>Ga0214921_10010799_pt1 | contig 11226 bp, 10 predicted proteins | sample LL1505_MetaG_FD_177992 | JGI IMG/M metagenome (GOLD analysis project Ga0214921, IMG submission 177992) | Freshwater microbial communities from Lake Lanier, Atlanta, Georgia, United States - LL-1505 | ecosystem: Environmental > Aquatic > Freshwater > Lake | place: USA: Georgia | collected...
TCAAGCCTTTGCCGAATGGGGTTTGCAAAACGGGTGCGACATTGCCGTGCCGCACTTCAGAGGTTGCAGTGGTACTTTGAACTTGGCGCCGCGTGCTTATCATTCAGGTGACCATGAAGAGGTGGACCATCTGCTGCGCAAATTCAAGGGCATAGTCGATGCACAAAGTCGGCCTGGGCTTTTGGCAGCTGGTGTGTCGTTGGGGGGGAATGCATTGATGCGGTGGGCTGGAGAGCACGGCCAGTCAGCGCAAAAAGTTGTCAATGCAGTGGCTTCAATTTGCTCACCTTTAGACCTGACTGCCAGTGGCCACGCCATCGGTCAAGGGTTTAACCGTCAGGTTTACACGCGCATGTTTTTGCGCAGCATGAAGCCCAAAGCCATGGCCAAACTTAAGCAGTTTCCTGGCCTGTTTGACGCCAACAAACTCCTGGCTGCCCAAGATCTCTATGAGTTTGACGATATGTTCACAGCGCCTTTGCATGGCTTTAAAAACACCGATGACTATTGGCTGCGTGCCTCGGCGCTTCAGTACATGGGACAGATTGCATTGCCAGCATTGGCACTGAATGCCATGAACGACCCCTTTATCCCTTTAGACAGTTTGCCAACTTTGCAAAAAGTCAGTGCTCACGTCACACTCTGGCAACCAGACGAGGGTGGCCATGTTGGCTTTGCAAGTGGTTCGTGGCCAGGGCATTTGAAAGCCATGCCAGAGGCTGTGGGGCAATGGTTGTTGCAGCACATCCACTAAGATCAATAGCATGGACGATATTGTCAAACAAGCCATGGCCAAGTGGCCCAACGTGCCCAACTGTTACGGTTGGCTGGGCTTGGATGAACGCGGGCATTGGTACCTCAGAGATGACCCAACACAAGCGCAAGGCTGCTTTCAAAGTGGCGTGCATGGCGCCAAGGGGTCTTTGCTTCAGCATGAAAAACTGATTGAGTTTATTCACCGCAATTACGCATGCGATTCAACGGGCGCTTGGTTTTTTCAAAATGGACCGCAACGTGTTTATGTGGAGTTGGCGGCAACGCCCTTTGTTTGGCGACTCTCTTCGGACTTCAAATTGACGGCTCAAACAGGCACAGAAACCCAAGCGCAAACTTGTTATACAGATGAAGTTGGGCGCGTCTATTTTCAAACGGCCATGGGTTTTGGCTTGCTGCACACCTTGGATGTGGCCAAAGCGGCAGAGGGCTTGGAACTTGGCTTGTGGCCCCTAGCGTCCTTGAAGGCGGCCGACATGCCCAATCAATTTGGCTACACCCTCAGTCCCGAGGCTGCCAATAAAAAACCGCTCTGATTTGCATCGAGCGGCTTGAAAAGCAGGCCCGCATTCTAGGGGCTGTGCTGTGTGAGTTACTTTTTCTCAGCAGCAGGTGCTTCTGGCTCTTTGAACTTGCCACCCGCAGCCGAGGTTAGGTGGACAACAGCACGGCCAATCTCTAGGTCGCTGTAGTCCCCGCCGCCTTGTGCGCCCATTGCATTTTTGCCTTTCAGTGCAGAATTAAGCAAAGCGTCATAACCCGTTTTGATGCGAGGTGCCCATGCACCTGCATCTGCAAACTTAGGAGCACCAGCCAGACCAGCGTCGTGGCAAGCAGCACATTGCGCTTTGTAAACTTCTTGGCCAGCCTTCATGGGTCGGTTGGCATCGCGAATTTCAACGGTGCCTACTTTTTGAATGCGTTCAGCAACAGTACGTTCGGTGTCACCACCAGGAGCCGTTTTGTTGGCCAAAGTGACGTAGTACACCAGTCCAATGATGATGAAAACCGGAATGACGAAAGAGGCAAAGCTCAACATCAACATTTGCTTGGGGGTTTTGACCGGACCCGTGTGGTCTTCGTGGGCTTGATCGTGGCTTTTGTCGCTCATAGCGTCCTCAATGAATCTCTAGTGATATGTGGTGTCCGTATGATCGGAATCAACTTTCGATTATAGCCTCCGAGACTTTTGGGCTGGCCTTTGCAATTCATGAAATAAGGGGCGCATGCCATAATCGGCGTCCACTCTCAGCAATGAATCAGGCGCGGCTGTAGCTCAGTGGATAGAGTATTGGCCTCCGAAGCCAAGGGTCGTGGGTTCGATCCCCGCCAGCCGCACCAAATTGACACGTTCCTCATCACACCGCTCTTGAGCGGATTTGTTTGTGGGTTGGAACTGGATTACTTGGATTTAGCCACATTGAGACCAGTGATTTGACCCAGAGTGGGGTTGGATTGGGTCGACCCATTCTCGACCAGTTTTGGATATCCGTTGGGGCGTTTTCAACGTTCCTTGGATTTGAACCAACAGACCAGAACCAAAATCCAAGGGGGATAACAGGTCTGTCTATTGATGGTTCTTCCTTAATATCCGGTTAAGACTCGGGAGTTATCCTCACATATTGTTATTGCTAACTACTCTGAAGTATTGTTAAATTTGAATCTTGTTTTTTTTAAGTAATATTTAAAAAATGAACCCCTACACCAAGTTCCTAAACCTCATACAAGGAATTTCTCAGTTGGACAAGTATCCAATGATGACACCTCTGTCGAAATTAATTCTTGACCAGATTGCACTTCATGAGGCTTTAGGAAAACTCTTAACAGTCAGGGAGATGATTGGATTTGACCAAATAGCATCCCCTGCAACCCTACATAAACACTTAACAAACTTAAGAAGTTCGGGTTATGTCATTGCCAAAACAAAAGACGATGACAAAAGAACCAAGCATCTAGTATTGAGTCCTCTGGGTCATCAATACGTCAACGCTCTTTCCAAAGCAGTTGTGCAAGCCTCAGCTATTTAAATTCTTGGTCATTAATAACCTACTCACACATGACTAATTGGTTTCAAATACAATAATTTGAAATTAAATTACCTGCCAATAAGGCAGTCATTTTGTGATTCAGAAAATATTTCAAAACAAGATACTTACGTTCGTTTTTGTGTTGGTGGTGTATTTGCTTATCCACTTTACCAACAACTATTTGACAGAGTTTTTATACCTCCTACCTGGCGCTCACTTGGTTCACATACCAAGTGGATTTAAATTATTGTTCGTACTCATTGCTGGTTGGATTGGAGCGTTAGGAATTGGTGTTGCGGCGTTGATTGCAGCCTTGTTGTATTCATTTCCTGGTCAATACGTATTGGGATTGGAATTGGCAGTAGTCAATGGTGTTGCCCCCTTCTTAGCCATCAGGTTGTTGGTCCAACACTTCTCAATGAATGAAAACCTTATTGGTATTTCCTCAAAACAATTACTTGTCTTGGGTTTGGTTTTCTCATTCTTGAACAGTGGACTCAATCAAGCAGTACTCTACTGGAATGAGGTCCATCAAAATTTCTTTGATGGTATTGTGGTGATGTTCATTGGTGACATCACTGGTGCGTACATTGTTTTCTTGCTCTTGAAATTGTTGTCAAAAAAACTAGTGAAAGTTGATGAATCCGAAACGGGATAACAGGTTTGTCTTTTGAAGGTTCTTAATAAAGACTCGGGAGTTATCCCCCTTCAAACTTAAACGAACTCCCGTTGTCCATTTCCTAATTCCAATGGACCCTCACCGCACCTCTAACAAGCTTGGTGGTGCCAGTGAATTATTTCAGTCCAGATGAACTCCAAACTTTGATCTCGATCATTCGGGACCAACACGGACTCACATTGACCTATCAACAGTTCACAGACACCACATTCGATTTGTTTGAGGACATCTCTGGTTTGGAAGGACTACCTCCTGAACAAGCCATGGAAATCATCATCACACTATGGAGCGTCTACTGTGAATACAAACTGTGAAACTCAATTGATCCCGTCTCCTATCAATCCATCTTTGTACATGGAAGCCATCAGGAGTGGTCAACAGGTCCTACTGGAACAAGGATCAAAAGCGTCTGCTGCAATGGAAATCTTCAAGATCCTCAAGGATGAATCAAGAGAAGTAGTCCTTCAAGCGTTCATTGAAGGAGCCAACATCACACCCAAGGGGAGTCCGACTTACTTCTACAACGTCACTCGGAAACTGAGGAAACAAAAAGTGTTGGTTTGAGACCAGATCAATCAGTTGGGATAACGGGTCGGGTTTCTTTAAAGAATACAGAAAAATCCGGTTCGTTATCCCTCTGGACACATCTGGACTGAGTGGGTGGAAACACCCACTCCAACCGTCAATCAAATTGACGGTTGAGACTTGGAATCAACCGTTGTCTACCCCTGAAATCTAGGGGATCGTGGGGGTTAAACAACCAAATACCTCTCAATGTCTGTCTCAAAACGCAATGGTTCCAAGTACTTCTATATCCAGTTCCAGTACAACGGTAGGACTTACATCAAGTCATCCAAGACCCCTGACAAACAACTTGCCCTGAACTTAGAAGCCCAGTGGCGTAAACAACTGATTGAACAAAACCAGTTGGGTCTTAAGTCCCCTATCGAAATCATCAAGGGGTTCCAGTTATTCATCAAATCCAAATCACACATCAAGAGTATCAAGTACACCATCCACTGGTGTGACAAGGCTTCTAGCCACTTTAAACACCTTTTATACGTCCATCAAATCACGACCATTGAAATCGACAGGTTCCGTCAACTGCTCCAGTCAAACAACTATTCCAACCAATCCATCAAACACGTGATGAATCAGGTGGGTGGGATGATCAAGTACATGAGGAAACTGGGGTACCAAGTGTCTGATGTGGAAATGCCATCGATCAAGTTACCCAAGGGACGCCTGAGGTACCTGTCAACTGAAGAAGAACAAAGACTTCTTAGAGCAGCTGACCCAACTCGTGAAATCAAATACGTAGCCCCCTATGACACCAGAAGGGTCGACATCAAGAATCAGATGCAAGACTTCTATGACCTGTTAATCCTTCTTTTGGACACAGGAGCCAGACATGGAGAGATCTGCTCTCTTGAGTGGTCCAAAATCGACTTGGAGCAAAGGACTATTCAGTTGTGGAGGTCCAAGGTCAACAATGAATCCGTTTTGTACATGACAGACAGGGTCCATGAAGTTTTGACTAGAAGGTTTGAATCAAAGGTCAACCAGTTCATCCTTACAAACAAGAAGGGACTTGCCAGAGGAAGTCTGACCAAGATCTTCAAAAAGGCGTTCGATCGAGCCGGAATCGAAGGGTGTTCAGCCCACACCCTTCGTCACACCCATGCCACTCGTTTAATTCAAAACGGAATGAACCTCTATGAAGTAAAAGAAATCCTTGGACACTCAGACATCAAGACCACGATGAGGTACGCCCATATCGAACAGTCCAAGATCACTCAAAGGGCTATGAACGTGATCAACAAACTGAACATCTCTGCCCTCAACGACTCTCAATCACAATGACAGCCACTGTCTTTCCACCCAATACGGAGATGGATTTGGACAAGTCAGATGCCTTGCCTTTAATCACCTTGAGTACTTTGAAGTCCTTCTCTTGACGTAAACAGTCAATCAATTCAGTTTTGTTCTTTGGGTCTGTCAGCATGGAAATTTATCCTCCTGACATATATATCCAGTCAAATAACCTTGGATATGAACTCACAGTCCTGATCGTTGGATAACCTAATCACAAGACCTTCCTTATCAACCTTTATAAAAAACTGTTCTACCTGAATTTGAGGAAATACATTTCTCACAAGGTCACTCATTACTCTTTTAACCCTATCCGTGGGTGGAACTTGATGTGGAATGAATTCTTTCTTCAATCCATTTTCCACATCAGCCTTCGTACATTTAATTCCTGAACTTGTTAACTTATTTGCAAACTCTTGGTTGGATGTGAAAATCAATTTCAATCCAGCCTCTTGGTGTTTGAAAGCCGTACATAACATTTGACGTAATCGTTTGATGTCACCATCTTGTTTACGGATGTAACTTAAATCACTTGATGATGCCGCTGTAATAGTTTCAATGTAGGTGGACAAGTTCTGAAAATCCTCAACAGTCTTAATACACCTTGGACTGTTTCTTTGGTAGTCATCAAACTTCTCACGCATCAAGTTGAATTGTTCAACAGTATTCCATGGTTCAGTACTGAATGCCACATGGTCATGAGTGGTTGAGTAAGTCACACCAAGGGGTCTTCTCTTCCAGTCAAATTCCATGTTGAGTCGTTTCGTAACAATCTTCTCAACAAAGTCAGCCCCCTTTTCAACCATGTCCCTTAGACCAGTTTTACCCTCAATATCAATTGCCGTATCAGGAGTTCTTTCAAAGAAGTGTCTTAGGATTTCATCATTCTGATCCTGAGTTTCTTCAAACTCTGGTCTTATCCAAATTCCTCCCTTAGCCAGAAGGATGTGTGCGCTGTCTCCCTTACCTTCATCTTCACCTGGGATCAGTGTTGCTTGACCTCGGGTTCTCCATCCAAGCGGGTTTCGTATTTGGTGTTTCTTCTCTAAGATTTCATCGTCATTAGCCAGAAGTTTCCTTTGACGTTTATACAAACTACACAACATACCTTTTGTTGCCTTGGTTGCCTCTTTATCCGTCATGTTCGATAGGAATCCATCTGTCGTACAACTGAACACTAATTTGTACTTGGGAATCGAGTTCATGATTTCACCTAATACACCTCTTACAAAAGACGTGATGTAAGCAGCGTAGTAAGCGTTCGTTACTCGACTGTGTGGGAGTGACTTAGTTTCACGATCCCTTAAGTCATAGACCCTTCGATCCTTTAATCCCTGTGCCGTCTTTCCATAAGTTGAGTTACTAATCTCTTTCCAGAACAGTCCACGTAAGGTTTTCTTACCAGCCTCGACCCTTTTGGAATTACATTGAATAATGAATTCCTCAAAGACACGTTTCTCTAAATCAGTCTTGACAATGACCCCGTACTTGATTGTTAACTTCGCCCCTAATTTGTGTGCCAAATAAATTTCAGGAGAACAACAGTCACTTCTTCCTTTCAATGGAAACACAAGTCCATTTGCCGTTCTAACTGGAAGTGTTGGGAATCGGATGTGGGATGGAAATTCGAAGTCAACTGTTGCAAACCCAAGTGTTTCAGGAGTGAACAGTTCAATATCATCAGTTTTATAAATTTCATCCCAGTTGGGCATGCCAATCAATGACATTGCCGTGGGATAGGCTGACGACAAATCAAAGTCAGACCATGAGTCTTCGAAACAAGGACCAAACCAATACTGTTCATTCCTTCCACCGTGATAACAATCAATTGCAAAGAGTTCGTTGTACCTTACCAGTGGTCTATCAATCTCCACCTTTTTCTTTAAGTAGTACCCCCTGGACTTGAGGAAGTTCTTTTCTTCAACCAACTCCTTACCCAGAACATCCAATCTGTTGTAACCACTATCTTTCCACTTCAACTCCAATAAATCCATGCCAATACCAGTCAAGGTGATTGGGACCTTGGATTTACCAGTTACAGACTTGTATTCCTCCATAACCTTTTCAATGTAATGAACACATATCTCCGCATCCATTAGTGCGTATCTTTTAAACAAATCCCATTGTTCACTTCGAACACGGTCCATGTTCTTTATCAGTTGTTTGTAGGTGGATCTGTCTGGGGAAAGTTCAACCTTTTCAACACCAACCAGTTCACCAATCTTCTTAAGACTCCTTGAGGACTGTGGAGTTAACAACATCGTGTCACGGATATAAACCTTCAAATCAATCCCATCGTCATCCAATGTGTTGACGGCTACCTTCGTGTAGCCGTCAATCGAAACAAATGTGTTTCGAACTGCCGAGAACTGTTTGTTGATGTCTGAAAAATCTTTAAACGCTGGGACGTCTGCCCGTGTGAAGTGACCAACCAAATAAATCTTTGAAGGAATCGATTTCAGTCCATGAATCCTTGAGCCACATGAAATTACAAACATCATGAATTCACTCAGAGTAATCCTCTCGTCCCCATCAGGACAACAGATTCCTTGCCAAACAAATCCATCAGGGGTCTTTGCGTAGAACTGATAAGACAGGATCAATGATCGAGCCATACCTGCGTAGATCTCATCATTGGTCACTGGTTTGTCTGGGGTCTTGAACTCCGTATCAAAACCAACCAACAAATATTGGTCCTCCTTTTTAATCTCACCCTTTTTGGACCTTTTAGGTTTGGTCAGGTCAATATCACCATCCTCCAACCAAAGTTCTACGTGGTCAGATGGGTTCTGGTGTTCTGGGGGTCCAATCCAAAAGTGTTTCTTCATACCAACTTTCAATCCAAGTTTTACAGCAGTAAATGTTCACCTCTTACTCCCATATGAGTGATTTACTGTACTCTTTCTGATAAAAAGTACAGTAAAAGTTGTATATGGGAGTAGAGGTTAAAGATTTACTGTAGGTATTTAGAGTATGGAAGGATGTTTTGGTCGGGTGATGGGGGGAAACCCCATAAACCCAATGATTTCACCATGTGGAATAAATCCTAAAGGACGTAGTCAAACGGGGTTGTGAAACAACCCCGTTTGGAGTCTCTGGAACACTCTGCAATCCTGTGTAAAACGGTCTTAGACAGGCTTTACAGAGGGTCACAGTAGAAAACCTCAAGATCAATATGTAATGGGTCTAAAACCTGAATTAGGAAAAACTTTATTAAGTAAGTGTTCGCTAACTTAACTAGGTGTTTTTCTGAGTTTTTAATGGATCGGAGGTGGAATAGACTGAATAAATCAATATAGCGATTGTTTTAAGGTCGGAACATGTCTACCCCACATATGCCAAGAAGTGTCGATGATGATTTTGGTCAGGACCTGAATAAGGCAATTGAAAAGGCTATCAAGGCTCATGTGGGAAAGTTTTCTAGATACAAACAATTGATCAAGTCTGGAGGAGGTCAAAGTGCAGCTTTTCATCTTCTCGAACACCATGATTTGCAGTCCTTTGAGAAGTTATGTAAGACTGGTTTCAAGGACTGCACGATTGAGAGTTTCATCGTAAGTGAAAAGTACCGAAGGTATTTCACAACAACTCAATTGAGAACTGCACAAGATCGTTTGGACTTGTTCTGATTGAAAACTGATGTGATTCAGTACAAATGTCTACCGGTTCAAATTGGAAAGTTGAAAACTTCCACGATTGACGTGTGATTCAAACCTTGGGTTCTTGGCTTTCTAAGCCATAGACCCAGCTTTTGGGGTAGGTTAATTTCATGGTGAACCAATGGATCCGTGTCCTATGTGGGTGGTTCTACCCACGATTTGGGTCAAATGGAATGTAACTTCTGGGTAATACTCATAAAAAGCTGTCATATTGTTTATATAAATGAACATTAAGATTTGGTTTATGAAACTAATTCTTCCAATCCTCACACTGCTAATTCTTCAGGGGTGTAGTTCAATTGGTGTGGCTTCCAATCAAACATCAAGTTCTGGTGACTACAACCCATTGACAGTTCCTTCAGTGGATCCTGAAAAGTACAAATCAGACAAACAATTGTGTTTCAAACAGGTCGAGACTTTGATCTCTAAGGACATGGCTGCGAACTACAACATTTTGAAGTTCAGACAGTGTTTGATTGAAAAGGGATACGTGTTGTTGAGTTGATCAATGTGTTTTCCTGAAGTCACTCAGACACCTCTCAGTTCCTCCACAGAACTATTGGAAATCCAAACTGACTGACACCACAGTCCAATGAAAAGTCCGACCCTCCGAAGCCAAGGGTCGTGGGTTCGATCCCCGCCAGCCGCACCACTTTGACCTGTTTCCCACCACACCGCTCTTCAGCGGATTCCTTAGACCCACAGGCCTTGGCTTGCCAGTGGGCTTTTCAAGCCATCCATGCTGTTTTCATGGACCCGCCATTAGCTTGATATTTAACAACACTGCCAATATGGAATTATCAATTACATTATTTGAAACAATACAATATCGACAATGAATTTGTCAGTCTCACTTGTCATCTTGTTAGCACTTCAAGGGTGTGGATCGATGGTGGGCGGGTTAAAACATTCAGAAAGTTCTGGTGATTTCAACCCAATCACTCTTGCTTCTGTAGATCCTCAGAAGTACAAAGCAGACAAGCAAGTGTGTTTCAAACAGGTTGAGAACCAGAGTGCCAAAGACATGAGGCAGAACCACAACATCGTCAAATTCCGGGATTGTTTGATTCAAAAGGGTTACGTGCTCTTGAGCTAGTTGCGAATTAAATCATTTATGCACGTGCTCAACGATTTTTAATGCCACCCACCACGCCTTCACTTGGCGCAAGTTGTATATCATCCTTGCGTCTTTTGACACCAATGGGGGTTGATGCCTGGCCTTTTTGAGAGGCTTCAATGTCCTGTGCGCTGGGGTAGTCACCCACTAGCCAATAATCAAAAATGCGCCTGGCAATGGGCGCAGCTTGCGCAGCACCAAAGCCTGCGTTTTCGACCACGATGGCCAACGCAATTTGGGGGTTCTCTGCGGGCGCAAATGCCATGTACAAAGCATGATCGCGTTGATGCTCGTCCAACTTGCTGGCGTTGTATTTGTCTTTTTGCCCGATGGTCACTGCTTGTGCTGTGCCTGTTTTGCCGGCACTTTGATAAGGTGTGCCTGCAAACACGCGCGCAGCGGTGCCCTCTTTGGCCACACCGATCAAGCCTTGATGTACCACTGCCACGTTTTCTGGCTTGAAGCCTAAATTGATTGGCTCTTCACCGGCAACAGCGCGGTCTACGCGTTGAATGGGATCTTGCGTGGCCATGACCAAACGGGGTTTGCGGTAAATGCCACCATTGGCCAATGTGCTGGTGGCGGTTGCCAACTGCAACATGGTGAAGGCGTTGTAGCCTTGTCCAATGCCCAGTGAAATAGTTTCACCGCCATACCAGCGTTGTTGCTCTGGTTTTTTATAAGTTTTCTTTTTCCAATCTGTACTGGGCAAGGTGCCGCGCAATTCACCGGGTAAATCAATCCCTGTGATTTGGCCAAACCCAAGCGGTTTCATGAAGTCATGAATGGTGTCAACACCCATGGTGTTGGCCAATGAGTAGTAGTAAACATTGCTAGAGAGCACGATGGACTTGACCATGTCGACAGGGCCTAAGCCTGCATCGCCGTGGCTTCTAAAAGTGTGTCCACCATAGGTCCAAGAGCCTGCGTCATTGACAATTTCGCTGGCGCTGCGTTTGCCAGTTTCAAGAGCTGCCATGGCCATGAAAGGTTTGTAGGTTGAGCCGGGTGGGTAGGTGCCTCGCATGGCGCGATTTAACAGCGGCTTGTCAATCGACTCACTCAAGAGTTTCCAGCTTTCGCTGTCGATGCCATCGA
>Ga0214921_10010800_pt1 | contig 11226 bp, 10 predicted proteins | sample LL1505_MetaG_FD_177992 | JGI IMG/M metagenome (GOLD analysis project Ga0214921, IMG submission 177992) | Freshwater microbial communities from Lake Lanier, Atlanta, Georgia, United States - LL-1505 | ecosystem: Environmental > Aquatic > Freshwater > Lake | place: USA: Georgia | collected...
ATTGATCAGTATATGAATGCAGTCCTAATACTCGTTTTATTCCACCATTGTCGCCACCATTTTTATTTTTATTGGATTTCCCATTTATGGTTATTTTATAACATATCAATACTCGCGCATCCTGATTCTTTACCGTTTTTTTATGTTTTCGTTTTTCTGTTTGTTTTCCAGTTTGTTTTTCCTTATTCCTATATTTCTTTTTATAAGTACTCATTTATAAAATAGGGAGAAAAAATAAAGTGTCTAATCATTGAAATATATTTTCCTATATTGAAATACAACATTGTCTGGAATTCTTGTATTCAAAAACAATTCTATGCGATTCTTAATAGATAATTTCCCTTTTGTAAAAGACGTTTTACCAGTTAACATTGTAATAATAAAAAATAACGAATACATTCCACATTCTGTATTTCCTTGCTGATGTTGTTTTGTATTGTAGTAAAATTGGAAATGAATCGGCTTAGTTAATTCTAACCCCTGTTGTATAATTCTATTTACTAATGGTAAAGATGTATGATTTTTATTATTATCTATTTCTTTCCAAATTTCAGGCGGTATACCATTATTTGCACTATCAAAAAAGAATACAAATTTGTTTTTTATATCAATAAATAAAGATACCCAATGAGAACCACTTTGATAATGTTTATCTAAATTAAATACAATACCGATTTTTGTTTTGTTTGCCGTTATAAATCGTTCTAAAGAAAATGTACACAAATCTTCTAAAACGCATTGACCGCTTTTTTCAGGAAGTCGTGTATCAAAATCAATTGTTGTAGGACCAATGATTTTAAATTCAGGATAAGATACTTCATATTGTTTGGCTACTTCAAAAATATCAAAATTGGAAAGCCATTCATCTGGATTATCATTCCATTCTGGCGGATGTTTTGGTGCAAAAATATATTTTTTTATTTGTTGTCGCATAGATTCATCATCTATTTGATTTAACCAACATTCCTCTTTTTTACATGAAAGACGCTCTTTTAATAATATCCATGCATTTTTTGGGTTCGTTTCAAGGATTTGGTTACTCGGGTTTTTTTCATTATATTTCTTTACAATGGTCATTACTATTTCAGGTGTAAAACAACTGTCTTGTCGTATTTGTTTGTTGCTTACTGCTGGACTGCAGTTCATTTTTTGAAAATCGTTTTTTTTGGTTTTGTGTATTCGTTTTGTTTTTCTATTATGATTTTTGTTATTATTGTTATTTTTGTTATTTTTGTTATTTTTGCTATTTAAAAATGCATATATTGATTTGGTATTTTTCATGAGAGCTTATTATAATAATAATATATTTTTACTCTTACAAATATATTATTTTTTCCGCATTACATACTATTTCCGCATTACATACTATTTCCGCATTACATACTATTTCCGCATTACATACTATTTCCGCATTACATACTTATCCATCGTATAACGACAAAGTAATTTATTTGCATTTTCCGCAGTGATCGATCCTATATCAGCTACTACACTTGCTGACTCTAAATCTTCAAATATGGGTGAATTTATGTTTGAAGTAGAAGTAGAATTTCCTCTATCCATATTTACAAACATGGTATCTTCATCTGCGTCTTTTTCTCTTTCATGATCGCCATAAAAATTGGATACTTCTAAATCAATCATTTCAAAATACTTGATATATGTTTTCATATAATCACACATTATCGCATCCATTTCATTATTCAAGTGTAAAGTGGTATCATCAAGATATTTTATAGTAAAAGACAATATGCGCGATTTGTATTTTTTGATTTTTTCTTTGAATTCTTGTTCTTCCTTGAATTTTTTGGGATCTGTTTTTTCAATATATCTACTATATGTATTTTTGTTCATTAATAACTGCAAAGTAAGTTTGTCTATTGTTTCCATTTACATATATATATATTTATTTTTTTGGCGATTTCTTCTTTGTTTTCCGTGCATTTTTGGCTGCTAATTTTGCCTTGTTTGCTTCCTCTTTCGCTTTGCGCTTTTCTGTTTTCGCTTTTTCATTCTCTGTTTTTTTTATCTCCTTTTCTTTTTTTGCTTGTTCAGCAGCTTCTTTTTTCGCTTGTTTTGCCAATGCAATGTCCGCCTTACGCTTTTCCTCCATTTCTTCATTTTTTTTCGCTTCTTCCAAATCACTGTTTATACTCATTTCATATTTCTTTACAATTTTATTGATTTCTTCATCTTCTATTTTGTATTCAATATCGCCTGTTTTGCGTATCGTTTTTCTAAGTTTTTTCTCTTCTTTTTTCGCCGCCTTTATTTTCTTTTGTTGTTCTTTTACTTCTTGTTTCATCGTCTTTCTTGTATTATTATAAACCTGTTTCTTATCGCTAGTAAGAGACGCGATTGTTTTCATGTTCTCATATATATCCTTTTTTATTTGAATAGAAGAAATTTTTTGCGTTTTTCTAAACTGAACAGCATGGTTGTTTATCGTTACTTTAATAATCTCTCTCTCTAGTGGTGTTAGATTTCTGTCTTTTAAAGATTGTTTCAATTGTTTCAAACGCAGTTTATAGGCTTCTGTATCAATTTTCAATTTATTTTTAAGCATTTCTATATGATCTTTATGGTCCTTTATTTCTGTATTATATTTAATAATGTCAGGATGTTGTTTCAAATGTTCTAATAATTCCTGATTTGTTCTCGCAGTTTTCCCACAATTACTTCGCAAAGAATAATAAGAACTGTTCTTATATTGTTCGAAATCTTGTGGTCTACGCTCAATGTTTTGTTTTATTTTTTCTAACCCCTTTGTTTTTTCATGTGAAATTTGTTTGATCTCTTTTTTAATAACATCCAATTGTGTTTTTATAGATTTTACATACTCTTTTACTTCATTTGTTAATTCTGTAATATGTTTGTTCATTATTTTATTGCATGTTTTCGCAGGTATTTGTTTTGCATTTTTCTCGCATGCTTTTTTCAAATATTGAAATCGTTCCTTCCCCATTTCGGAAAGTTCTCCTTCTAATCGTTCACTTATTTTTTCGGCAGTTTCTTTTGTTTTGATAACATGTTCATCTATTTCTGTCTTTGCTATAAATTTGTCATATTGTTTTACTCTTTCCATTTCATCCTTGTCTACAATGGGTACCATGACTCGTTTTATAATAGGTTGTGCAAACTGTCTGGCATCTTTTTCTCTATTCAAATAACTAATATGTCCGGCAATAGTATCCAAATACTGTTGTTCGCCTTTACTTGTAAAATGTCCTTCTTCATCCAAATATTCAGTTGAAAAAGATTCAAATGTATGCGGCATTTGTGCGTCAATCGGTTTGCATAAATTGATTAGTTTTATCAACTCCATTGGCGATTCTGTGATGGGAGTAGCAGTCATGAGCAACAATCTAACAGAATCCGCTCCTGAAATCGCATACGATTTCATTAATGATTCATGTAATGCCACCATATCGGGTCTTTCAATAGACGATAAATCACCACCGCCATATAATTTGTGTGCTTCATCAATAATAAGTAAAGTTTTGCGAAGAGGATCTGCTTCACCGTTTTCTTTTACAAGTCGCGTATAAAATTCGTTTTGTTTGGATACTAAATTACTGAATTGTTTGTATGACAATGGGCGAATACGCCATGATTTAGATAACAAGCGCATTTGTTTTTTGGGATCATTAGGTATCTCTTCCCCATTTGCAATTTTATTGCGAATAGTTTCATTTGCAACTTGTACAAACATATTTTTCCAAATATCATTTTTCAAAGTGGTTCTCGTTACCCATAAAATAGTATATCCTTCTGGTTCAAAATTGGTAGAAGCAGCTGCGATTGCGGATGCTGTTTTACCAGTACCCACAGAATGGTGTAGTAACATTCCCTTTACAGGAGCTGATGGCTTGAAATAATGACGAATAAAATCCTGCGAAGGTGTATAATTCAAAATACTTGCTGCGGCACCTCCTTTTTGATTTTCTAGACATAAATTTTCCATTTCTACATTTTTCCATTTGTATTGCCCATAATTATCAATTATATAGGTTCTCATGTTTTGATAATTCATTATCTTGTTATTATTAATTACATTGTTCTTTATTTCACCAAACTTTAAATGTTTACCACCAAATATGGTTTGTTCATCTTCATCATCGTCTTCAAGATTCACCGAGAAATTGTGCACGGCTTCATTTAATTCATAATCTACAGAACCGATGACAGATAATCGTTCTATATCGTACATGAAATTAACTAATCGTATATCTACATTCATTGCTTTCATAAACAATTCAAATGCAGAAGAAGCGTGCAATAACGATGATTGTAGAGACCCCGGTATTTCTAAATCATAAATAAATACATGAAGCGGCCATCCTTTTGTAGGATTAAATTCAAGACCTTTTTGACCACATGTTCTCGTTCCACGCCCAATGACTTGTTTTTGATCAGCAGCGTTTACAGATGGTTCAAAAATATGAATATATTTAATATCAAACAAATCAATTCCTTCTTTGAATCCGCTGTCCATAATAATGATTCTTGCCAAATCTCCATAAATATTATCCGGTCTAGAATTAAATTTAGCCAACATATCCTTTTTCATTTTTACACTGATGGGTTTATCAAAAACAGATACCGATGATAACAAGTAAAAATTGTATCCGCGGGTCTTTTTCAAGTCTTCGTCTTCTAACATAGTGATAGGACCCCATTTAACTTTATTTGTTTCATCATCTTCATCGTCATCCGTTTTTTTCTTTTCTCCTCCCATTTTCAATTTACCGAATGATACTAAATCTATTGGAGAAAAATCGCCGCTATCATAATTTTCACTCTCATCTTCTGCATTTGCCAATGGTTCAATCTTCATTTTAGCATTATAACCAAGTGTCCACCCGGATGATATCAATGCTGCAGCCAACATTTTAGCGCCATGCCCGCTTGATTTCAAATCAGAAAAAATGAAGTGTTTGAATTTTTTTCCGTATTTTTTTTCATCTTTTCTATCTAAATCAGCAATTTTTTTTAATAAAGCATCTACTTTTGGGGAACTATTTTTAATATCATTTAGAAAAACATCAGAATCAAAATAACCATTGTCTATTTTGTGTTGTTTCTTAACTTTACTCCAATTTGATTTTTGACGAATACAATTTGCATCAAATGACGTTATTGTATCATCGGTAGTTATTTTTTTTAGCATTTCTAAAGTTGACATATATATTAAGTAAATATTTTTATATAATATATTGTATATAATGTCTATAAATACAAACTATTTAACAGCACCAAATTTGGGTGGTAAATTATTAGGCGGCGGTATTCAAGGAAAATCACCTAAGCAAACCATTACAAATTACAAAGGTAGCGAACAAGTAATGTCAAGAAGACTTCTTGTAAAATCTTGGAATACTGCATATGCAACTGGTATTGTCAACGGTAAAAAACGTGTTACTACACCTTTTCGCGCTGTAAACAATTCTGGTGATTTCCTCGGTCGAGTTCATTATAGTTGCGGTGGCCCAAATCCTACAAATGCTGATAAGCCTGGATGGAAAAGCCGCATTCGCAATATGTTTAGCAATTGCGATACTAGCGGAATACCTGCTTCATCTACCAATACAAAATTTGTTGCTGATTCTTCGGAATATGCCAAATTTAGAAAACATAGAGCGATTAATTTGAATTACAATGATAACACCTTTGGTGGTGATGAAAGTCATGCATCTTATGTCAATCGTATGGCTATACATAGAAAATAAATAACATTGTAAAATTTTACACCTTTGCACCTTTAAAATGCCGATTATATATGATTATTCTGCCAAAGGCAGAATAATCAAGATATAAAAGGTAATTTATCGGTTGCAAAGTAACAGTTACCAAAGCACTTATAAAGAACGCCCACCTTTAGGTGGGCGTTTTAAATGTGCAATGGTGTAAAGGGTATAAATAATACAAAAATAATAAAAATAATAAAAATAATACAAATAATATAAAAAATATAAAAATATATAGTATATTTTTAATACATGAAAAAAAAAATAGCATTTTGTTTATATGGACAACCTAGATGTTATAAAACCGGTTTTGATAACATAAACAAGTTTGTAACATCTAATACATCAGATTATACATTTGATTTTTTTTTTCATACATGGATAATAAATGAAAATGAAAGATACAATGTTTCACCATGGAGAAACATAAATAATAATGAAATGATACATAATAACTGCGAAACCGATTTAATTTCTTTGTATAAACCATCTGCATATGAATTTGAAAAACAAATAGATCAATTTGATGAAAATTTATATATAAATTCAATAGTATATAATAATGCACCTAATTATATAAAAAAAAATACAAATAATATACTTTCACAATTTTATTCAAAGAATAAGGTTCGCAATATTTTATGTAATTATATAAATAATAAAAATGAGAAATATGATGCTGTGATTGTATGTAGATTTGATTATCAAAATCCAATAAATATAAATTTGAACAATATTAATTTATCATATATATCTATAAGTCATTTTCAAAAACCAATTAATATTTTACCAACAAGTTTTTTAATAGCACCAGTAGAAGTTTTTCAAAAATGGTTTACTTTTTATGAAAATTTTCATAATATTAATAATAATATTGATTTATCACTAAAAATGCAAAAGTATAATGTAGAATATATATTGAATGCTGAAAATATGGAATTAGCAAATTTTTTATATTTTTTTAATAATTTTGATAATATCAATTTTACAAATAGTATATTAAATTTTGTTTGACACTTTTCTTGCGTTGCAAAAAAAAGTTGCATTTTACACCATGTACATTTATACCAGTGAAGATTTTACACCTTCTCTCATTCAAAACGCCCACTTTGTTTGCGTAAATGAGTAAAGGTAACTATTACCATTTACACTTTTTAACCTTTTCAATTTGCCGATTTATATAACCTGAAATCGCCGTAGGCGATTTCTCGGATATAAAAGGCAATTTATCGGTTACAAAGTAACAGTTACCTAATTACATTCAAAGATGCCGACCCGAAGAGCCCGAAGGGCGGGCAGGGGTCGGCATTTGAAATGTGAAATGGTGTAAAAAAATTAGGTGTATTATGAAGACTAGAATAACATACAAATAATATGTAAATATAAATATAAAAATATATAATAAAAAACATTTTATTATATATAGTAAAACAAATAATGAATATCATACCATTAGGAGATCATTGTGCAATTGCGATGGCTTTAAAAGAATTAAATATGCGAACATCATCATATCCTTTTGATTGGATTGCCAGTAATGGTCCTGATCCAACATATTCCAGTTTAGAAACGACAATAGATTTATGTATAGAATTATTGCAAACGCACGATAGTGAATATATATGTAGTAAACTATTAGGTAATTCAATATGTGATACAAATAAAATTTACAATAATATCATGTTTCCCCACGATCAAGGTACAATAGATGAAATCAACCAAAAATATTTACGCCGATTAAACCGATTACATGATGATATTTTGGATAATAGCAAATGCAATTTAATAATACTTATAACGCGTTGTTATTTTTTACCAAAAGAAAAAATGGCAACATTCATAGGTACCTTACAAAAAATGAATATACGATTTCATATATTATTTTTTTCAGGAATACAGCACGATTATTGCGATGAATTTGAACAAGCGAAATTTAAATATATACATTATGATATGTCAAAATTTTGGGACTGGGACTATTCCCATTTTCGTCCACAATTAAAATACTGGTTAACCCTTTCTTTTGATGAAATGAAAGAAATGAAAGAAATGAAAGAAATGAAAGAAATGAAAGAAATGAAAGAAATGAAAGAAATGAAAGAAATGAAAGAAATTACAAAATAGTGATATAATCATATAAATGAAAAATACAATATCTATACATATGTCAAAAAATATAGATAAAATATTGTATATCAACCTTGACAAACGCGCAGACAGAAAAGAAGAAATAGAAATGGAGTTACGAAATCACGATTTAGTAAAGGTAGCAGAAAGAATTCAAGCAATAGAAACACCTGGACAAGGAATATTAGGATGCACAATGTCACATTTGAATGCTATAAAACTAGCAAAAGAGCGCAATTATACGAATGTCCTCATTCTAGAAGATGATTTTCAATTTACAATTTCAAAAGAAGAATTTGAGAACCAACTACAAACATTTTACGAAAACAATATAGACTTTGATGTATGCATGATTTCCTATAATATTCAACAAGCTGAACAAACACCACAATACCCCTTTTTAAAAAAGGTGATAGAAGCACAAACTGCATCTGGATATATAGTTCATCGCCAATTCTATGACAAAATAATAGAGCTATATGAATGGGCAATACCTTTATTGAGAGATACAAAAGAACATTGGAATTATGCAAATGATCAATGTTGGAAAAGACTTCAACCAACCGCCAAATGGTATTGTTTTACAGAGAGATGTGGCAGACAAAGGGCAGGATATAGTGATAATTCCGAAAAATTTGAAGATCATGATTGTTGAATATTTCATCTTTACAAACAAAAAACAAAAAACAAAAAACAAAAACAAAAACAAAAACAAAAACAAAAAACAAAAACAAAAACAAAGACAAAAAACAAAGACAAAAAACAAAGACAAAAAACAAAAAACAAAAAACAAAAACAAAGACAAACAAAATATATAAAAACAAAAAAAGATAAAATAAAATGATTAAAATTCATGATTTTGAGAACCCATTTCAAGAAATGATACAAACAATTTTTGAAGAAAAATATGAATTCTATGACTCACTAGATAATCTACACGATATATTAGCAACATCGCTTATTTCAAAGGAAGACAAAGAGTATCATAAACAAATACATGGTTGGAAAAATGACCGCAATTCTATTTTTATAAAACATTTCCATGAATATGTGGACAAAACTCCTATATTTAATGAAACCTATCATGCATTTATAAAAAAATACATACAACCACTTTTCCCAGAGGAAACCAAACTAGTCATCCAAAAAACACCAAATATTAGATTCAGTTTCCCAGAAACAGCAGCAATTGGATGTGATCCAAATGATCCAGAAAACATAATAGGACTTCATTGCGATTCCAATTTTGGACACAATGAAAATGAAATAAATTTTGTGATACCTTTAACAAAGATGTTCTCAACAAATAGTATTTATTACGAACCAACCTTGAATTCAGGAATAGATCCAAACCATTTTGAGAACTTGGTTCTAGAACCCGACCAGTTTTTACAAGCCTATTTCAATAAATTAAGACATTGCAATCGTATTAATCAAACAAACAAAACACGAATTAGTTTTGATATTCGTATCATCCCCTATTCTAAATATATGGAAAACCTTGATTTTTTCAAGGGAACAAAATTTGAATTGGGAAAATATTATATAGATCTATAATGCGATCGCAAAACAAACATCAAATCAATAGAACGCAGCCTTGTACAATTTTAAAACCTTTTCTTTTTGATCATAATAGTTGACAATTGGTTTGGGATAATCAACAACCCTTGTATATTTCACATACTCGGTATCCCAATGCAAAATATCTTTCACTGGCACTTTCGCCAATTCAGGAACCCATGTCAAAATATATTCACAATGAGGATCATATTCTTCTGTTTGCCGCCATGTATTGAAAATTCTAAAATACGGATTAGAATCACTGCCACCCCCCATGATCCATTGTATATTACCATTATTTGACGCGGGATCATAATCGGTCAATTTAGTAGCAAAATATTTTTCGCCTAGACGCCAGTCTAATAACAATGTTTTAACTAAGAAGGACATTACAATCAACCGAGCACGATTGTGCATGTATCCGGTTTGATTTAATTGTCTCATACCGGCATCAACAACGGGGAACCCAGTTTCCCCGGCACACCATTTTTTAAACCAGCCAGCATTTCGTTCCCATTTTATTTTATTGTAATTAGGTTTCATAGCAGAACCCAATACATGCGGGAATGCAAACAAGATGTTCGCATAAAAATCGCGCCACAAAAGTTGGCGAACGAAATCATGATTCTTCTTGAACAATTTATACACTTCTCTAATGGAAACACATCCAAATTTTATATATGCACTCAATTGAGATGTAGGATGATGTAACAAATTATGCGTTTGCGAATAATCTTTTATATATGTAGACGCTAACAATATTTGTTTAATGGCATTATCTCGCCCACCGTGTACCATTATATGATCGTTTTTTTCTACAAATCGTTTCATCGCATCCTCCAAAGAGATAGTATTTAGTAATGTTTTGTTCGTTGCTGCAAATCGAATGTTTTTTTTACAACAACTATCATTATTAGATAGGTTACTTTTCGCATCTTTAGCGCGAAAAGATGTTAAAGGCAAAGCAATGGATTTTTTGATAGCTGTATTGTAAAAGGGTGTAAATTTTTGATAGGTATCTCCAGAACTATTTAGGATGGTTCCCGGTACATGCAAATAATAATCATGGCTATATTCAACAGCAATTTTCATTTTATCGCATAATTTCATAATCGCTGAATCTCTTTTAATAGCATATGGAGTATAATCTGCATTAAAACAAACAACATGTATATCAAGGTGGGTAATCAATTGAGAAATAATAGAGACATTATCGCCATAAAAACAAAGAAGTTTACCCACACCCATAAGACTAATTTTAGAAGATAAATCCTGTAATGATTCAATCATAAATTGCACAGCATTGTTCGACTTGAAAGAGTTCGCATTCGTAACTTGTTCTGGAGTAAATATAAAAACGGGATAAATTCGTTTACATAAAGAGTTTGCCAAGTTTAGGCCAATATTATCAATAACTCTAAAATCTCTTCTAAAAATAAATATTCCATTTTCATATTTATTAGGCATTATATAAAAAAATATTATATTTATTTGAATATAATATTTTTTTGGATAACAAAAATGATTCACTTACTTGAATAACACAAATAATTCATATATTTGTGTGCGCTAAGGGTACATACTATACATGGTGTTATATTTTAGGCAATGTATATTTTTTTTTTACACCTTTTACACCATTGCACATTTAAAACGCCCACCTAAAGGTGGGCGTTCTTTATAAGTGCTTTGGTAACTGTTACTTTGCAACCGATAAATTACCTTTTATATCTTGATTATTCTGCCAAAGGCAGAATAATCATATATAATCGGCATTTTAAAGGTGCAAAGG
>Ga0214921_10010801_pt1 | contig 11225 bp, 14 predicted proteins | sample LL1505_MetaG_FD_177992 | JGI IMG/M metagenome (GOLD analysis project Ga0214921, IMG submission 177992) | Freshwater microbial communities from Lake Lanier, Atlanta, Georgia, United States - LL-1505 | ecosystem: Environmental > Aquatic > Freshwater > Lake | place: USA: Georgia | collected...
GGGCCGGTTGCGGGTAACCTTCGCCGCCACGGAGAAGTGACCGAGCGGCCGAAGGTGCACGATTGGAAATCGTGTGTACGGCTTAACACCGTACCGTGGGTTCGAATCCCACCTTCTCCGCCACTCATCGGCTTCATCTCGGCCCACCTCGCACCAAAAACCCAATAGATACCAGTACATCGGGAGAGCCGTTGCATCTCCCCGTGTCATGCCGTACCATCAAAACGCGCCTATTAATGATGGGTTGCATGATGGGTCTTAAAAAGTCATCGATGCATCGACAGCAGGATTCGAACTCCTGAGACCCGTATCTAGGATGTAAGCGGCTTGTGGCGGTTCGCGTTCGAATCCCACTTTGCCAAGATGATGGGTGGCCAGATGCCAAAACAAGCAAAACAACTGTCCGCGCTCGAGGTCAAGCGGCTGTCCGCCGAGGGGCTTCATTTTGTCGGCGAGGTGCCCGGGTTGGCTCTCCAAGTGTCTGCAACCGGGGCCAAGTCGTGGGTGCTTCGGGTCGTGGTCTTCGGCCGCCGGCGGGACCTCGGTTTGGGCGGCTATCCGGAGGTCTCGCTGGCCGCTGCACGAGACAAGGCCCGCAACTTTCGCCAGCAGATTCGAGACGGCATCGACCCGGCAGAGATGGCACGAGCCAAGCGCCTAGGTGACCGCGCTGCCGCAATGCGGGCTGTGACTTTTGCCGATGCTGCGCGGCAATACATCGCATCGCACCGCTCTGGTTGGAAGAACGCGAAGCACGCGCAGCAATGGAACAACTCGCTAGAGCGTTACGCTTTTCCGCACATCGGGGCGTTGGCTGTCGGCGACATCGGGGTCCCGCATTTGCTCAATGTGCTCGAGCAACAGGTGCCTCTTAGTCGCTCAAAAGAGGACGCTGCCCTTGCTGCCGGCGCTACGAGCGACACCGCTAGGTTGTGGGAGGCGCGCACCGAGACCGCCACCCGTGTTCGTCAGCGCATCGAGCTGATACTCGACTGGTGCAAGGGGCGAGGGCTACGCAGTGGCGACAATCCGGCTGCGTGGAAGGGGTGTCTTGATGCACAGCTTCCAAACCCAAACAAGCTCAAGCGTGTCAAGCACCACCTCGCGGTACCGTTTGACGAGGTGGGGGCCTTCATGGCTGACCTGCGTGCCCGCGAGGGCACTGCCGCGAGGGCGCTGGAGTTCACCATCCTCACCGTTGCGCGTACCGAAGAGACGCTGGGGATGAGGTGGGCAGAGGTGGACTTTGACGCGGGCGTCTGGACTGTTCCTGCCTCACGCATGAAGGCTGGCCGTGAGCACCGCGTCCCTCTGTCTCAGCCAGCATTGAGCTTGCTGCGGTCGCTCCCGAGGTTTGAGGGCGTCGAATACGTGTTCCCCGGAAAAACGGGCAAGGCGCTCTCCAACATGACCATGCTCGCTCTCATACGCCGAATGGGCCGCACGGAGGTCACGCATGGGTTCCGTTCGACGTTTCGTGACTGGGTATCTGAGTGCACGTCTTACTCGGGCGAGATGGCTGAGGTCGCGCTAGCGCACGTCATTAAGAACGCCGTTGAGGCGGCCTATCGGCGTGGCGACCAGATGGAAAAGCGTCGCAAAATGATGAACGACTGGGCTGCGTTCTGCGTGGAGGAATCGCACGCGGAAGGCGAGATGTGAGCAGTGCGGGTGGCATGAGCCGCAGATAATCCGTTTGTCGCGCCTAGTTCGACGGGACCAAACCGGCACCCCGCGCCGGCGGGCGCGACACCCATGGCGAGGGTCTTGCACGAGGGTATGCCGATGTTCGAAAAAGAATTTTATCGACTTCCAGAATTGGCAAAGCGCTGGGACTGTACGGTCGAAGACTTATTGCATCTAGGTATAACGTATAGGGCGCAGGTTTGCGTGAATATCTACGGAATAGCAACTGACGAACAAGTGAAATTCATCGTCCGCTATATCGAAATTGCTCCCTGGGCAAGCGAAAGTGCAGACGACATGCCCCCTGGCATTTATGAGTTAAGCCCGAACGATTTGCGTTCACTGGAAGTGTTCGACTCCTCCGTTCATGAATTGCATCAGGCGATGAGTATTGCTTTCCGCTCTTGGGCAGAGTCGACCTTCGACCCACCGGTTTCAATAAACCGCGGCAATTTGTGCATGTTGCACGCTGAAGTGAATCGACTAGAGCAAGAAATTTTTCGGGTCATTGCGGGTGATGACTCGAAAGCCCCGGCACAAAGCGAGTCGGGACATATCCACAAAACTTATTTGATGGAGGCGATGGACGAGGCTAGGCGTTATTTTTGGGACCGTTACGATGGAGAAGACATATCAGGTGCGCAAACGAATGAGACGGTGGCGGAATGGCTGTTGAAAAACTACGGTCCTGACTCCGGGCGCCCTCGTAGCGAGCGGATGAGTAGGAGAATTGCAGAAGCCATAGCCACCATCCTGCGACCGGATGACCTTAGAACCGGCCCGCGTTAGTGAGTTGGTGGCACCAATTATTTGCAATATTCGCGGGGTTCTCGGAGTGGCTTTTAGTTACTGACACCTTGTTGGTTCTATAGATTGCAGCTATTCAGCGCCGTAGCGCCGTATTTCAATGAGTCCCAGGCCGCAACAGGCGGTTTTACGGAGAACATTGAAATGCAGCAACGATTCATTCGGGTACGCGAATTAGCGAGCACGCCCGGGCGGCCCGGGCGCCTTCCCCTTAGCATCAACAGCATCTGGCGGTTAGCCCGCGAAGGCAAATTTCCTCAGCCGGTCAAACTCAGCGCAAACGTTACTGCGTGGAAGCTGGAGGACGTTGAGGCATGGGAGCGCGAGCGGGAGGCTCAAGCATGAATGCGCCCCAAAAAAGATTAAGCCCATTTTATAGCTGTGGTTCGAGGGCAGGGTTGTCACAGGTACGTCAAATCCCTGGAAATCGTCAGGCTAGTGCTGGTCGTGGGCTAGCACGAGATTTTGTAATGGAGCTGACCGAAAGCGAACAACGCCGCTTGAGGGCAATGCAACGGAATGACTTTAGTGCCGCGATGCCACTTTGCTTGAGCGACATTCTTGGCAATCCGAAGAAAAACAAAATCGGCCGCCGCAGCTTTTGGGAAGCCTCAGACATTGGTGCACGGTTGGCTGTAATTAGCGGTGGAGATTTGCGATGAAGAAGCGCGAGCGCTGGCCATTAACGTTACAAGTCGAGATTGCCGCAGCCGAGCACGCGATTCAAAGTCCCCAGGACTGCCCGCGCTTTCAGGGCTGCAGTTCGCCAGTTTGCCCAATGGATAACGACTGGCCGATTCGCGTACTGGAGAAAAGTGACCCGACTTGTTTCTACCTGACCGAAGCAGTCAAAGATGGGGCAGAGAAGCGTTTTGGAGCCGCGGGGCTTCAAGACTTGTACTCGCTTGTGTCAGAGGTGGGGCCAGCCATCGCAAACCTTCACCCGCGGGTTCGTGATGGGCTAGCTCGCGCACGCTACACAGGAAGCCGCATGGAGCCGGTACCAAGGGGGGCGTCGTCATGAGTGGTCGCAGGAGCAAGCGGAAGAAAATTGAGGGGCAGTTTTTGGCACTGCCTCGCCCGCTGCTGGATTCAGTCGCGTTTACGACCCTCAGCCCGGCGTCAGTGTGCATCCTGCTCGCGGTGGGGAAGCAGTACACCGGTGGGAATAACGGCCGCCTCATCGCCACGCCGAAGTGGCTGAGTCAGTATGGATTCAACTCACACGACACCATCGCCCGCGCACGTCGCGAACTCGTAGAACACGGGTTTCTCTTCCAGACAGTACAAGGAAGCCGGCCCAACCGTGCCTCCTGGTATGCGCTCACATGGTTTGACCTTGATGCCCACGCGGACTATGACTACGGTACGCCTGCGGCATTCGCAGCAGCCCGAGGCGCTTACAAGCGCTACCAACCAGAAGCAAAAAACGCACCCCTTATTCCGATAATCGGGACAAAGGCTCGTCGTACTGTACCGACCATCGGACACACCACCGGTAGTGCTATCCCGCCCATCGGGACTATGCGGCGCAGCGCATGAGTTCGCTTATCCCGGCTATCGGGAACCATCTAGATTCACCATCTACCGGGACTTATTCGCAGGCCAAGGGCGGAGCCTGCGGCCCGCGAATCCACTGCGAGACCTGTGTTGAATTCCGAAACAGCTACGCTCGCGTGCTCCAATGCTATTCATCCTGCTGGACGACGACCTCTGGTCCGTGGTCCTGTGAACATTCCCAGTTCGACCATCAGGTATTCCAGCTGCATTAGTTGCGTCATCTTTTGACGATACAGCAGTCGCTTAGCTCGGGTTTGATGGCCATGCACTACCTTGGCTGCTGCGCAGCGAGCCCGGCCTTCATACGTTTTGGGTCCGGGCACTGAGCTACCTATCTAAAGAATAACGACGACAAATAGGGAAACCGCAGAACCACCCATAATCGCAGTCCGAATTCGTATTACACAAGCGCGGTGTCTCCATGGCTGGGCTGTTCCCAACATCGGACGCCGAGGCTCCCGACTTTGGCGGACTTGGCAGACCCGTTGACGGGTCTATAAACCGGCTGGCCTCCGGAACGCGATACATTTGTTCATTGAACAAACGTTCATTCTGTCGCTTCAGGTCTTCCTTTTCGCGTTGCAATCGTTGCCGCTCTTGCTGGTCGCTCGTCGACTTTATTTCTTTATCAAGCTTTTTTATGGAATTTTGGTTTTTGTTTATGGTGCCCGAATAGTAAGGGTCTAAGTAATCATCTCCAGCGGCTGCGCTCGACATCAGAAAAACAATTGACAAGGCAAATATTTTAACCATGGCCGCCCCGAATCACATTGCGCGATGATACATTTGTCATTCACCGTAAATATAAGATATTGCACAGTCCAATAGACCGTCTTGGCCTTCATGGTCTAGGAAAACCCACTGACCATTCGCGTTGAATTCAAGAAAAACCAATTCATCCTGACGTCGCATAAAGTCAAGCCTTCCCCAGTTGACCGAAATATCTTTGCAGAATTGTCCGATTGCCAGCGAGTCTCGGTCCTTGAGTTCGAACCTCATCCATTCTTTGGTTTTGGAGTCAAAAGTTTGCTCCGCTCTCCAATCCAAACCCTTCAGCTGGCTCCTATCCCGCTCGTAGCCGAATAAATTATTTCCACAGACAAAGACCGTTATGTCGGCGTCACTCTTTATCTTTTCCTGCAGATACCACGGAAATTCAGGATGCAAATAATCCGACTTGACCGCCGTCGTCATCAAGGCGGCCTTATTGTCAGTTAAGGCGGACGAAAAGGATTTGGCGACCAGCTCAATCCCATTCATATTGTGGAGCCCAGCTAGCCTGAAGGTGGCCAGTGTTTTCGGAATTGCGAAGTGCCTTGATGCGATGTTTAGCAAATTCAGCTTTCCGAGCTGATTGTGAAAATCATACGGATTCCCTCTGGCCAAACCACGCAACTTGCACCACCAGTACAACTCGCGAAAAACGTACTTCACTTCCTCGACGATAAGATTGTCTTCGCCGTCTACAGGAAAATTGAAGGCTTTCCACCAAAAGGCGGAGGTTGTTATATTTGAATTTATTGAGTGGCCGGTCGGATTTCTAATTTCCCAGTAATCCGGCTGAAACTCAAAATAGTATTGTTTGTATAAATCGTAATTGAACCTAAAAACTCGACTTCCGAGCTTCGACACTATCAAATCGCCGGTGCCGTCCGACGACCCCGTAATAAGCAAAAGCACCGGCGTGATTCTTTTGGTCGGTTAGTCGAAATCAGCGTCGCGCGGGTTGCCGTAGGGGTCATAGGTCCGCGTTGAGTTCAAAGAAACTTTGTCTTTATCGCCACCATCAAGAAAAGCGATGGTTGTTTGGGTGTCGTGGCTGTAAACGGGCAACTTCACGTCGATGGTGACGGGTGACGTGGCAATCATCAAGGGCGTTACGAGCTCAAGTAGCACAGAGGCCTCCGTTGGTTGGTTAGTACGGATAGTGGGTGCCGTTGATGGGCACGGATGTAGACTATATTCCGTGGAGTAAACTCGTCAAGTTGGCCATCGTGGTGGATGCCCTGTGAATTCACCCAAGTGGAAAGGAAGCTACGGAACAACCTGACCGCGCTCCGCCGTTCATGCGGTTTGTCTCAGGAGCAGCTCGCGTTTGAGGCGGGTATCGACCGCACGTATGTCAGTCAGATTGAACGAGGGCTTGGCAATCCGTCGCTCGCTGTGATGTGCAGGCTGGCCAGTGCGCTAGGGGTTGGTATTTGCGACTTGCTCGATGGAGATGTGACGCGCTAGAGCCCAGACCCTCCTGACGCGGGCGGTTTCATGCAGGGCCACCGTTGCCATGATGGTCGTGGTCGTTCATACTTATTCGCGCGCCGATTTGCCACTTGCTGGGCGCTTTACAAGTACACGCTAAACGGACTGACAAGGCCCGCACGCGTGTGGGCCTTTTGTTTTGGTCTGGTCAACCTATCGACTGGGGGGCTTTAGTCCAACTTGCCGGCCCCGACGCTCTGTCAAACCCGGCTAAACAGGAGATGTGGCATGAACACACATAACTCGTCGTTGCGACGTTGCTGCGGTGCAGAACCGCTTATCCCCAGGCTGAAGGTCACCTTAAGCGCAGGAGGCAACTATGCCCGTTCGTGAAATGACGCCCGATGAGGTGGAAGAACTCTTCGGCAACGGACTCATCATCTTCGGTCAGCCAAAACCAGGCCCTACGGCGAGGCGCCCCGGAGCTGCGGATGTCGCGCCAAAGGTGGACCCAGCTGGCCCGTTGGTCCTTTTGGAACGGGAACGGTCGGGTTTCTGCTCGACCTTCACGGAGTACCTATGCCTGGAGCGGGTCGGACCGGACGAATGGCAACTCGGCGCCTACCAACATAACCTGGTATCCGTGGAGGACATACCGCAAGAAGTTCTTTTCCCGGATTTTGTGCCTGAAGACGAGGACGACGAACCTGATTGGCTTGACGTAGAACTGCCCGTCACGTGGAACGGAGTCAGCCTCATCGATTCGGTCGATGATGGCTTCCTGACTGACGAGCTTCTATTGATGGACAAGGGCGTCAAGTTCGACAAAACGTCGACGACTAAAGCCCGTCAATACTGTCGGGAAAAACAATGGCATCTTGAGAACGACTTTGAATCGGCTTGGCAGGACCTACTGCGTCTGATTGGCGTAGGGGCTTGAGGCATTGCGTGGCTCGGATACTCAATCCACCATAAAGTATTGATTACGATACGAGGGGCTGGAATTGTCAGCGTCATCAAGGGACCGTGACTGGACAGATGCCGAACTCAGCGCCTGTGTCGACGCCTACTTGGTGATGCTCGACGAACAGAGGAGCGGTCGTTCCGTCAACAAAAGCGCCATCCGAAGAACCTTGCTCGCCGGACCACTGAGCTCGCGCACGGATGGTTCCATCGAGTTCAGGATGCAGAACATTTCTGCCGCGATGGAGGAACTTGGTTTAGGCACGGTGTCCGGCTATCTCCCGGCGAAAAACGTCGGCGCCAAAAGGCTGGCGCGCATCAAGCAATTCATCAGTGAGGCAGTGGGCATCGAGCGCGGAAGGCTTCCGGTCGAAAAGCTGCGTGCAGTGACGCCGGAACATATCTGGAATGCCGTCCAGTTGTTTATGAACGGGTACAGCCAGCACCCTTTCGACGACTCTGTTGACTATGACCTGCTGGTCGAGGATGGCAAACGCCTCCCACCCAAAGCGGTATTCGGTGTAGCGCTATCCGAAGCGCTCGGTATCAAAGCACTCCCTGAGCATTTTTCGGGTGGCATAGGAACGCCTTGTTTCCGAATCCTCGAGCAGGCCGGGTACACCATCGTTCCTAAAACAGCCAAGGCTATGCCAGCTGCTGAGCAGGTCATCAGCCCTGAGCAGGACCGGGAATGGTCTGAAGGTTCAGAAAAAGTCCGAATCCATCTGGCGCGTGAGCGAAGCGCTGGACTGCGTGAAGCTAAAAAAGCGCAGTACCGGCGTGAGCATGGTGGAAAGCTAGGTTGTGAGCGCTGTGGGATGGACCCAGTTGCCACGTACGGTGAAGCTGGGGAAGCCTGCATTGAAGTGCATCACAGCCGCGTTCAAGTGCAGCACATGGTGGATGGGCATCAGACGCGTCTGGAGGACCTACAGTGCCTTTGCGCGAATTGCCACAGGGTTGTACACCGACTGATGCGCATTTAACAAAAACACGCCCTTTGGCTGCGCTGAGTATCGTGTGAACCCATGCAGGCAGGAGGTAAAGCTGTATTGGGGGTGCCGGTACGGTGGGGGTCAGACTGACGCCTTTTGATTGACGGCGTGGGGTTTATTTTGTGGCTCGGTCTAACTGCTGGCGTTTGGCCAGAAGTCTCCAGCTATCCACGGACCTAATTTACGGCAGGTTGACAAGGGCATTCGATAAACTGACGTAAGCTTCAAGCTAACCGACTCAACCCAAGCAGCGCACCCTATGCGTTGATTCTCTCGCCCTCTGTGCCACCTCTTTTGCTGACAATGCGGGCACCGTGCCAGCCATTTCATACGAAACTGACTGCGCGTCAAGAAATATGCGCAAAACATTGACGTTTATGGCGAAGTTGACATTCTGCGGGAAATCACCATATTTGTTGAATATTTTGGAAGCGTCTAGTTTTGAAACAACAACCCCCAAGAGATTTGCGCTTTGGTTTAGGAGGGGGCCGCCGCTATTACCCGCTTGAACGGGTGCAGTTATTTGTATAAATCGAGAGTCGCCCCTTATTCCCGACAGTGCACTTACCACACCCGTAGTAACGTTTAGCCCAGACAAAACGAATGGGAGAGGGTACCCCGAAACCATTATTTGCTCCCCGAGAGCCGGACGAGAAGACGCCAACCTGACCGGGCGATTGTCAATTTTTGCCTCAATCAGGGCTAAATCATTTTCTGCGTCCAAGCCTATAACACGCCCAGACTTATTATCAATATCTACACCCTTGCAGTCGTTCACCACGTGGAAGTTTGTAATGAAACTTCCCTTCGCGATGCCAATTGCCGACCCGCTTGATATTACCTTTAGCCCTCCTTCTCCGGGTTCAGAAATTTTCGGTTGACTAGGCGATGGCTTTATTGGGGTGGTTCTCCGAACTGCACCGGGTTCCTCGTCGCGCGCGCGACACTCGGTACCGCCACCATTGAGACGGCTTCTACACTCCTTACCGACTTCGCAATCCCGATAAGAATTGCATTCCATTTCGGTACTGGAGTTATTAATTCTCGGCTGAGACGGTGATGGAGTGCTTGGGGCGGTTTTTCCGCCGATGTTCGGCTCCTCTCCTCGCAGGCGGCACTCAGTGCCACCGCCGACACGGCGGCTTCTACATTCTTTACCGACTCCACAATCCCTGTCTGAACGACATTCCATGTCGTTTGCAGTGTTCGATGCAACGTTATAAACCAAGCTTGAAGTTTCACAGGCCGAAACCACGAACAAAAGGAGCAGCCACAACAAAATTACTTTTTTCATAAGGAAGACTTACCTTTAAATTTGCGGCTCCAGCTTCTAAGCAGCCACCCCAAAATAAGTTCAGCCGCCATATCTAATCGCTTGGGCATCCCCCCACAATGCTCAAAATAGGCCTTAAGTTTTTAAACGCCTTGAAGTTCAGGGAATGTGAGTAATAGGCTAACTCCGGTGCGCGGCAGATGCCCGAGCGCGACAACCCCAGACGCAGTGACCATTTCTCTTTTTTACCTTTGCCTGCCGTTGTTTGGTTTAGTTGGCCTCGCTCGGCATTTCAAGCCATATTCCATATCCTTCTGGGTAATCGCCCACTACAACTCCCCGACATGTTGCTTTTACGGTTCTTTTGTTCGCCGAAGCCCAACGTCGGTACGAACGTGCATCTGCTCGTGATAGGTACCCCACAACGTCGCCACCAATCGTTACCGACACCGCGTTGTTGTCATGGGGATTGGAGCTATCGTCTCTTAGTGTGAAAACCATCTTTACTCTAAATTTTCCCTTCCCTACGGATTTTGGAAGGTAGCGCCACATTGTTCTAATGTAGTTAGATTCTCCGACCACTTCCATTTCGTCGGCGCCATCTCCACATTCAATATCCACTTTATCAAGTGAAATTTCGGACGAGTATGGTCTAAGGTCCGGTTTGTCCTTTGTGTTGGTGTTCAATCGAATAAATAAATAACCACCAAGTAATATTATTAGACCCATCCACATAAGACATACATCTCCAAGAACCGGTCAATAAGGTAGGGCGTTCTTTAATTCCAGCAGTACGAATCCTTGTTGTTTGGTGCTGATGGTCCGGCAGCGCAGTTTTTCAGGCATCGACTGGGCCACTGAAAGAAATTCCAATCGGAAATGGGCAGAATCAATATTTCCGTTGGGGTTGTAGCGATGTGAGAAGCCATTCCAAGCCGTCCAGATTGTTAGTCATTGATGGTGGAAGGCTATAGTTCCTCGGGCGAACCCGTCAATCGCATCACCGAAGCGATGTCGATGCTGCGTTCAGGGTTTATGCAACTGCATCACGGGCCAATCGGGTATGGCTCGGCCGCGAACAAGACGCGTCGAGGGAAGGGTTTGCGCTCGAGGGCGAAGCCGAAGATAGCGGTGAGGACGCGCGACTCAGTTGAGTTGTGACAATCTAGCCGCTGGAGTTTTCCTGGGCGCTCGAGGTTGCTTTCTTAAGCGCCTTGGCTATCTCGTCAGGGATGACTTCAACCAGACCCAACAGTGCAGCAGCAGGGCCGCTAGGTCCGCGCTTGCCCTGTTCCCAATTCCGCACGGTGTTCACAGAAACGCCCAGCCACTGTGAAAATTCGGTCTGTGTCATGTCGAGCGACTTTCTCAGGCGACGTGCCCTTTGGGCTGTGGGGAGATGGCGGGCTGGATTGTCTGTTCTTTTGCCGGGCATGACTGGTGGCTCTTAGGGCGATGAGCGCGATGCTACCTGAGAACACCTGAAAGAGCCAAAGCCCGCACCTGTCCCGTCGCGGCGTGCTTGCGCATGTTTGTTTGATATGTGCCCTCAGGGTGGTTCGTCGACTAGACCGAGGGTTGGAATCCGCAACAGGGATTCAAATCAAGCCATCAAGCACCAATCAAGATGATGGCCTTTATGATGGGTATATGAGTAAGGCTGCTATAAGTAATTGATTATCAACATAGCAGGGCGGACACCTTCTCCGCCACCTTCGCCACCCTCTGCCACATTCCCGCCA
>Ga0214921_10010802_pt1 | contig 11225 bp, 8 predicted proteins | sample LL1505_MetaG_FD_177992 | JGI IMG/M metagenome (GOLD analysis project Ga0214921, IMG submission 177992) | Freshwater microbial communities from Lake Lanier, Atlanta, Georgia, United States - LL-1505 | ecosystem: Environmental > Aquatic > Freshwater > Lake | place: USA: Georgia | collected 2015-05-28
TGTTCGCTAGGCTCCATTTATATAGATTTTAAAAACGAGAATAATTTTTGTTTGTTTGCTTCTGAATCGATGGTATTGCTTGAAAAGGTTTGTAGTATGTTTTTGATATTCTCTCGTTTATTCATTGCTTTTATATATTGTTTATCATAATAGCTTAATAAAATTTCAAAAGCTTCTTTAATTTTATTTTCATGTAAATAATTTATTGCCGTTGTCGTTTCTAAGGGGCCTAGGCGCTTTTGAATTCTTGTCGTAGCCTCGATTAATTTTTCTATGTCTAGACCGCCGTATTGTCTTAAAATAAATTCCAGTCGTTCGTTGAAAGGGATTTCAATAAAAAACAAAGGTGCGTTTCTAATGGTTTTCCAAAGTGAATGTGGAATGTTTAAGCTGCCAATTCTTTGACTTTCATCCTCTAACCAAAATGATTTATTGGAATAGAGCGAAAGGGCCAACTTGTTTTCAAACATTTCTTGAGTGGGTTGTTTTGGTTGTCCTATTCCCCCAAATGCCGAACCTTTATGAATCGCCAAGCCTTCAAGATCAATTATATTTACATCCTTTTCTTTTATGGTCAATAACAACTCTGTTTTTGCACTTCCTGTGTATCCGCCTAAAACTTTTATCTCATATTCTTGCTCAAACTGTTGTAATACCCATGTTCGAAAAGCCTTGTATCCGCCAGTTAACACATATACTTCATATCCGTATAAATCAAGAAGCCAGGCAATGCCGGCGCTTCTCATTCCTCCTCTCCAACAATTTATTATTACTGTATTATTATGGGGATTTATTTTTTCAACCTGCTCAATAATATCTTTCATTTTAGTTCCAAAATAGGTAAGTCCTGTTTTAATCGCATGGTGTTTTCCTTTTTGCTTGTATTCCGTTCCTACCACTTTTCTTTCTTCGTCTGAAAAAAGTGGCAAACTGTTTGCGCCAGGAAAATGAGCGTGTGTGAATTCACCCGGACTTCTTACATCAAAAACAGGATGTGTAGATGACAAAGAAATAAAATCTACAATAGAAATTTTTTTTATCGCCATTTTTTGGTTTAATGCAATGCTTTAATAAGGAGATAAAATTAATGATATTATCTAATGAATTAAATCCTTTTTTATATCGTCAATAGGGCTTCGTGTAAAAGACGGTCAGAATGGTTGCGCTGCTTTTTTATTATCAAAAAAAACCGCGGGAAAAACCGCGGCTACTTTTTTATCCATTCATTGAGGTTAAAAATTCTATATTGTCTTTTGTTCCCTTCATATTTTTCAGCAACACATTAATTGCCTCTTCAGGATTCATGTCGGCCATATGTTTTCGTAAAACCCACATGCGCTGGAAGGTATCTTTGTCTAATAACAGATCATCTCTTCTTGTTGAAGATGCAACAATGTCAATAGCTGGATAGATTCTTCTGTTAGATAATTTTCTTTCCAACTGCAACTCCATGTTACCCGTTCCTTTAAATTCTTCAAAAATAACCTCGTCCATTTTACTTCCGGTATCAACCAGGGCTGTTGCTATGATTGTAAGCGATCCGCCATTTTCTATTTTTCTAGCCGCACCAAAAAATTGTTTTGGTTTTTGCATAGCGTTTGCTTCCACACCGCCAGACAATACCTTTCCGCTTGAAGGAGCAACCGTGTTGTGTGCCCTTGCCAATCTCGTGATAGAATCCAATAATATTACCACATCGTGTCCACACTCTACAAGTCTTTTTGCTTTTTGTAATGCCATCGTTGAAACCTTTACGTGCTTTTCAGCAGGCTCATCAAATGTTGATGCTATTACTTCTGCTTTTACGCTTCTCTCCATATCCGTTACTTCTTCTGGTCTTTCATCTACCAACACAATCATTAAATAACACTCTGGATGATTTTCTGCTATTGCATTCGCAAGTTCTTTTAACAACATTGTTTTACCTGTTTTTGGCTGGGCCACAATCAATCCTCGCTGGCCTTTTCCAATAGGTGTAAACAAATCCATAATCCTTGTGCTATAATTATCCGATCTTGTTGTTAGATTTAACTTTTCGAAAGGAAATAACGGTGTTAGATAATCGAAAGGAACACGGTCTCTTACCTCTTCAGGACTTTTTCCATTTATCGTTTCTACTTTTAATAAAGCGAAATATTTTTCTCCTTCTTTTGGTGGTCTAACAGAACCGTAAACCGTATCACCTGTCTTTAATCCAAAAAGCTTTATTTGTGATGGAGAAACATAAATATCATCTGGACTTGATAAATAATTATAATCGCTGCTTCTTAAAAAACCATAGCCGTCTGGCATCATTTCTAACACACCCTCGCCCAATACAATCCCATCAAATTCTATATTAAAAACAGGCTGTTCGCGTTTCTGAGGCTGAGGTCCTTTTATTTCTCTGCTAACCGGCTGATTAAAGCCAGGCCCAACTTCTGGTTGTTGTATGTCTTCTTCTTGTAGCATTTGAGCAATGGCTGAAGGTACTGTTGTTTGCTCGTCCGTTATTGGCATCAGCTCTTCTTCTATTTGCTCAAGTTTTGATTTCTTTTGTATCGGTTTTTTTTCTTTCACCTCTTTTTCTGCTTTAACAGCAACCGGCTCTTCTCCTTTTATTATCCTTTTTCGCTTGGGCTTTTCGCCCTCTGTTATTTTTTTATCTTGTGCCATTTTTATCGCTTCCAGTGTTTTATTTTTTGTCTGGATTTTTTTGTTAGGTATTTTCTTTTTACTAAATCATGCTGATTTGTAGTATGCTTTTCCTTTTACTACCGTTTTATAAATATAAGATGTTGAAAATTTGCTTTTATAGTAAGCCTTGTATTAAATGAAGTTGAAAATTAGTGCTATTGGGATTTGTGTTGTTAGAGAAATGATTTGATTGGGATTGTTATCATCAATTATTTCTTCTGCAATATTAAGTAGTTTTTTTAAAACAAAAGAATTTTTTACCATTTGGGTGTATAGAAACCCGTTTTTATGTAATAATTATCTCTTTTATGGTCTTTTTTAGTTTTTTAACCATGGAATTCTGGTTTTTTTCTTAATAAAAAAGTTTATTATTTAGTCCAATTGATATCGAGATTAATACGAATATTTTTTTTGTACAGCAAATAGCCTTCTCTAAAATGTTATTCCAATTCGTTTATTGTTATTTAAAACGACCAAACATTCAATCATAAGGGCTATCTTCGCCCAAGTTCATGTTTATTCTGCGGCACAAGGCCGGTTTTATTGGTTTTACAAACGCATGGTTCCTTTTTAAATGGGCCATTCAATAGCAACCTCGTTTTTAATGATGAAGACATTCTTCATTTCCGCACTCATTTTTTAATTCATTTATTTTGTTATTTAAAGACTTACAAATTATTGAGCCCATATTAAATGCGCTCAAAGAAGAAGGTTACACTTCTCCCACACCAATTCAAGAAAAAGCCATTCCGTTTATTTTATCGGGTCGCGATATGTTAGGATGTGCGCAAACCGGAACGGGTAAAACTGCAGCTTTTGCTATTCCTATTTTACAGCTACTAAGTAAACCTCACGCCGCTAAGCCCGGTGAAAGAAATATTAGATCGTTGATTCTAACCCCTACAAGGGAGTTGGCTATACAAATTGAAGAAAGTTTTAGGGCCTATGGTCGTGGGCTTCGCTTAAAACACCTGGTTATTTTTGGGGGTGTTAGCCAAGTGCCTCAAACCAACGAATTAAAAAGAGGAACCGATATTTTAGTGGCAACACCCGGTCGATTATTAGACCTCATGAGCCAAGGATTTATTAATTTAAAAGATATTGAGATTTTTGTATTAGATGAAGCAGATCGAATGTTGGATATGGGTTTCGTGCATGATGTAAAAAGGGTGATAACCAAATTGCCTAAAAAGCGCCAAACCTTATTCTTTTCTGCTACCATGCCAAACGAAATTCAATCATTGGCAAACGCCATTCTTACCGACCCCCAAAAGGTAGAGGTTGCGCCCGTTTCTTCTACGGCAGATACTATTAAGCAGTGGCTATTTTTTGTTGATAAAGAAAATAAAAAACTGTTGCTTGCTTCTATGCTTAAAGACGAGGATATAAAATCCGTGTTGGTTTTTACTAGAACAAAACATGGGGCAGATAAAGTTGTTAAAGATTTAGTTAGACTCGGAATTAAATCTGAGGCCATTCACGGAAACAAATCTCAAAATGCTCGTCAAAGAGCCCTCACCAATTTCAAAGAGCGAACTACTCGCGTGTTGGTTGCTACTGATATTGCCGCCCGCGGAATTGATATCGATGAGCTTACTCATGTAATTAATTATGAGCTTCCAAATGTTCCGGAAACCTATGTACATAGAATAGGGAGAACCGGCCGAGCCGGATTAAGCGGCGTTGCTTTTTCTTTTTGTGAAAGCGAAGAGCTTCCTTATTTAAAAGATATTCAGAAGCTTATTGGAAAACAAATCAACGTTAACACAAGCCACGATTACCATGTTGATTTAAAAATAACCGACCGGTTTGTAAAAGCGCCTGCGGCTCAACAAAATAGAAATAAACCCAAAGGCAAAAAACCATATAGTCCTAGGTTTAATAATAATAAAGGATATTCTAAATAAAAATCCTAATTATTTACTTATCAATCATTCAAATTTTATCTTTGCAACATAAATTGTAAAAGCATGTTTAATAAGCGCAACAGAATTAAAGATTTATTACTTTCTGATAATGTAAACTATCAGGCAACCGTAATGGGCTGGGTAAGAACTTTTAGAAACAACCAATTTGTTGCCCTAAACGATGGAAGCACCAACAATAATATTCAGATTGTTGTGGCGCTTGGGTCTTTAGATGATGCTACCATTAAAAGAATAACAACCGGCGCTTGTATTAAAGCATCTGGTGAAATTGTTGCTTCTTTAGGAAAAGGTCAAAAAGTTGAACTTAATGCAACTACTTTAGAAATTTTAGGTGATAGTGATGCAGAAAAATTTCCATTACAGCCCAAAAAACATAGCCTTGAATTTCTTAGAGAAATCGCTCACCTTCGTTTTAGAACAAACACCTTTGGTGCTATTTTTAGGGTTCGCCATTCTTTATCTTTTGCGATTCATTCATTTTTTAATAGCCGCAATTTTATTTATTTACACACCCCAATCATAACCGCCAGTGATGCTGAGGGTGCCGGAGAAATGTTTAAGGTAACAACACTTCCACTTGATGGAAGTGCTAAAAAAAATGATGACGGCTCTATTAACTTTAAAGAAGATTTTTTTGGTCGTAGTACAAACCTCACCGTTAGCGGACAGCTTGAAGGAGAATTAGCGGCAATGGCTTTTAGTGATATTTATACTTTTGGTCCTACTTTTCGTGCCGAGAATAGCAACACAACAAGACACCTTGCAGAGTTTTGGATGATTGAACCCGAAATGGCTTTTTCTGATTTAGAAGATAATATGAATCTTGCAGAAGAGTTTATTAAATATATTATTAAATACGCCCTAGAAAATAATCGGGAAGATATTGAGTTTTTATCTCAGCGTCTTGAAGAAGAAGAAAAACAAAAACCTCAGAATGAAAGAAGCGAAATGGGCCTTTTAGAAAAACTGAATTTTGTGGTTAATAATGATTTTGAAAGGGTTACTTACACAGAAGCTATTGATATTTTAAAAGAATGCAGCCATAATAAGAAAAAGAAATTTCAATATATAGTTGATAAATGGGGCATTGATCTTCAAAGCGAGCACGAAAGATATTTAGTTGAAAAACATTTTAAAAAGCCCGTTATCTTATCAAATTATCCCAAAGAAATAAAGGCCTTTTATATGCGCCAAAATGATGATGGTAAAACGGTCGCTGCAATGGATATTTTAGCCCCTGGTATTGGTGAAATTGTTGGTGGATCACAAAGAGAAGAGCGACTTGAAAAACTTACAGAAAGAATGAAGGAAATGAATATTCCTACAGAGGAACTAGATTGGTATTTAGATACAAGGCGATTTGGTGCCTGTCCACACGCTGGCTTTGGGCTTGGCTTTGAAAGAATAGTTCAGTTTGTAACAGGTATGGGCAATATCAGAGATGTAATTCCTTTTCCACGGTACCCAAAAAGCGCTTCTTTTTAATTCTTCGGCTGTTTATAAATAGGGACCGTACTACAAGGCTCTCCATACATAATACTTTTTGCAACAGGGCGAAGCTTATTGGTTATTTCTACATACGCCTCTTCTGGTATCGGATTTTCTCCACAACCCTTTACCACAACCCGTTGGTTTCTGTATTCTTCTATATCAACTTGTTGTATATTTTGAATAAATAGTTTCTTTTTTATTTCTTGTTCATTTCCAAACATAATAATTTTTGCAACTGGTTGAAGCAAGGTTACCACAAGCATATACGCCCACATAGGTATTATAGAATCTACACTACAAGTAATAGTAATTATTTTGTTTTTATATTTTTCTATGTCTAACTCTTTTAGTGATTGCCTAAAATCTTTTTCCTTTATGATTAATTCCATAAAAAGAAAGTCTTTTATATCAAACACTACAATTTCTTCTTTTGATATATACTGTTCTAGGTCTATTGTTAATATTCCACTTTCAGATACTTTGTTGTTAATAATGTCAGACATAATACAAAATTAAATTAAAAAACCGGCCCGGTAAGGGTCGGCTTTTAAAATTATTTACGATAACGGAAAGGAATTAAAAATGTTCACTTCTTTTATCTACAATATTGGCTTGTTTTTTCAACCCCTCGTACCATCCGTTTGTTTGGCCCCTTATTGCTCCAAGCTTTGTGCTTGCTTGCTGTGCTAGTGCTTCGGCAGATAAGGATGTATTTTTTTGAATGCTGGTTACTTTAATAAGATAAACACCATTTGATCCTTCTATTGCCGGAGAGGCTTTTGATTGGTATGACTTATTAAAAGATGCACCAATTAATTTAGGCTCCATTCCTACACTATTAATTATTTGTGCGCCAAAAGTTAATAAAGAGTCTGATCCAGCAATTTGAATCGTTTTGCCATATGCCTTTGCCGCAGATTCTAATGAAGGATTTTTATCTAATTTCTTTTTAATTATTTGCGCCTTTTTCTTATTTCTAATAATCACCTCACATCCGCTTCTTGCTGTTGCCGCATCTTGCACACCTTTTTCATTTATCTTATCAATAATCGCTACAATAAATTGATCTGCCACACTAAACGGTTCGCTTATTTCTCCTTTTTTTGCCCCAAATACCCATTTTACAATCTGACGTGCATCTTGTAAAGCACCAACGCTAAAATCATTTTCTTTAATGATTGAAGGAACTGCAATTAAACTAAATCCATTTTTTGCTGCGTATTTTTCTAGGGTTGATTTATTTTTTTCTACAGACGCTTTTGTGGCAAATAAACTTGCTTTATTAACCGTTTCTTCTGAAGGTAAAATGTCTTTTCCAACGTATGCAATTTTATACGCCGGTTTAAAATCTTTTTGTGAAACAATATCAATGATATGGTATCCGAATTGTGTTTTTACAACCCCCTTAGAGCCTGCTGTTTTTGTAAAACAAAAATCATTAAACTCTGCAACCATTTTTCCATATCCAAATGTACCTAAATCACCACCCTTAATTTTACTTCCATTATCTATAGAATACATTAATGCCATTTGTGTAAAATCTGCTCCTTTTAATATTGCATTGTATATACTGTCTGCTAATTTCTTTGCGGCAGAATCTGACATTATATCTTTTCCTGAGTTTAAATCTTTTGGACTTATTAATATATGCCTAGCTTTTACGCTATCTGGTATTTGTTTAACAGCAAGCATTTTCGCTAAAACAAAGCTTCCATTATCTGCATACGGCCCAAAAACAGAGCCAATGGCAAGTTTCGACAGCGTATCTGCCATACTTGGAGATAGTTTTGCTTTTTGTGTAAACTCATCATTAAAGTCAATAGAGGATAGGTTTTTTACTACGAACATTTTTGCGTTGCTATCAGACTCAAACGATGGCTTAATATCACTTAATTGTTCTTTTATTTTAATGCTATCATCAGCGCTTGGAGATTGAGCAAAAGCTATATAAGATACGTTTCTTCCTTCCTCTTGTTTAAACATCTCCTTATTTTCACTTACATATGTATTAATATCTTCGTCACTTACCTTAGTAGCGCTATCAGAAATATCAGAATAAGGAATGCTTACATAAGAAATATTTGAAAAAGAAATATTATCGTTTGCCTCTTTTTCTCTCATCCAAGTTGGATAATATGCACTTGCGCTTAAAAGACCTGAATATTTTGAAACAGTTTTATTTAATTTTAATGGATCAATAACCTGCGTATTAACCCCTTCCCTTTGTTCTCCTTTTAGTTTTTTAATGTTTGTCAACGCGTCTTGAGCTTTTTTAATATCAAGCTGTCCAGTAATCGAATCTTTTAATGATTGTTCTTGTAAAAATGGATTTGATGGATCATTGCTTAATAAGATATACGAAAGTTCTTTTGGGGTAAAGTCTATTCCTATTTTTTTACTTTCATTAAAAAATATTTTTTCTGCTACAATTTGATTCCAAACCTGTTCGCGAATTTGGTATGTTTGAATTCCGGCGGGCCTTTGTCCTGAGCGTTGCTCTTGTATATCTTCTGCCTGTTTAACCTTTTTATTAAATTCTGTCAATTCGATTGTCTGATTATCTACCTTTCCTACATTTGTAGACAAAGAGCCAAAGAGACTACTTCCGCCTTGTTTTGCATCCATAAGGATAAATCCTATTAAACTTAGGGCTATAACAACAATTACAATTGCAGCGCCTTTTTCTCTGATACTTTTAATAATTTGCATAATTATATAAATTAAGGACGGCAAAAATAAGATAAAAAAAGGTATAAACAACCCTTGAAAATCTTAATAGGTTACTATATAATAATATATTTTACGTGTTTTTTATACTAAATTGATTAAAAAACATTATCAACATTAAAGATGTTAATAATTACGTTTTAGGTGAATAACCTTCCTTTTTAAATTAAAATAATCTAATAAAATGTGTGTTTATTTATTTCTAATTAATTATTATTATAATTTGATTTATTTAAAAACAAATTATCCCTTTTTAACTAACACCCTTTTTTTATAAAAACTCATTTTTTTTTATAACAGACTTTTTTATTAACTGTTGTTAATTTATTTTATTAAAATTATTAAAAATCTTTTTAATACAGGTTATTAGGAAATATATATAAAATGAAAAAATGTTAGTATAGTGTTTATTATCGTGTATAACTTCGCTTTTTTATAATAACAAGAGTGCCCTTAACTATTTTTTACACTTATTAACAGCCCTAATAGTAATAGGTAATTATTTAAATAAAATGTATTAATACATATTATGGTAGATATACACAACGAATTTTTAATTAAAGATTCTCTTCAAAAAAATGGATTTTATAATATTGAAATAAATCCATCTCTTGATTTATTTGAAGAAATAAATCAAATAAAAAAAGAAAAAAATGCAATAATTCTGGCACATTATTATCAGGAGCCGGATATCCAGGATATTGCCGATTTTATAGGAGATAGTTTAGGACTTTCTCAAAAAGCTGTAAATACTAATGCTGACATAATAGTTTTCGCTGGTGTTCATTTTATGGCAGAAACGGCTAAAATATTAAATCCAAATAAAAAAGTTTTATTACCCGACCTTAATGCTGGTTGTTCTCTAAGCGATTCAGCACCGCCTGCACTATTTAAACTCTTTAAAGAAAAATATCCAAATCATTTAGTTATTACCTATATAAACTGTAGTGCAGAAATAAAAGCAATGAGTGATATTATTTGTACCTCGTCTAACGCAAAGCAAATAGTGGAGAGTTTACCTATTAATCAACCAATTATTTTTGCACCAGATAAAAACTTAGGAGCATATATAAATAAAGTTACTGGTAGAAATATGTTACTCTGGAATGGTTCCTGTATGGTTCATGAAATATTTAGTCTAGAAAAAATAATAAAATTAAAAATAAGACACCCAGAAGCTAAATTAATTACACACCCCGAATGTGAAGAATCTATTTTAGCTATTACAGACTATATAGGGAGCACTACAGGACTTTTAAAGTATTCCCAACAAAACCCCTCTAAAATATTTATAGTGGCTACAGAGGCCGGAATACTTCATCAGATGCAAAAGTTATCTCCTAATAAAACATTTATTCCAGCGCCACCTAATAATTCTTGTGCTTGTAATAATTGTCCATATATGAAACTAAATACTCTCGAAAAATTATATATAACAATGAAGTATGAAAATCCAGAAATAATTTTAAAGGAAGATATTAGGATTGCTGCAAAAAAATCAATTGATAAAATGTTAGAAATAAGTGCCTCTCTGGGATTATAATTTTATTTATTTATTTTATTATATTCTTTTATTCTACACCGTACATTTTCCCTGATATTCATATAAAATAAATTAATATCCCCAATATGATAATTCTTTTTTATTATTAAAAATTTACCGAATATTTTTGGTTTGCAAGACCATAAAATATTATCATGAATTTTTGCACTTACAATACTTGGAATAATTTTATTAAAGTTTTTTATTACCCCACCCTTATTCATTTTTGAAGAATAAAAATTATTATCTATAGTCCAACTTAATGGATTAACAACGATAGATCTTTTATTTTCTTTTTTTATAAAATCCGGCGTATATCCCTTTTTAAAAGTTCTCCAACCTACAAAACAACCTGTTTCACTTGAGTCTACACAGGTATTAATTTTTGTAAAATAATTTTCAGGAATTGGCATTCCAATTAAATAGGCACAAACAAGTTTTTTTTGTAATTCTTTTCCTTCAAAAAATTCTTTTAATAATCTTCCAGCGTGCTTTGTGCCCTGACTATGAGAAGCGATTATTATAGGCCTACCATTATTAAAGTTTTCTAGGTAATATTGAAAGGCATTTTTTATATCCTCATATGCGGTATCAAAATATTCTTCTGCTTCTGTGTTTTTAATATAAAATGATTTTAAATGCGCCTGTCTATACCTCGGACAAAAAACCCTACAAGACGCATTAAACACACTAGCCTGATATAATATTGTTGAATAATCGGTTTTATTATTTAATGTAATATCATTAATATCAGCATTCCATGAAATAAATGTTTTTTCTGTGTAGGTTGTAGGGTGAATAAAAAAAACATCAACCGAAGTGTCTTTTATTTCATTAGCAAGCTCCTTTGGTACACTATC
>Ga0214921_10010804_pt1 | contig 11224 bp, 12 predicted proteins | sample LL1505_MetaG_FD_177992 | JGI IMG/M metagenome (GOLD analysis project Ga0214921, IMG submission 177992) | Freshwater microbial communities from Lake Lanier, Atlanta, Georgia, United States - LL-1505 | ecosystem: Environmental > Aquatic > Freshwater > Lake | place: USA: Georgia | collected...
CCGATTCGAACTAGGTGAAGCGCTGATTGACAGTGGTTTTGATAAGGAGGCTGTCCCGGAATTGCAACAGGCTTTGCGGCAACCTTCTGTTCGGCATCGGGCCCTCAACATGTTGGGCATCTCTTACCACAAGCGTCGCATGTTGGATTTGGCGGCTAAACAGTATGCCCTCGCCGCAAGTGAGATTGTTGCCATGGATAACGTAAAGAAGGATGCTATTTACAATCTCGGAATCGTTTTGGATGAAATGGGCAAGAAGGCTGAAGCCTTGGAAGAGTTTAAAAAGATCTACGAAATCGATAGCCAGTTCCGGGATGTGGCCGACCGGGTGGAATCAGCCTACCAGCAGACCGCTTAAAAAGGCGAAGGCCGGGCGGCCTCTGCGCCGCCCGACCCTCGTTCCCGTGGAGCTCATGTAAGCCGGATTTTGTGGCCTTCCGGTTTCCCGGAAAGTCGGCAGCCATTTCTCTAACCCGCTTTTCAGCGGATTCCGGTTCAGCGTTTCCGCCATCCCGGTGCGGCACCAACCCGGAGTTGCCCCGCTTGCGCGGGACGGGCGGACCACCCGTGACTCCTGCTCGGCCTTGCACCATCCGTGGTTTATCATTCCCCGCCGGTTACCCGACGGGTGGTGGGCTCTTACCCCGCCTTTTCACCCTTACCCTCCTCGGTTGAAGCCAAGGGGGGCGGTATCTTTTCTGTGACACTTTCCGTCAACCCCGACTTGCGTCGGGACTGCCCCCAGTTTCCCAGGGCGGATCGTCCTGCGGTGTCCGGACTTTCCTCCCCTTCACTCACCCGAAAGTGGCGAAAGGGCGACTGCCCGAGCTCCGCTTAAATAATAATCGCAGAAATGCCGTAAGGCAACATCCCCTAAAAGAAGTTCAAAAGCGTGGCTCGGCAAGATGCCGGCGTTTGCCCCTAGAAACTACTCCATCCAGACCAGCGGATTCCAAGCAAACAGTGTGATCAGTTCCAAAACCAGAGCCATGAGAACAGTGGGAATCAAAATGGACAGTCCTAAGCCCGCGAAAAAGGGAAAGCGCGGGTTCTTGCTTTGTTTTTTATAGAAATGTGCTCCTACAGCCAGGACCACACTGGCCGTCAATGTTGCTCCCGTGATAATCATGGATGCTTTGTAGATTTTTGGTGGTGGTAGTGCAAGACATCCGTAAAGGATCCCCAAAAACCCGAAAGCTTATTCGACGGGTTTCCCTTTTAAATTAATAAACTGGATCTCCTTGCCTACTCGGACTTGTGCCCGTCCCTGATGAAAATCAGAAGCTTCATCGAAGCTAGGTGCAATGATCAGATCCCCCTTTAGGTTAATGTAGCCATATTTCCCATTGATACGGTCACTGGTTTGAACTCGCGCCAAGCCTTCTGAAAAAGAACCCGCCCAAGCAAATTTCTTTTCGAAAGCTGTGCCCCCGTCCGACTTAATATAACTCCAAGTCTCTTTATCCCCTGGAGCCGCACTTTTCTGTACAGCCGCCAGCCCTTGGGAAAAGGATTGTGCCTGATCGTAATCTGGCTCAATGACCATTTTCCCCTTGGAGTCGACGAATCCCCACTTCGACCCGTCCTTCACACAGCCTAAGCCCTCCTGGAAAGGCCGAGCCCAGCCATACTCTGCTTCGATCGCCCACCGGCCTTGGGGATCAACATAGCCAAATTTTCCGGTCAGGTGATCCCCTTCTGAGGCGGGGGCAAGGTTTTGCGAGAACTCTCCAGCCCACGTGAATCGAGGTGGGATTTTCCAGTTTCCTGTCTTATCAATGTAGCCCCATGTCTTATCCTCCCGGGCGGCAGCCATCTCAAGTTGAAAGGGTTTTACCTCGGCAAACTTTGGATCCACGGACCAGGTTCCATCGGGCGAGCGAAAACCCCATTTGCCATTTTCCCCTTTCGCAGGGGCAGGACCTCTGGAGAAAAGAGCCTTTTCCGCATCCTCGTTAGCGCATGCAAATCCGACGAGCATGACGAGGGCTACACTGGTACTAAACCACACTCGCATGGTTTCAGGACTAGAAGGAGGGTGGAAGGGGGTCAAGGGAGGGCTGGCTCTTTGCATGAAAATAAGGATGATGACCCGATGATAACTCGGTGTTTCAGCCTCTTTGTAATCATGATTTCATGCTTCCAGCTCTGTTCCTATGGACAGATGGTTAATTTCCAGGCTGGTGAGCGCTTTTACACCCCTAGCCAGCTTCATGAGCTCCTCGTCGAAAGAGACAGAAGGAGCGTGGTCAATTTTTTTGGCCGCCCGCCGGATCACCAGCAAGGGATGGACTGGATTTATTACCGACTACCCATTTACTATCCTGAAGAAGATCGCTATCTTACCACCGTGGTTGTCTGTTTTTCCCATGCAGATGATCTGGTTTGGCAGGTGGTTTGTTATCCATAATCAACCACATGCTTTTACATGCGACTTTTTAGCGCGCTTAGCTCAGTGGTAGAGCGGCTGCCTTACACGCAGTTGGTCGGAGGTTCAAATCCTTCAGCGCGCATACTTTCCCTCCTTTTCTCTGCCCTGTTCCTATCGGGGTCAAATGTCCGTTCGGGCACCGAACCCCCCGGACCCGGACCCGTGTACGTCATTCCGATTCAAGGAGAGATCCAAAAGGGATTGGTCTATATCGTGCGTCGCGGGGTAAAGGATGCACTTTCTGCTCACGCCTCGGCTCTTATTCTCGATATGAACACGCCCGGAGGTGAAGGCGAGGCCATGAAAGAAATCATGGCTACGGTGGCTAAATTCAGGCCGGCTGACCGAACTTTTACCTACGTCAATAAAGAGGCTTTTTCCGCCGGGGCTTTTATTTCTGCCTCCACACGCGAAATCTGGATGGCTCCAGGTGCCATAATCGGAGCCGCCTCTCCGGTGACCTTAGGCCAGGAAGGCCCGAAGGAGTTACCTCCAAAATTTGTATCGGCCTATGCGGCGATCATCCGTTCCGCCGCGGAGGAGAACGGTCACAATCCCGCCGTATTTGACGCAATGGTCAATAAACAAAATGGACTACGAATCGACGGCCGAGAAATTGTGTCCAAGGGAGATATCCTCACCCTGACGACTCGTGAAGCTGTCCAGGAAGTGGGTCGACCTCCGAAGCCACTATTGGCGGCAGGCGTCATGCCCTCCCTTGAAAATCTGGTCCGCCAAAAAATGGGCTCCGACTTTAAAATCATTCGCGTGGAACCTACCGGTTTCGAATCGGTCGGGCGCTTGATTGTCTCTCTGGCTCCCCTCCTCCTCGGAGCTGCGTTCCTCTTTGCCTATCTCGAATTCAAGACGCCCGGGTTTGGGGTTTTCGGTATCCTTGCAGCTGCATGCGGTTTAATATTCTTTTTTGGGCACTATATCGCCGGGCTTTCCGGTTATGAAAACTTGATCCTCATCAGCCTGGGGTTGGGCCTCATTATTGTGGAGTTCATGCTTTTCCCAGGGACACTCCTTCCAGGATTGGTCGGACTGGCCCTCGTCCTTTTCGCCCTTTTGAATACGATGACGGATCGTTATCCGAGAGATCCTCTTGTTCCAACCTTGAGCGAAATCTACCTCCCTTTGGTCAAACTCTCCTGCGGCTTTTTTGGCGGGTTGTTGATGATCATTTTGGCGGCACGGTTTTTACCCGAAACCTTCTTGTTTCGTCCTTTTCGTCTTAACGTGACATCCCCCCCTGCCCCAGAGTCAATTTCCCCTTCTATTCGCATAGGCCTCAAGGGGAAGGCTTTAACGGATTTACGTCCTAGCGGAACGGCCCGATTTGCTGATCAGGATATGGATGTCCTCGCAGAGGGACATTTCATCCCCCAAGGGGCAAGCATACGAGTGCACGCCCTGGAGGGATCGGTTGTTCACGTCCGCCCCATCGTATTAAAAGGAAAGAAACGCTAAGCATCCCAACCGATCGCTCTTTCATGTTCAGAATGTCCTCGTTAGTCTCTCCTCATATGCCAATCCTTCTCTTGATTGCGGTCGGGGTGGTCGCCCTGATCTTTGGAATCATTCTTCTCAACTTCTTCGGTCTTTGGTTGAGGGCTCTCACTTCAGGAGCTCCGGTCAGCATTCCCACTTTGATTGCAATGAGGTTGCGAGGTATCCCGAACTCTCTGATCGTCAATGCGCGGATTACAGCTGTCCGTGCTGGTATCGAAGTCACAACCGCACAGTTGGAAACCCATTACTTGGCAGGCGGTAACGTGGATCAAGTGATCCGCGCACTCATTGCCGCCGATAAAGCCGGCATCAAGCTCGACTTTAACCGCTGTTGCGCGATCGATTTGGCTACCTCGGGTTCAGGTAAAACTGTTTTCGATGCAGTTCGGACCAGTGTGAATCCCCGCGTGATCGATTGTCCTGCGGTCAGCCAGAGCGGAAAGAATACGATTGATGGCGTCGCCAAAGACGGAATCACCGTCCGGGCCCGCGCCCGGGTGACTGTTCGTTCGAATCTCGATCGCTTTGTTGGTGGGGCCACGGAAGAAACCATTATCGCCCGGGTCGGCGAAGGGATCGTGCGAGCGATTGGCTCCAAGGAAACCTACAAGGGTGTTCTGGAGAATCCTCAAGACATCTCCAAGGATGTGCTGAATCGTGGACTGGATGCCGGAACCGCGTACGAAATTCTTTCCATTGATATTGCGGATGTCGGGGTCGGGGAAAATGTGGGCGCAAAGCTTCAGGCGGAGCAGGCAGATGCCGACAAGCAAGTAGCCCAAGCAAAAGCCGAAATGCGTCGGGCAGCTGCCGTGGCGGCCGAGCAAGAAATGCGTGCCAAAGTTGTTGAGGCAGAGGCTCAGGTACCCCTTGCGATGGCGGAGGCTTTCCGTAAAGGAAATCTTGGAGTCATGGATTACCAAAAAATCCGCAACGTTTCAGCCGATACAGAAATGCGATCCGCTATCGCCAAGGATTCGGGCAAGCCCGCAACAAAATAATCCTCCCACTGAACTATGGAGTGGATCGTTCCGATTCTCTTTGTCATCGCCACCGCTGCCCAATGGTGGCTGAAACGTCGCCATCAATCCGGAGATCTTCCCCATCCTCGATCCAATGACACCACTCGACCCGCACATCCTGAAGCGGGTGCAGATCCCATTGACGATTTCGGAGATCTCCTTGAGGCCCTTGGCAAGCGTCGCCATGAAAGCCCCCCTGCCCCTTTCACCCCGAACTCTCCAGCGCCCGTTGCCTCGCTCCCGCCCGAACCACATACAGATCCTTCCGTCCTGAGTCTCCCTCCAGTCATCCTGTCGCCAAGCCGACCTGCACCTGTCCTCGATCTGGTCATGACAAACAGGAGTCGAGAGGAGCAAAAAACCCGCCCCCGAATTCAACCCGCTCACAGCATTCCACGTTTACGCTCACGTCTACGTGATGGGGTGGTGATGTCTGAAATTCTCGCACCGCCGTTGTCTTTGCGCTGATATAACCCCATGTCCAATACGAGCCGTAAAGTTCCAGTAGCCCTCATTCAGATAGCCTGTTCTCCCCAACCGGAGAAAAACCTAAGAAATACATTGGATCGCATTGCCGCGGCCGCCCGACAGGGAGCCAAATTAGTTTGTCTGCAGGAGCTGTTCCGCTCCCTATATTTTTGTCAAAAAGAGGATTACGACTGCTTTGACTTAGCGGAGACCATCCCGGGTCCAACCACCCGACTTCTGTCCCAAGCGGCTAAAAGACACAAAATAACTTTGGTCTCGAGTCTGTTTGAGAAACGGACCGGCGGTTTGTATCATAACACAGCAGTTGTTTTTGGTCCGGATGGAAAAATCCTCGGCACGTATCGCAAGATGCATATTCCGGATGACCCTGGTTTCAGTGAGAAGTTTTATTTTGCCCCCGGTGACACGGGTTTTCAGCCCATCGATACCCCGGTGGGTCGACTGGGTGTTTTGATTTGCTGGGACCAGTGGTATCCGGAAGCGGCTCGGCTGATGGCCCTTCGCGGGGCAGAAATCCTCATTTACCCCACCGCTATCGGATTGGCCCGCACGGAAAAACGTGAATTACATCGGGTTCAGCTTGGAGCTTGGCAGACCATCCAAAGAAGCCATGCCATCGCCAATGGGGTCTACGTGCTATCCATTAATCGCATTGGCCGGGAGGATAACCTGGATTTCTGGGGTACTTCATTTGTGAGCGATCCTTTTGGGCGGGTGGTGGCTCAGGCTTCCACCGATAAACCAGAGATCGTCCGCGCTACATTGGATCTCGATCAGATCGGTATCACCCGCCAGCACTGGCCATTTCTCCGTGACCGCCGAATTGATGCCTACGGTGGGATTGATCAACGCTACCTGAATACTTGAAGAAACCATCGAACACGACGATTGACTGGTCGCAGTATCGCCTTCCCGCTGAATGGGAGAAGCATGAGGCTACTTGGCTGGCCTGGCCCCATAATGAGGCCACGTGGCCAGGACTACTCGATCAGGTTCAGGAAACCTACCTAGAAATCATTCGTGCCCTGATTCCCGGGGAGCGTGTTTATCTTTTGGCTAATGACTGCGAATCTTCAGCGCTGATCGGCGAGCGTATTCGTAGGGCTGGGCTGGAGTCCCCTAATCTTAAAATTGTGCAAATACCCACCGACGATGCCTGGTTGCGTGACAGCGGTCCGATTTTCATGCTGCACCGTCAAAAAGGCTATCCACCCCGGGTTGCTCACGACTTCACTTTTAATGGTTGGGGGCAGAAATACACCCCTTGGGATTCGGATGACCGCGTTCCGTTGGGGGCGTGCCCCATGACGGGAACCCAATTTGAAACACATGATTTTGTTTTGGAAGGTGGATCCATTGATACGGACGGGCAAGGTACGCTCCTGACAACCGAGGCGTGCCTTTTGAACCCCAACCGTAACCCCAGCCTTAATCGGTCCCAGATTGAGGAGAAGCTTCGTCATTGGCTTGGGGTTCGTCAGATCGTCTGGCTCAGCGACGGATTGGAAGGCGATGACACCGACGGACATGTGGATGACTTAACGCGTTTTCTAGCCCCGGGAGTCGTATCGACAGTGGTTGAGCCCGACACCAAGGACGTAAATCATGCTCCCCTTGCAGAAAATTTGGAACGCCTGCGCCATGCCAAGGATGCAAACGGACAACCCCTAAAGGTGATCGAAATGCCTATGCCACCCCGTGCCGATGGCCCGCATCATCGGAATCCCGCCAGCCACGCAAATTTCTATATCGGCAATGCGGCCGTCCTAGTTCCTGTTTTTCATTCTCCCACAGACAAAATCGTTCTCGACCAACTCAAGCCACACTTTCCCGGTCGTAAAGTGGTTGGAATCGATTGTCGGTCTCTAGTTGGCGGATTGGGCGCTATTCATTGCATTACCCAACAGATGCCGGCTATTCAGGCCTAAAATCAGCATTTTCACCTTCGCTGCGCCGGAAACAGTCGCGTAAGTAGGATTGAGTATCGGGGTTTTTCTCCCTACAGTTCCTACTCTATGAAACCTCTTCGCATCGGGCTTCCTTCCGGGAGTCTGCAGGAAGCAACTCTCGATCTTTTTCGAAAAGCGGGGTATTCCATTGCCCGTAGTTCCCGTACCTACCGCCCAGCGATTGATGACCCAAACTTTGAAGTTCGTCTCTTGCGGGCTCAGGAAATTGCAGCCTATGTCCAGGATGGTTTTCTAGATCTCGGTCTGACCGGTAGTGACTGGATCCAAGAGACACGCGCCAAAGTGCATGTTGTTTCCACCCTTCGCTTCAGCAAAGCGACAGCCCAACCTGCTCGCTGGGTTGTCGCTGTGCCAAACCGTTCATCCATCCGTCGTCCCTCCCAGTTACGGGGGAAACGCATCGCCACGGAGGCTGTAGGTTTGGTTCGGCAGTATTTGGCGAAACTCAAGATCAAGGCCAAGGTTGAGTTTTCCTGGGGTGCTACTGAGGTTAAGGTTCCCGAACTCGCCGACGCCGTGGTGGATATCACCGAAACGGGTTCCTCACTGGCGGCCAACGGGCTGCGTATTTTGGACACCATCCTGGAGTCCTACCCTCAATTAATCGCCAACCGCAAGGTTTGGACTCGTCCCGCCGACCGAATCCGTATTAGCACCTTGGCTATGCTGCTGGAGGGCGCTCTTCGTGCTAGGGATCTTGTTGGCTTAAAGATGAATGTTCCGCGGCGTTGTTTGCATTCGGTCAGCGCCGCCTTGTCCTCGCTTCGCGATCCCACCATTTCTCCCCTCGCTCGCGAAGGCTGGGTTGCGGTGGAAACCGTAATGGAGGAGAAAATTGTCCGAACCCTGATCCCCAGACTTAAGCTTTTGGGGGCAGAGGGAATTATCGAATACCCGCTGAATAAAGTTGTCACCTAGGTTTCGCATCGCCACGATGCCCACATGGGTTCCATTAAGAAAAAGCGGAAATCGAAAATCGCGAAGCACAAGCGCCGCAAGCGCAGTCGCGCGAACCGCCATAAGAAGCGTCTCCGTTACAAGACCTGAAGTTAGGGCGTTTCTCGCCCTCCTTCTGTTTGTAACAGGATTATTTGCAACCGAACCGGTCCGCAATGACCGGGTGGAGGCGGCTTTATTTTTCGCCGAGGGACGCAGAGCTGATGTTCTGGGTCAAAGTCAGCTAGCCTTTGAGGCTTATTCAAGGGCACTGGTCTCTGATCCAAGCTCAAGGCAAGCCGCTTTGGCAAAATCTGCCACGTTGCTTGATCTTGCTCGCTCAACTGAAGCACTGGAAATTCTGCGGTCGATACCTCCTGATCCATCCGATGAGCCGGAACGTGCTACCCTCCTGTGTCTTGCTCTGGTCGCAGAAAAACAAGGAGAGGCGGCGGTTCTTGCCCAAAGGGATGCTCTAACAGCTTTAGCGGGTTGGAATGTCGAAGATCCCAGTCGGATTGCACGTGTTGCCGAAGGTCTTCTTCGTTCAAGTCTATTGTTATCCAGAAAATCACAACGCGAAGTCGCCGCTTCAATCCTGCCCGCATTTATCCGGGCAGCCGATCTGGATCCGGGAATTTCCGGGGTGACACTCAGGGCTGCTGAAATCGCGTTGGCCGCCGACGACCTGCCAACGGCACTGCGTTTTCTGGAAAACTTTCAATCAGAGAAACTTCTGGAGACAAATATTCTGGAACAGCTTGCCGCCGTGCAGCTGTTGAGCGGTTTGGATGCAAGAGCTGATGAAACTTTGAAGAAGATTCAGGAGGCAAAGCCGGAGCGTGCAAACTTGTACCCGGTTTTGGCGAATCTTTATGAGGAGCTCAATATTCCTGCTCGTGCCGAGATGTATAGGGTTTTAGCCCTTCATTCCAATCACCCACCTGCAGTAGCTGATTTTCTCCGTCTTGCCTTGATCCAGTTAAAACAGAATCAACCCAGGAGAGCTTTTCACACTATCGAGCAAGGAGGACTCTTTTACCCTGACTCAATTCAACTGCTCTTGGTCCGGGGCTTAGCCGAGAAAGCGCAGAATCGGATGTCGGATGCCACAGCAACTCTTGCCAGGGTGGAGCGGCTCGCGCAAAACCGACCAGAGGTTCTAGACGCTGGTTTTTACTTCGAATACGGGGCTGCTAGCGAGCAGGCCGGTCAACCAACCCGTTCAGAAAATGCCCTTAAGCGAGCTATCCAAATCAACCCCAGTCACCACCCTTCCCTTAACTACCTTGGGTATATGTGGGCAGAGCGAGGTCACCACCTGCCTGATGCCTTGAAACTGATTGAAAAGGCCGTGCAGCTTTCTCCAGGAAATCCGGCCTATCTCGATAGCCAAGGTTGGGCACTCTTTCGCTTGGGCCATCCCCAGCAGGCTAAGCCCCTTTTGGAAGAAGCTCTCCGCATGGTACCCGACGACCCAACCTTACTGGAGCACTCTGGGGATATTTACGTGTCTCTCGGACAAACGCAGCAGGCTTTGGATGCTTATTATAAGGCGCTTGCCGTCGGAGGTCCGGTTGTCCCTTTGAATGATAAGATCCGTGCAAACAGCCCAACATTCAGTCGCCGCTGACGCCTTAAATACCGATTTTTGTAGGATCCCCTCCCCAGCCAGCCACTTTGGCTTTGGCGGCCATTTCCTCTGCTTCCTTGATATTTCCGGCCCTGCCTAGAGCTAAGGAGAGAGAACTGTACGCAAGCTGATCTTTGGGACGAAGCTCGATGAGCTTCTTTAGGGAAAGAATGGCTTCTTCCAACATCTCAAGTTTTACGAGAGCCATCCCCAAAGATTGCCAACCATCAGCACAATTCGGATCGATATGGGTGGCTTTACGATAGTGCTCGGCCGCCTGACTCATCTCGCCCATGGCTAGGGCCAAGTGCCCTTCCTCCATTTCCTGATCGGCCGATAGGCTTGTCATAATCTGAGGATGGCTGACAAAACAGCTCGTGCCGAAACATCTTTGGCCTTCGCAACGACCCTCCATCCTGCTTTGCGAGCTGTTTTGGCGGTTGATTCCCCGATGACTGCTGTCTTGATTCCAGTAGCCCAAGATTTGCCCATCATTCTATGGAACCTCTCGGCCGCTGTTCCGCTGGCAAAGACCACCCAATGAGCACCATCTGTTTGAAGTTTTTCCAAGACGACTTTTGGAGGACGGGTGGGAGCTATGTTTCGATACATCAGGATCCTCTTCACTGAAAAACCCCGCTTTTGTAACGCGCCCACGAGTACACCCTCTTCAGCACCTCCAGTGCAATGAAGCACCCCCTGATCTTTTTTTCCCGGCCAGTGTTTGGCTAACGCTATGGCTCCAGGTCCTGGTCCGATGAAATCCACGCCTAATCCGTGCTGTCGGCAGATTTGGGATGTAGAAGAACCCACAACAGCAACTTTCTTGCCTTCAAGCTTTCGAATATCCCCGACCGCATGAAGCAGCGCGCGAACTCCCGCTCCACTAGTGAAAGCAATCCAGGTCGCATTCTTTAGATCTCTTTTCCAACCGTGTTTCATGGGAATTTCGTGTATCTGAGTCATGGGCATTTCCCAGACCTCCGCCCCCTCCTCCTCAAAGACCTCTCGCCATCCCTTCGCTAGCGCGGAACTTACGGTCAAAACCACCCTCTGGCCTGAAAGCCTCCCTTTGGATTGCCGCCCGATCTGGTGACGCAGAGAAACTACATTCCCAACCACCACGATGGCGGGCGGACGGATCTTCATCTTTTTGGCATCCTCCAACATCCTGCCGACGGTAGAAAATAGGGTTTTCTGATTTGGTAGAGTGCCTTTTTCAATGAGC
>Ga0214921_10010805_pt1 | contig 11223 bp, 12 predicted proteins | sample LL1505_MetaG_FD_177992 | JGI IMG/M metagenome (GOLD analysis project Ga0214921, IMG submission 177992) | Freshwater microbial communities from Lake Lanier, Atlanta, Georgia, United States - LL-1505 | ecosystem: Environmental > Aquatic > Freshwater > Lake | place: USA: Georgia | collected...
TATGGTGGCAACAGACTGATCCCGTTGGATAGCAGATGGCTCATAATCATGATTAGAGAGAACGCAATCTACTTGAAGTTGCTCGGCCAGTTTGGGGATGAGTTCTGTGGGGTCCCCATGGCGGACAAGTAGACCGCCCTCTTGGGATCGAAGTGTTTGATCCAGTTCATGAGCACATTGCCAAAGAAAATCAACGCGCCGGTCAAAACTAAGCCCCTTTTTCAAGAGCGGCTCTAGGATAGTGGTATCAAAGACAAAGCATAGCCATACCTTCTCATACGTACGAAGGGCATGATGCAGGGCCGCATGGTCATGCAGACGCAAATCACGGCGTAGCCAAACAAGTGCTTGATTCATAAGCTCTATCTTAGCTCTATTACTACTATTTAGTTTCAAGAAGATTTAGAGCATATAACTTTGCTTGGTAGAATGAGCTATGAGCGCAATCTCTGATCTAAGTCACTCTTTGCCACTACCAAGCTATTTTGCTAATCAGTTTTTATTAGCGATGCCTGGAATACAAGATGATAACTTTGCCGGTTCGGTTGTATATCTACTAGAGCATTCCGATAAGGGTGCAATGGGATTAGTAATCAATCGACCAACAGATATTGTATTGCCGACTCTCTTTGAAAAGATTGAATTAAAACTGGAGATTACTCCTTTGCTAGATCAGCCGGTATATTTTGGAGGACCTGTTCAGGTCGAGCGCGGTTTTGTTTTACACCCATCCGATCCTTTCGAGAAATATTCTTCATCTCTAATCATTACCGATGGCCTTTCGATGACAACATCGAAAGATATACTTGAGGCAGTTGCGAAAGGTGCTGGTCCTCAAAAGTTCATTATGACTTTGGGATATGCAGGTTGGGGTGCTGGTCAACTTGAAGAGGAAATCTCTTTAAATGGCTGGATAAATGTTACATTAACGAGCTCTGAGATGAGCACGATTATTTTTGATACGCCATATGCACAACGCTATCAGAAAGCAATGCAAATCTTAGGTTTTGATCCCTCAAGTTTATCTGGAGAGGTAGGTCATGCATGAGATCCCCCAGAAAAATAGCCTAATAACAGTATTGGCTTTTGATTATGGTACTAAGCGCATAGGTGTCTCTGTTGGAAACTCATTGACAAAGTCAGCAGAAGCTTTAAATGTGATAAACAACGTCAGCGAAGAAGTTCGCTTTAAAGCTGTTGAGCATTTAATTCTGCAATGGAATCCGAGCGCCATTGTTGTTGGATTACCTTTTCATCCTGATGGAATAGAGCATGAGATGACCCAACGAGCAAAGCGCTTCGGTCAGCAAATTAAAGGACGTTTTTCTAGACTAGTTTATTTTGTAGATGAGCGTTATTCTTCCACTATTTTGGACGGCAATCGACAATACCAGGATCGTCTGGACTCCCATGCTGCAGCCCTGATTTTGGAGCAGTTTTTTTTAGAGCAAGGCTAAAATAGAGGGCAGCTTAAATTTAAGCGAAAATAGCCAATATGAATGCTGAAGCACTTTATAAAAACCTTTTAAGGCACCTCCAAGAGAGTTTATTCAAAGAGGCATCTACTTCTGCAGTTCATTTGGCAGGGTTGGCAATTGGCGGTGCTTGGATTGCCAAACGTCTATCCCAAGACTTAGGAATTGAGCAGTATGGTGTGATTAATGTCTCATTTCATCGTGATGATTACGCTGAAAAAGGAATTAAAGCAATTGAAACCGCAAACACCATGCCCACTCAGCTGCCATTTGATGTCAATAATGCTCATATTATTCTGATTGATGATGTTTTATTTACCGGCAGAACTGTGAGAGCGGCCTTAAATGAGTTATTTGATTTCGGAAGACCGGCGCAAGTTTCGTTAATGGTCTTGGCGGATCGGGGTGAGCGAGAGTTGCCTATCTCTGCCGATTTTATTGGTAAAAAAATTAGCCTGCTGCATTCACAGATTTTGGTGCTGGAACGGAACTCATCAAACCAGTTTGAATTCCAAATTGAGGAGCGAAGTTAATTGACATTCGATGCTAACAATAATCAAATTGCAAATCAGTTTAATCATGAAGGAAACTTAACCCATTTGCTTACTCTTGAAGGGATGCCTAAAGAACAGATACTTCATATATTAGATACCGCTAAACAATTTGTTAGCATTACTGCCTCAAATCGTGAAGTGAAAAAAGTACCCCTTTTGCGAGGAAAGAGCGTTTTTAATCTCTTTTTTGAGAACTCCACTCGTACGAGAACAACGTTTGAAATTGCTGCCAACCGTTTATCTGCAGACATCATCAACTTAGATATCCCTACATCATCAACTTCCAAAGGCGAGAGTTTGATGGATACCATTGATAATCTAGTAGCAATGCAAGCCGATATTTTTGTGGTGCGCCATAATATCTCTCGAGCACCTATCGAGATTGCTAATCATGTGCCGGATTATGTGCATGTGATTAATGCTGGCGATGGCAGTCATCAGCATCCCACACAAGGTTTGCTTGATGCATACACGATGCGGCACTTTAAGAAGGATTTCTCAAAGCTAAAAGTTGCCATCATCGGTGATATCTTGCATAGTCGGGTTGCTAAATCTAATATTCATGCTTTAACAACCTTGGGTTGTACTGATATTCGTGCGATCGGACCAGAAAGTTTGTTGCCAAGCGATTTGGCAAAGGATCTCAGTTCTTTGGGAGTCAAAATCTTTCATAAGGTTGAGGATGGCATTAAGGACGTTGATGTAGTGATGACTCTTAGAATTCAAAAAGAGAGAATTGCTCAGGGCCAAGTTCCAGAGGGTGCTGAATTTTTTAAACAGTTTGGGCTTAATAGGGAACGTTTAGCTATTGCTAAGTCGGATGCTATTGTCATGCACCCAGGGCCTATGAATCGTGGCGTTGAAATTGATTCCGCAGTTGCTGACGGAGATCAGTCTGTGATCTTAAATCAGGTTACCTTTGGCATTGCCATTCGGATGGCAGTTATGTCTATTGTAGCTGGTAATTAAAGTTATATATTCAAATATCTAGATGGTTGGGGCAGAGAAAATGTTATTAATTTGCTTATCAAACTCAATCTGCTCAAGTGATATTGTTTGTCGATATTCTGAGAATTCATCAAAGCAATTTTGAAAATTAGTAAAAATTAAATCAACCTTATTTTTAAAGAGTTCTAAAAATTCAGTTGAGCGCGAATCAATTTTATATGTGGGAGGGATGTTTATGTCCATCATATTTTCTGCTGAGCCGTATAACCCTGTAATAACACAACACCCATGAATTGCGGCCTCTCGGGGCAACCTATCTTTTCCTGGATGATGTCCAAAGTCAACGTATATTTTTGATTCTAAAAATTTATTTGCCAACTGCTCACGATTTAACCCAATTAATGGAATTAATTGCCATTGAGGAAAATTTGTAATTAGTAGGTCAATTGTTTTCTTTCCTTTGTGTGGATTATATAGAATTACATTAGCACGTTTGGCCCCAGAATATTTTTCTGGGAGGCTTTTAAGGTAGCTATCTGAGGTATAAATTGGAATCGGATCAGATAAGAGTTGCCCGATAATTCCATTCACTTTTAAAAAATCTAAGGCATAGTAACTTTGGGCAAAATGTTTTAATTTGGAAAGGCTCTTTAATCCGCCAATCGGCCTCAAGCCTTTTGCAATATTTTTTAGATAGCGTATCTTATCTCTCCAAGGATTGGCGTATCGAACACAGGTATAGTTATTTACGGACATCCACCAAATTGCGGCTTGAGCGTGGCGAATTTTTAGTGCGTAAGTTGTCACAATTTCAGGAAAGATAAATAGATCACCCATGACATCTCGATATTGAGCTATAGGTACTCCATATTTTTTATATTGTTGGGGCGTCTTAAATTCTCTTGAAAATGGGAAATACACAACTGCAGCATTGTGACCAAGTCTAATCAAATCATGGGCAAGTTGATGAATAGCCTCTGGACCAGCAGTCATGGAATTTCCTGGACAGGCAATTAGAATCGTTTGATAGAGGGAGCGCATCACTTACGCCTAAATCATTAAAGTTCAAATTATGCTCTAATATGGTTAAGCATTCGCTGTGTTCTTAAAATTTAAAAAAATAGCTCGACTTAAATCCATGCGAGGGTCTTTATAGCCCTTTCAATTTATCGCTAAATTGATACGAATAAAATGATGCAAAGAAATCAAGTACTGATCAAAATACTAGCTTTTCTTTTGTGTAGTGCAGCACTTTTTCCTTTATTTTCTCTAATCATAAAAGGCTGGGTTAGCGGAATTCTCTTTTTTTCGACTCTAATCGCAATTTTGATGTTTATCTTATATTTAAGTCAAAAATTTTCTAATAAAGCTAGAAAAGCTGAATTATATTTTGAGAAAGATCGACTTAGTCAGCTCGCTATATTATTCGTGTTGGCATTTTGTTTACCGTTTCTCTCAGTTCTAATCGGGCAGCTTTTGCAAGGAATGTGGAATATATCGCACTTTGATGCCCCATCTAGATACCTTTTAGCCATTATTGTTTTTTTTGCAATAGTGTTTTTTGGTTCAGGATTGCGTCAGGTTTTAGAGTTCTCAATTCCAGCAGCTAGCATTATTACCTACCTACTAATTCCTTATGTTCCAGTTACGGTTTGGAGTAGTTATCCAGATAGACTAACAAATCACTTCATTGACCCATTAATTTTTGGTCAAGTATCTCTTGCACTTGGCGTCATATCTATATTATTGATAAGTCCAAGTGAAAAACGTCCATGGTTCATCACCCTTTTTAAGCTAATTGGCGGTTTAGCTGGAATTTATCTATCTTTACGTTCTGGCAGTCGAACGGGATGGCTTGCAGTACCGCTGATTATTTTCTTATGGGTGGTTCACTATAGCCCTTTCAATCGATGGAAGACAGTTTTATTTGCAATTCTTATAACATCTTCTGTAGTTACAGGAATGTATTTTGGATCAAACACCATAAAGAGCAGAATGTACGACATGCGCTTTGAAATTGAGGCTTATCAATGGAATGCAATGAATCCTGATACTTCAATCGCACATCGAATATCTTGGATGCGAATTGGGCTGCATTATTTTTTGATGCGCCCTTTATCTGGATGGGGAAATGATAGTCTTACTAATAATATAAATGATGAAAAGATATCTGTTTTTTCTTCTAAGGCTTCCCGTGATGAATTATTGGCGGTAGGATTTCATAATGACTTTATAGCAAATACGGTACGTTATGGTGTTGGTGGTTTATTTGCTACGATTGCAATCTTCTTTATCCCATTATTATTCTTTGTGCATTGCTTGCGTTATTACAAACAGGTAGAGTCATTTGCAATGATAGGATTGGCATATGTTTTAATACAATCCGTAAGTAGTCTTTCATACCATGTACTAGATTTTAAATTTATGGCATCATTTTATGCGCTTATGGTGAGCGTGTTAATAGGCGTCATTATTAATAAAGTAAGACAATAGTATTGATCATTTAATTGCTTATTTATAAGTTAAAAAAATTTATAAAATTAAATGGCTATATCCATTTGAATTGATGATCTTCTCTTAGGCCATGCACGGACATACCATGCTGAATGATTTCTGATTTACTGGATTTAATTTGATGCTGTTTATTTTGATATTTATTTAATTTTCGAGTCAGCCAATTTTGATTCAGTAATTTGAAGTTATAGCGATTAGCAAGTCCACTATTTTGATTTAAGCCTCGCTCAAGTTTCATTGCAGTTTGTGTAATTGAGCCAAAATGATGTAACCATGATGATCCGGTAATAGCGCTTTGTATACCAGCCTTTTGGAGCTCATGGAAGAACAAAGTATCTTCGTATCCCAAAAGCTTCGGTATGGGCTGAAAGTATCCAATATTCATCCAAACAGATTCATGTATAGCTAGGCACACTGCATGTTTACTATTAAGTCGATGGACATTTTTCATCTTTTGTCCGGCATGATTACTAAATTGATCAAAGTCGTAATCCAAGGGCCCTTCAATTAATGCTGGGCTAATTACTTTAAGGTTAAGGCTTTCTGCGGTTTCAATCAGATTTTCTATCCAACGCGCAGACACCAGAACATCGTTATTCATGATGATGCTCCATTCTGCCTGCAATGCTAAAACCCCTTGGTTCCAGGCAGTACCACAACCTAAATTGTACTGGTTCAAGATGAGACCGCCTAATGGCAGAGTCATGAGATAGTCTCGAGTGGAGTCGGTTGAGTGATTATCTACCACCACTAGCCGATTCAAAGGAGTGCCATACGCAAGCAGACTTTCTATACATTTTTTGGTGTACTCAACCGAGTTGTGGCAGGCAAAAGTTAGACTGTATTTAGTTGGGCTCATCAAATAAGTATAAGTCAGTCGTTACCAATTTTTTGGTTAAATGGGGACTTAATTACATTATTGCTTATAATTGAAATATGATCCTAGTTACAGGTGGCGCAGGCTTTATAGGTAGTAATTTTATCCTCAATTCGCTTGTGGATCGAAAATTTAATGGCATTGTTAATTTAGATAAATTAACCTATGCTGGAAATTTGACAACACTCAATAGCCTTAAGAATGATAAGCGTCACATTTTTATACAAGGCGATATTGGAGACAGGGACCTGGTTTCTCGCCTGTTAAATCAATTCCGTCCAAGTGCAATTATTAATTTTGCCGCAGAAAGTCATGTGGATCGTTCAATTCATGGTCCTGGAGAATTTATTGATACTAATATTGTTGGCACTTTTAATTTGCTTGAATCTGCCCGGTCTTATTATGTTTCTTTGCAAGGATTAGAGAGAGATAATTTTCGTTTTTTACAAGTCTCAACCGATGAGGTATATGGAACATTGGAAAGTAATGCTCCAGCATTTACAGAGAAAAATACGTATGAGCCTAATAGTCCCTATGCAGCCTCTAAAGCGGCCTCCGATCACTTAGTAAGAGCGTGGTTTCACACCTATGGCTTACCTGTTTTAACCACAAATTGCTCAAATAATTATGGTCCTTATCAATTTCCTGAAAAATTAATCCCTTTAGTCATTCATAATGCTCTAAAGGGTAAGAGTCTCCCTATTTACGGAGATGGCTTACAGGTTCGCGATTGGCTTTATGTAGAGGATCATTGTTTAGGTATTCAAACAGTTTTGAATAAGGGCATATTAGGAGAGACCTATAACATCGGTGGTAACAACGAAAAGACTAATATTTCAGTTGTACAATTGATATGTTCACTTCTAGACCAGTTAAGGCCGAAGGGTGATCAAAAGAGTTACTCAGAGCAAATTACGTGTGTTGCGGATCGGCCTGGCCATGATCGGCGGTATGCAATTAATGCCTCAAAAATCGCTGCTGAATTGGGTTGGAAGCCAAAAGAGACTTTTGATACTGGCATTCGTAAAACTGTGCAATGGTATTTAGACCATCAGGATTGGGTCGAGGGCGTAGTTACCGGCTCCTATCGTGATTGGGTGGCCAAGCAATACGTTAAATAACGAATGAAAATCCTCGTCTTTGGTAAGGATGGTCAGCTCGGTCGAGCCTTCCAGCAGCGTTTGAGCTCTAAGCCCAATGTTTACTTTCTTGGTAGACAGGAGCTTGATCTTGCTAATGCAGCTTCCATAAAAGATTGTATTGAGAAATTTGCACCTGACCAAATTATTAATACCGCTGCCTATACAGCTGTTGATAGGGCAGAAAATGATATCGAGACTGCATTCGCTATTAATGAAAATGCAGTTGGTGAAATGGCTTGTTATTGCTATAAAAATAACAAGCGACTGCTTCATTTTTCTACAGACTATGTATTTAATGGAGAAAAATCATCTCCTTATGTTGAGGACGATATTTGTAATCCTTTAAATATATATGGCCAAAGTAAGTTGGGCGGTGAGCGCAGAATTCAAGACATATTTTCTAAGCAAGAAAATAATGGGACTCAAACTCATGATGGTGGAAACTTTTTTATTTTACGGACTACCTGGGTCTATGGCGATGGAGTAAATTTTATTCGGACAATATTGCGTTTAGCTAAAGAGCGTTCAGAATTAAAAATTGTGTCAGATCAATACGGTGTTCCTACAAGCGCAGATTGGCTTTCATATTTAAGTCTTATGTTATTAGATGAAGCTGATATTCCATCTGGGATATATCATGCAACACCCTTCGGAAAAACAAATTGGTATGAATTAGCCCAATTTGTTCTTGAATGTGCAAAAGAATTAGGAATTTCTTTTAAGCTAGAGATGGATAATTTTTTTCCTATATCGGCCAAACAATATCCTTTGCCTGCGAAAAGACCGACGAATTCGATCTTATTAACGAATAAGTTACGCAGAACCTTATTACCTACGCAATCTCTATTGGAGGAGGATTGGCGTACTCGTGTTAAAGAATATATCAATTCCTTACATCGGCAGGGATTGATTTAGGATCTTATAATTGGTTTAACTTACTTGGTTTAAGATTTAGTCATTCGGATTTAAAAGAATAGGACATCATCAAAGATGGGTATAAAACGTAAAGGTATTATTTTGGCTGGCGGTTCTGGGACGCGTCTTTATCCAGTTACAAAAACCGTTTCTAAGCAACTAATGCCTGTCTACGATAAGCCAATGATTTATTACCCTTTAGCAACCTTGATGCTATCTGGGATTAGGGAGGTATTGATTATTTCCACACCTCACGACACCCCACAATTTCAAGAGCTTTTAGGCGATGGCTCGCAATGGGGTATGCAATTTCAGTATGTTATACAACCCTCACCAGATGGTTTGGCCCAAGCATTTATTCTAGGTAAAAAATTTATTTCCAATGATCACAGTACCTTAGTATTGGGCGATAACATTTTCTATGGACATGAGTTAGTTAATCAATTAAGTAGGGCGAGCGAGCAAGATCAAGGCGCAACCGTGTTTGCCTATCATGTGTACGATCCAGAGCGTTATGGTGTAGTTGAGTTCAATCAAGCCAGAAAAGCCTTTTCAATTGAGGAAAAACCTATAAAGCCTAAAAGTAACTATGCTGTTACGGGGCTTTATTTTTATGATCAACAAGTGTGTGATATTGCTGCCTCGATTAAGCCAAGCGCTCGTGGCGAGCTAGAGATCACCGACATCAATCGAATTTATCTGGAAAACAATCAACTCGATGTTGAGATCATGGGGCGCGGCTATGCGTGGTTAGATACTGGGACTCATGATTCCTTGCTCGATGCCGGAGGGTTTATTGCTACTTTACAAAAACGGCAAGGACTCATGGTAGCCTGTCCAGAAGAGATTGCATATCGTAATAAATGGATAAATGCAGAAGATGTGGAAAAAATTTTTGACCAACTTAGTAAGAATAGCTATGGTCAATATCTCAAAAAGATGCTTACTGAATCACATTAATTGATGAACTCTAGCTCTAAAATAAAGGCTCACCAAATTTCCCTCGAGGATGTTTTATTAATCGAGCCAAAAGTCTTTGGCGATGAGCGAGGTTGGTTTTATGAATCCTTTAATCAACAGGAATTTAATCATGCAACGGGCCTCAATTGTCAGTTTGTACAAGACAATCACTCTCTGTCTAAGGAGGGTATTTTACGAGGCCTTCATTATCAAACTCAGCATGCACAGGGAAAATTGGTTCGAGTTATAAAGGGGTGTGTATTCGATGTGATAGTAGATTTAAGGGCGACTTCCCCAAGCTATGGAAAATGGTTTGGCCAAGAATTGAGTTCTGATAATCATCTACAGATATGGGTCCCTCCGGGATTCGCGCATGGCTTCTTGGTCCTCTCAGAAACTGCAGAATTTTTATATAAAACAACCGATTACTATGATCCTGGTAGTGAATGCTGTTTATTGTGGAACGACCCCACGATTGCTATCGAGTGGCCATTAGACCGAATTCCTAATCCTCCTAAATTGAATGCAAAAGATATAGCTGGGCTCCACTGGAATCGGGCTCCAAAGTTTTAAGATATATGTTTAAAATTGAACTTGCCTGCTAAATCAATTGACAATCGAAAAACCAGCTTTTCTTCTCGTCAAGCTTTCTTCGCTTGGTGATGTCCTACATAACATACCAATTTTTTGGGATATTCGTGAGCGTTACCCAGATTCCCGAATAGATTGGGTCGTGGAAGAGGCATATGTCGATCTGTTGCGCCCACTTCAAACATGTAACTCTTTTAAGGGAATTGATCGCATTATTCCATTTGCATTACGGCGTTGGAAGCGAAATGTATTCAACCAAAACCACTGGAAAGAGTTATTTAATGCGGTTCAAATCCTTAAAGAACAACGATATGATTGGGTAATTGATTCACAAGGTTTAATTAAATCAGCAATTGTCGCCTCTTTGGCTGTGCGCTCTAAAAATACGAAGATTACTGGTTTAGCAAATGCCACAGAGTACTCTGGTTATGAGCCTCTAGCCCGAATCTTCTACACGGAATCAGTCCAGGTTCCTAAGCGCTGTCATGCGATTGATCGCTCACGTTTTTTACTTAGCTCATCATTAAATATCCCTTTGATCGATCGAAGTTTCCCCGTCAAGTTTTACCCAAACTTTTTTATGACTCATTTGATGAGCGAAGCCGAGCCCCACCCTGAATTCAAAAAACCATATGTTTTATGTTTTCATGCTACGGCGCGAGAAGCGAAAAAATGGAGCATTGATGATTGGGCATTAGTTGGTAAATATCTGCTTGAAAAGGGCCTGATCCCAATTTATCCGTGGGGCAATCAGGTTGAGAAAAATACTAGTTACGCGATCATTGATCAACTTACTGGCGGACTTGTTCCCAAAGAGTATTCTGTTAAAGAGTATTTTGAAATTATTTCTTATGCTACTTTAACTATTGGTATAGATACAGGCTTAACGCATTTATCAGCAGTTTTAAACAGGCCTACTATTGAGATCTATTGCGATTCTCCAGTTTGGAAGACGGAAGGATATTGGTCCGAAAAGGTCATTAACTTAGGTGATATAGGAAAGCCCCCCTCTTTCCAATCAGTCTTACAAGCTATTGATCGATTAATTTAATCCTTAATAACTAGCGTAATAAGGCATTAACGGCTTTTAAATCCTCATCAGAAAGACTGGCTGCTTGAGCTTTTAACTTAAGCGCATTCATGATCGTGTCATAGCGAGCCTTATACAGCGATGCTCTGGTTGTAAACAAGGTATCCAAAGCAATAAGGACATCAATATTGATTAGGGTTCCAACTCGATAACCTAG
>Ga0214921_10010807_pt1 | contig 11222 bp, 10 predicted proteins | sample LL1505_MetaG_FD_177992 | JGI IMG/M metagenome (GOLD analysis project Ga0214921, IMG submission 177992) | Freshwater microbial communities from Lake Lanier, Atlanta, Georgia, United States - LL-1505 | ecosystem: Environmental > Aquatic > Freshwater > Lake | place: USA: Georgia | collected...
AAATGAGTTTAATAGGAAAAACTGGAGGTTCAAGAAGAAAAAGACTAAAAGGAGGAGCAAATCTTATACAAGTTCCACCAATTCAACCAGGAACACCAAATCAAACACAAAATACAAATACTATGAAGGATATTACACGTGTAGCAGTAACCCAACAAGAACAGGCAAAATTTGATAGTCAAGTTAAAACAGGAGGTAAAAATATAAAAGGAGGAACGTGGCCGGTATGGGGATGTTTAAGTGGTGGTAAGAAAAGAAAATGCCGTAAAAGTAGAAAATGTCGTAGAAGTAGAAAATGCCGTAAAAGTAGAAGAAATAGACATTAATGTTCGGATTTTTTTAAAAGTTTAATATATATTAATAATATAACTATGCCAACAATGAATAATTATTTAAATTTAATATATGTTAATTTAGGTTTTCTAGCACAAATAACCATTATGATGTATTTTAGATCTATTTTAGAAATAAAGAAAAATTGGCCAGTTTATAGATGTAATCCAACTTATTGGATTTTTTCTGAAAATGTATCAGAAGATTTCACATATTGTGTTCAAAATACACAAATGAATACAATGGGATATTTGTTAGAACCAATTAATTATATGATTACATCTCTAGCATCTGTTAGTTCTGGGTTCAATGAATCTATAAATAATATTAGAGCTATGTTTAACTCTATAAGAGGTTTTGTTTCAAATATAATTGAAAATGTATTTGGTGTATTTATGAATTTAATTATTGAATTTCAAAGAATGATAATTTCTATTAGAGATATGGTTGGAAAACTTATAGGAATAGTTACCACTATTTTATATGTATTAGATGGTTCTATTAAAACAATGGAAAGTGCATGGGCTGGTCCACCAGGACAAATGGTTCAGGCAATTGGATCATGTTTTCACCCAGGTACAAGTATTACTTTGGCTAATGGAAAACATTATACTATGGAAAATTTACCTTTAGGTGCGGAATTAACAGATGGATCTAAAGTATTTGCTGTTTTAAAAGTGGATAATCCAAAGAAAGAGGCATTATATAAAATAAAAGGAGCCGAACAAGATATTTTTGTTACCGGAGAACATTTTGTATTTGATCAAACTAACAAAAAATGGATTCAAGTGAAAAACTATTTAAAGGCAGAACTGCAACCGGACTTTATTCCAGAATATTTATCGTGTATTATTACAACAAACAGACGTATAGTAATAGATGACGAACTTTTTTGGGATTGGGAAGATGATGAACTAACAAAATAATTAAATAGAGTAATTACCTAATTTAATCCATTGATTATTTTTTTTACAATAATATTCTAAATAATCGGTTGTATGAATTGTTGTGTTAAATTTAGGATATACATTTTTAATATTTTCCTTGGCAAATTGACTCAATGTATTAAATTGTATATACGTATTAAATAAACCATTTTCTTCACAATGATAAAATCCAGTTTTACCTCTTATTTTTATATACATACAATATTTAACAAATGGTTCTAATTTACAAAGTTCCTCTTTATGTAAGAACAATGTATTCATTTTTCCGATAGAAATCCAATAGTATTCATTATCATGACTAATACGTTTTATATTATTAAAATTTTCAACATGTCTTATTTTTGTTCCATTTTCTAAGTTTGATAGAAATTTAGTAAGCGTTTTATCTAACATACAATACATTATTAATTTTTTTTAAATTTATTTTTTATTATATATTACAAAAGCTTCATAATTTCAATTAGAGTTGTATAATTAAGAAATAATAATAGTATTATTATCCATTTATAGTATATGAATAATAATATAAATAATAACATAATAAATACAAATCTAACTAATACAAAACATTTTATAGATAACACTTACGACAAATTATCCTATTTTGATTTATATGGAAACTCTGTTATTATTTTTATTCTAATAACATTATTTGTATTCTTAGTTTATTCTTATTGTAAAATTATGCAAACAAAAGAAACTATTGCGGATGATTGGGTTAACCAAAGATGTAAACCACAAAATATTCCATTTGCTGGATTTATTACACATCCTGAAGGAACATCTGCTTTTGAATACACAAGTGAAAATTTTCAATATTGTATTCAAAACATACTAACAAATGTTACCGGATATGCGGTTCAACCATTTCAATTTATGTTGGATTCATTAAGCCAAGTATTTAGCAGAATGTCTGATTCTATTCAGCAAACCAGAGAAATAACAAATAATTTAAGAAACAATTTTAGAAAGTTTGCTGAAGATATTATGAGTCGAATTTTAAATGTAATGATTCCAATACAAACAATGTTTATTGCTTTAATGGATTTATTTCAAAAAACACAGGGTGTTATGACTGGAGGATTATATACTATGTTAGGTTCTTATCTAACATTACAATCTTTAATGGGTGCAATATTAGAACTAATAATAAAAGTGTTAGTTGCTTTGGTAATTATAATTGTTGGATTATGGGTTTTACCATTTACATGGCCAGCCGCAGCAGCCACAACATCTGTCTTTTTAGCCATATCAATCCCATTAGCAATTATTATATACTTTATGACTGAAGTACTTCATATTAAAAGTTCAGCAATCCCTAAATTGCGATGTTTCGATAGAAAAACCCGATTTTATTTGTTAGATGGAACATTTAAACATATAGATGAGCTTAAAATAAATGATGTATTATATGATGGAAGTATGATTACAGCAAAAATACAAGTTACAGCAAAAGATTTGACAATGTATAATTTAAAAGGTATTATTGTTAGTGAAAGTCATATAGTAAATCATTATGGAAACTGGATACCAGTAAGAGATCACCCATTAGCCATAAAAATACGCGATTATAATGAACCTTATTTATATTGTTTGAATACATCTAGAAAAACAATTATTTTAAATGGAATAACATTTACGGATTGGGATGAAATATATGATGATAATTTAGAATTTGTATTAAAGTATACTTATGGAAAAAATATTGCTAGAATGCTTGATAAAGGATATAAAAATGATACAAAGATTATGTTAACAAATGAGGAAAAGTATTTGAAAGATATAAAAATAGGGGATATATTATCGACAGGTGGAATAGTATATGGATTAGTTGAGTTAAATAATAGTAATTTAGGAAATAAAGAAAAAATGTATAATTTGTTAGTATCTAATGGAATATTTAAGGCAGGAACTACTACGTATCCAGATTATAATGAGAATATTGATTCCATTCTAGAATTAAAAAAATTATTATCTAAAGAATATGTATAATATGGAAATTTCAATTGGTTCATACAAATTTAGATTGGAAATTTTAATACTTATTGTTATTGCGTATATAGTTTTGTTTGGACATACCTTATGTGGTTGTTCAAGAGTTGGACTTCTTGAAGGAATGGAAATCGTTAAAAATAGTGTAATGGAACCAATGGGAGAAAGAGATCGCTCTTGGCGCCGGTATGCGGTTACTCATAAAGAAGGCTTTGTTGGTTCTAACAATTCTGCTTCTGGTCCTGAATTTGCTGAAGCACAGAGCTCTGGTTATATTATGAATCCTTCTACATGGTCAATGCCTACTTTAACTTATAGCCCTGGAACAACACCGGACGCTGGGGTTAAAGAAATTTGGAACAGACCTAAACAACCTATACCATTACCAGAAGGACAATTATCATTATTTGCTACAACCGATTTTAAACCCGAGTGTTGCCCTAATGCTTTTTCGACTAGTACTGGATGTGCCTGTATGGATTTAAAAACTTATTCATATTTACGTGACCGTGGTGGTAACAACGTTCCTTATTCGGAGTATTAATATAAATAAAATTTTAAATAATATAATATATAATTTTATTTATAACATTGTAATCTTTCACCTTTATTATTATACACCCATATTTCATAATTATATCCTAAGTCTTTTGCTGCTGATTGTTTTTGAAATACATTTTCTTTCTTAATAGTCCATGATGATTTAACCTCAATACATAAATTTTTTGAAGGAATAAATATATCAACATAGTGTTTATGTAATTTATCAGCATCATCTTTATACCATATTATTGGAATATTTTTACAACCAGTTACTATATCATTTTCTTGTATATTTTCTTTAAATAATAAATCATTAATAGCAAATGGTTCATATCCTTGAATTAATTCAATTCTTCCTGATGGAAAAATATATTCTTTTCTACTATATGATTTTTTTGATATTTTTTCCATAATTTCACTATTTTGAGAAGGATTTTCAACACCATATTTTTCTAAACAAGTTTGCTTAATTTTATCTTTAACTTCATCTGCTTGAAATGAATATTCAACACCATATTTTTCCAAAATAGTATTCATTGTTTTGTTTTTAATTTCTTTTGATTGTGACGCATATTCAACACCATATTTATCTAAAATGGTCTTCATTATTTTATCTTTAAAATCTTGTGACTGTAAAATATGTTCAACCCCATATTTTTCTAAACAAGTAACCTTGCCTTTTTCTCGAAATTCTGTAACTTGAAGGGTATGTTTAACACCATATTTTTTTAAGTTATTATTTATAATTTTTTGTTTTATTTCTTCTGATTGAATAGGATATTCTACGCCATAATTTATAATATTTGTTTGTTTAATTTTAGCTTTTATTTCTTCTGATTGACTTGGATATTCAACTCCATAATTTTTTAAAATAGTAGCTTTCCTTTTATTTTTAATAAGAGCTGATTTTAAGGGATGATAAATTCCATATTTATTTATCCACGTATTTTCAACTTTTTCTTTTATACCATCAGCATGTAAAGTGCACGTAACTCCATATTTTGTTAAATTAGTTTCTTTAACTTTATCTTTAATTTCCTGTGATTGTGATGAATATTCAACCCCATATTTTTTTAAATTAGTTTCTTTACTTTTATTTTTTACAATTTCTAATTTTAATGGATTATCAACGCCATAATTTTTGAGCATTGTTTTTTTGCCTTTAAGAACACCAGTTTTAGTGCTACATTTAAGACAATAACCATTTGTTTTTACCAATGACCTAAAACTTTTAGAAAAAATATCATTACAATCTGTATTTAAACATTGACCTTCAATAATTGAAAATATATTAATTAGTTTATCAGAATAATCATCAGTTAATACTATATTATTCTGTTCGGTAAACTCTTTTAGACGTGTATAGTCGTATCTCATTATACATATCTTACACAAGATTTCTTTAAGTTAATTTTGTAAATATTATTTCAGTAATTATATAAAAATATTTTATCTTTATATAAATGCCATCAAAATATGATTTTGTTTCATTAAAAAAATCAAAAGATGGAAAACATAAATGGATAGCTACGATTCGTAATAAATCAACTAGAAGAGAAAAAAAAATTAAATTTGGTTCAGTTGGCTACCAAGACATGATACAACATAAAAATAAAACCCGCAAAAAATCTTATATACAACGCCATGCTAAAAATGAAAATTGGAACGATATTTCTACAAGAGGTGCGTGGTCGCGATGGTTATTATGGAATAAACCAACTATATCTGGTAGTTTAGCAGACATTAAGCGTAAATTTTTTTAGTAAGTTCACACAATTTACAATAACAAATTTGTTGAGAAGATTCTGGACCAGTATCTATATAATCATTAATCCATTCATGATCACATATATTGTTTAGCTTATCTTCAACAATATTTTTATAATCTAACAAATCTTGAATTGAATTATTATTATGAAAAATTACTAATTTTTGAAATATATCATTTTTTTCAAAATAATTATTATCCAGATTATCAATATTTTTTTTAATGCGATTTATTTGTATTTTAAATTCGCATAATTTCAACAAAAATTCATATGAACTCTTATAAATATCAAGTAATATATCTTTTTCGTTGGACATTTGTTTATATATTTAATAATATATTTTTAATATCTAATTATATTATTAAATGGCTACATTTTATAATGAATTTACATCATAGAAAATGTAGATTTTCCATTATTTTTATTATAAATAATTAACTGCTTTAACATGGAATAATTTAATGAAGCATACATACCAAAATTGGTGGCTGCTGCCGGAACACCTCGATTATAAAAAATAACACTGGATGTTATTTTACCATTACTAAACTTTGGCATAATTATATTTAGAATATATTATTAAATTTTACAATTTAATAATTTATTATAATATAATGAAACGTGCTAAAACAAGAAAATATCGCAATAAAAAAAATCAGAATAAAAAAAGACACAAAAAAACAAGAAGAAATATAGGTGGAGAAAAAAGCGAAGAACAAAAAATAAAAGATGGATTTAGAAGTATGGTTATGAACGCATTAATAAAAGTTCAAGATGCTATTAAAACAAGAGATAAAACTAAAATACAAAAAGCTATTAATAACTTTAATAATGGGTTTAATAGCAATCAATTAATTATTAATACTTTAATTCCAGTTACAACTAACAATATTCCAATTGATAAAGATACATATAATACATCAGAAACTCCATTATATGCGTTTGTTTCACCATTAGTAGTAATAATTAGCAATATAGATAACTTAAGAATAAAAAAAGCACTTATATCCAGTTTTATCCAAAACAAAGGAAATGTAAATTTGAAAAGTTATACAAAAAATATAACAGCTTTATCAGAAGCAATAAGATTACAAGACAAGGATTTAGTAAAATATTTGTTAGAATATGGTGCTGATATTAATGGACTAACGGAAGAACAAAAAGGATTATTAAATAATCTGATGCAAGAACAAGAAGTGGAACAAATTACAGAAGAAATATTTAAAACAGCAAAGCTAGAAATACCAACACCATTACCATCAGAAGAAGGTTATGATCCCACAATTGAACCAGAATTTTGGAAACCATTATTTGAAGAAAATGAATTAACTATGATTAAAAATAGAATAATTTACATGATGAATATAGATAGTTCTATACCATTTAATAATGGTGAAGTAACAGATTTATGGAGTGTTTGTAAAATAAATCAAGCAATAATACCGACATATTTTACACAAATAATAAATACACCATACCAATTACGTGATACATTTTATTCTGACCAAAATATAGATTTTTCTAATTACAATATTATATTGTGTGCGTCATTATTATTATTTGGAATAATATCAAATAAAATGAATGGACAAGATTATGAACCAATATTTAAAGGAGGAAAAGCAATCCAATTAGAGTTGGCTGGAATACAAGAATCTGAAACTTATAAGACGGAAGATATAGATTTATTAGTAATGCCAAAAAAAAATATTGTATATGATGAAAATAATGTAAAAAATGTAACAGGACATATTGCTTATTTAATTAAATGGTTTTTAAATACTCCAACAACAGTAATATCAGTACAGGCACCAAATCCTGTAAATAAAAGAGCAAATCCATTTATTTTTAAATTAAGTTATGTAAAAACTTCAAAAAAATATGATTATAGGACAAACACAATGCTTAATGATTATAAACAATTTTCAGATATTGATTTTAGAGATGTTCCTGAAAGAATTAAACCATTTTTTGAAATATCAAAAGAATATAAATTTTATATATCTGAATTAGAAGAATATGTGTTATTTAGATGTCCAAATATTGGTTCATTGTTAGATGAGAAAATTTATTACTATGCTAAATATAGTCAATTTAAATATATATTAGAACAAGGACAAAAAATAACAGAAGAAGGATATGAAGATTTAAATATAGCAATGTGTAATATGTTTTTAGATAAATTTAGAAGAGCAATTTTAGCAATGAATAAAGCACTTCAAAAACAACGTTTTCAAGGAATAACTCCAGATGAATTATTAATAAAAGAAAAGAAATCAATAGAAAATCGTTTAAAAAAATTAGACATAAATGATAATTCTAGAATAGAAAGAATAATACAAAGTTTATACATATAAATGATATAAGGATGGATTAAGATCATCGGTTTTTTTGATTAATTTATCAACAATATCTTTTGTAACATTGAATGGAAATTCAACTTTTAATGACATTTCATTTTCAAATAAATTAGATCCAGGACGCATTAAACGATATAAATTCAACTTAGTATATATAATTTCTAAACAACGTTTCAAGTTTCTAACACCATCTTCTTTATTACAATAATTTTCAATAATATAACTAAGTGTTTGATCCGGAATAATAATATCTTCTGCTTCAAATTTAACCTGTTCTCTAATTTTAGGCAACAAATAATTATTTGAAATGGTTGTCTTTTGTTTCGGACTATAACCCTTTGTTTGAATTCGATACATTCTATCTCTTAAAATAGGATTTACTTTGCTTTCGTCATTGTAACTGAATATAAACAAACATTTACTCAAATCAAAGTCAATTTCCGCAAAATATTTATCGTGAAATTGTGAATTTTGAGATGTATCCGTTAGATGTGTTAGAATTCCAGTAATTTCTTCACCCTTTGGTGTATCTGATATCTTATCTAATTCATCAAAATATATTATTGGATTCATACATTTACAATCAATTAATATTTGAACAATTTTTCCCCAAGTAGAGCCTTCATATGTATAACCGTGACCTTCTAGAAAACTGCTATCTGTAGCACCACCTAGAGCAATAAAGGCAAATGGTCTATTAAGAATTTTACTAATACCATCTTTTACAATACTTGTTTTTCCAGTACCCATTGGACCGTGTATAGCAAGTGCTGAACCAATTGCGTTAGGATTGGTAATTAATTGTCCTAACATTTGCATGATTTGCATTTTTGCGTCATTTAGTCCATAAACAGCATCATCTAATGTTTTTTGCGCATTAGCCATAAAATCGTGACATTTATCAATGCCATCTGTTATAGTAAGTGGTAATGTTTTATATTGACCAAAAGGTATTCTCATAAATGTATCAACCCAGTTTTTAATTTTATAAAATTCACCTGAGCCGGGTTCCATATAACGAAGAGAGCTAATTTTTTTCATTGCGGCGGCTTTAAATATAACAGGAATATTAGATTCTAATAATGTTAGTCGATATGGTTTTTCAATTCTGGTAATTTTATTTATTTCTCTTAATTCTTTGATAATTTTCTTTTGCTGTCCAGTTTCCATTTTTTCATAAAATTCAAAATCATTCATAGTATTTTTATCACGTAATATTCTTTTAAATATACGACTATTTCTATCTTTTTCTTTTTTCATCTTCTTATTCTGTTTTTGTTTATTTAATTGTAAAGTTTGTTCGCAAACTTGAAGACAATTATTAATTAAAACATTGTTTTTATTTTTAGATTGTAGTTCTTTTAACGTTTTAATAAGTGTTTCATCTTCTGAATTGTTTAAGTCATCTGTTTTTAAATCTAAGGCGTCTTTTAATTTATCTAAAATTTCACTATTATCTTCGGTAGTATCCTTCTTTTTCGAGGCTTTATGTTTTTTTGTTGGTTTTTCTTCATCACTTTGTGACTCTTCATCGCTACTAATAGGATCATCCTCATTTTCAGTATTTGTATCTGTTTTAGAACAGGTTTCCCAATCTTCTTCGTTATCATCTTCGTCATCTTCGTATTCATTATTTTTATTACGTTTAGCTCCAATAGTAAATATGATATTAAATTTATTTGGTTTAGGGGAGTTTGTATCATTCTCCTCTTCATATTCATGATTGGAATCTTGGTCTTCGCTGTCATATTCATCGTCATCTTCATCTTCATCTTCTGTTTCAGATTCAATAATTTGTTTTTTGCGTTTAGTGATTTTTTTGGGGCTTTTGTAATCGGAATCATTTTCACTATTATCATTGTCTTCGATTTTTGTTGGTCTAATTCTCTTTAGATTTTTTTTAGAAGCAGAATGTTTTAATTGTTTTAATTTAGTATCTTCGTCAGACTCTGAATCAGCATCTTCAAAATCATCTTCTAATGCTTGTTTAAGTTTTTCTCCAGCTTTAATTTTTTTATCTAAATGTTTTGATGGAAATATTTGTTTAAGAAACTTACGGTATTCAATTTCGTCCATTTCTTCATCTTCAGTATCATCAGGGTGATAAGAACTGTCATCAGACGAATCATCATTAATCTTCTTTTTCTTAGATGGTTCTGCTCTCTTTTTAGAAGTAATAAACTCTTTTCTAGACATTTTCGATTTATTGTCGGAAGGCATTTCTTTATTAATTTGTAAAGATATATTTAAATAATTTCAATTTTTTATTTATTAATTTAATTGTTTGAAAATAATTAAATTAATATGTAATTTACATACTTAAAGTATTTAAGTATAAGTAATTAAATAAAAAATTGAAATAAAAACAATCTAAATATTATTTACTATATATAAGAAGCATGTCTAAACATTCGGGAAATATGAAAAATATGAACTGCTCAAAGATTATTGGTATTCAATTTAGCATGTTGTCTCCAGAAGAAATTCGCAAAGGTTCTGTCGCTGAAATTACAAGCAAAGAGGCATATATCAATAATAAACCGGTAATAAATGGATTGTTTGATCCTCGAATGGGTGTTTTAGAACCCGGATTAATTTGTCCAACTGATGGTTTAAATTACATGCAAACTCCTGGATATTTTGGTCATATTGAATTGGCTCGTCCTGTATTTTATATTCAATATTTAAGTACGATTCAAAAGATTTTACATTGCGTATGTTTCAAATGTAGTAAGTTATTGGTTTCAAAGGATAAATTCAAGCAAGCATTAAATATGGCAAATCAAGATAGATGGAAATATGTTCATACTTTATGTAAAGATATTAAGCGTTGTGGTGAAGCAACTGAAGATGGATGTGGATGTTTACAACCAAGGCGAATTAGAAAAGAAGGTATATCATCATTGTTTGCTGAATGGACTAATTCAACGGAAGAAGAAAATGAGGTTATTTCAATTCCATTGGTTCCTGAATTGGTATTAAAAATATTCAAAAGAATATCAGATGAGGATGTTACATTTATGGGTTTTAGTCCTGTATGGTCTCGTCCAGATTGGATGATATGTCAAGTATTGGCTGTTCCACCACCAGCAGTAAGACCATCAGTAAAACACGATGCTCAACAAAGGTCTGAAGACGATTTAACTCATATTTTGGTGAATATTATTAAAACGAACAAGACATTACAGGAAAAGATTCAAAATAGTGCTCCAGAAAATATAATTAATGATTGGTCAGTTGTATTACAATATCACGTGGCTTCAATGATAGATAATAAA
>Ga0214921_10010809_pt1 | contig 11221 bp, 9 predicted proteins | sample LL1505_MetaG_FD_177992 | JGI IMG/M metagenome (GOLD analysis project Ga0214921, IMG submission 177992) | Freshwater microbial communities from Lake Lanier, Atlanta, Georgia, United States - LL-1505 | ecosystem: Environmental > Aquatic > Freshwater > Lake | place: USA: Georgia | collected 2015-05-28
ATGGAAAACAGCTCATTCAAAACAAGCAAGTGGATTTGGTCTATTCCACAGCGGGGGCTTGGTCGGCTCAGCTCGCCGCCTTGTGGTTAAAAAAAAGCACCGGCGTGTTTTGGATGGCCGAGATACATGATCCCTTGGTGATACGCAGCAGTGCAGAGGATCTGGGTTTTGGGGTGCCATCTAATCGCGATGCCCGTTTTCGCAAGTGGCTAGAGGCGCAAATCTGCAAACATGCGGATGTGGCCTGGTGGTTTACCGATGGCGCAGTGCATTACGCCAAACTGCGCAACCCCAACTTAAATGAACCAGGCAATGCCAAAGGGGTGATGGTCATTCCGGGGGCGGAGCCACCGGGGGCTGCTGAGGAAAAAAACTCAGCAGCAAAGCAGGCAGAACCTAGGAAAGAAAAGCGGCAAGAACAAAAACGAGTAGAAGAACGAGTAAAAGAAATGCGGCCTCAACACTACGGATCACATTTGGTGATTAGCCACTTTGGCTCTTTGGCGAAGAACCGCTCGATTTCGACCATCCTCAATCGACTACCCTTTCTCTTTAAAAACCATCCGGAAGCACGCAGTGCCATACAGGTGCATGTGTATGGGGCGAAGGTCGATTCTTTAACAGCAGATGCCATTAGCCAGCATGAGTTTGCGGATCTGGTGATCGAACATGGCCGGATTGAAAAAGATCCCGTTACCGGCAAATCTGGGCGCGAGCGCATTGCAGAGCGCATGCAGGGCTCCGATGTACTTTTGTTACTGCACGGTGATGATGAATGGTGTGCAGAATATATTCCATCGAAGATGTACGAGTACTTCTGGATGGGCAGACCCATTTGGGCCATCACCCACCGCAACCCCCAGATGAATGCTTTGCTTGCTGAGCGCAATGCCTATATTAGCGCTGCCGATGATGCAGCTTCGATTGATGGGGCCCTAGAGCGAATTTGGATCGATTGGCAGCAGAAAAACCTGATGCAATTAGCCTGGAAGCCAATTGGGGTAGATCAGGCTGCGCAAAGAATCTTACAATTCACACAAACGGCATAAGCCCAATAAACCTGATTGCCTTTATTTCCTCAATCGATATTCTTATTTAAGTAACCCTATTCCTATGACCAATCCATCTGTGCGCAATCTCGTTTTGTACAGTTGCACCTTTCGCAAAGACTTAAAACGAACGGTGAAATTAGCGCAGAGTATTCAGAAGCACAATACGGCAAAGATCCCGTTTTATGTATCGGTTCCGGAAGAAGACGTTTCCCTTTTTAAGGAGCACCTCTCGGTTTTCGATGCGATGGTTTTTAATGAAAAAGAGATTTTTGAGAAAAATTCGAAATTGGATATGACGAAGTTGTATCAAATCCGCGGTGGTCTGCGCCAACAGGTCATCAAATCAGAGTTCTGGCGTCTAGGTCTCTCAGAAAATTATTTAGTCTTGGATGCGGATTGCGTCTTTATTCGCGATTTTGATGAGCGCGACTTTATTGTCAAAGATGATATTCCGTATTCGATCGTTCATGAGGGTAGGGATGTATTGCAAGCGACCGATCGCTTTGGCCCTAAACAAATCCGCCAACATTTTTTAAATGACCGCGTACCCATTCAGCAGGCATTGGGAAGGGAGGGTGTTACCTATGACTTTGGCTATGCTCCCTTTTTATGGAGCACCAAGGTATGGCAGTCTCTGGATACCAAATACCTTACACCCAATGGCATGAGCTTTTTAGATGCAGTCGAGCTTTGCGGTTCAGAGTTCACCTGGTATGGCGAATCCTTAATCAATTTCAGGGCCATTCCCGTCTACCCTAGAGAACAGCTTTTTAAGCATTACCACTACGAGCACCAGCTTTGGGCCGATCAGCTTCTGGGTTACACCGAGGCAATCCTGGCTAAAGATTGCCTAGGAGTGGTCTATCAATCGAACTGGGAGAGTTGGGGTGACTATGGCCCCAGCAATAAGAGCGTTTCTTCGCGGGTTTTACGTTCAGTCAAGCGCCTTCTTAAGAAACTGCAATTTAAGTTGCGCATTCTGACCCGTATCTTGGGATAAGCACCTCCATGCTGGATCTATCTGCAATCACCTTACTCTGCGTTGAAACCAGAGCTCCAGCCCTAGCCTATTTTGCAATTCAGAAGTGCACGAAACAAGCTAGTTTTGGTAAGGTTGTGCTCATTACCGATTTGGCTAAGCTGAGTAATCCGATAAATGATCAAACTAGCAATCAAACAGAAGATCAAAAAGTAGTCAGGTTGCAGGGTATTGAATACATTCAGGCTCCGCTGATCAAAACCACCAAAGACTATTCTGAATTACTCCTCAAGGGCTTACGTCAATACGTTGCTGGCACCCACGTGTTAATAATTCAGTGGGACAGCTTCATTCTTCATCCTGAGCTCTGGACCGATGATTTTCTACAATACGACTACATTGGCGCTGTTTGGCCCCATCATCCCGATACACCAGTTGGGAATGGCGGCTTTTCACTGAGGTCAGTCAAGTTATTAGAAGCACTAGAGAGTCCAGCGATTGTCAGGCGCCACCCCGAAGACTTTTGTATCTGCGTCGATAACAAAGAAACGTTAGAGAATCAGTTTGGTATCCGTTTTGCGTCAATACAGGTCGCAGAGCAATTTGCAATTGAGCGCACCAGCTGGCATCCTGCCTTTGGATTCCATGGATTTTTCAACTTCGGTAAAGCACTCAGCCCAGAAGAGTTAAGTACTTTTCTAGATTTACTGCCCGATGCCTATTTGGGTGGGGTCGATACCTACGACCTTTTAGATTACTTGCTTGATCACAACCATAAATATCTGGCGCAGCGGATCTGGAGGCGGGTGCAGTTTAAATGGCGTTACCGTAAGCGCTACCTTTCAATGGCATGGCATTTAAGGTCAGTGAGATAAAAATAGATAATAAAATCAATACTCTGTGATTCATCGCAAGCATTTAAACCCATAGTAAATCACCTTAGCTTGGTATTCGGCAATCGCAGTGTGGCAATCTTTTAGACTGTTGAGTACGACTTACATCGTGCCTTAGAGATAGCATTTGCTTCAATTTAGCTTCTTTAATAATTTGCACTACACTGGTATTGATCTGTTTAATTATTAGAATAAGTTACATGCAGTGCTATGAATCGCCCATATTCTTTATTGCCTTACCAACAGCACGAGATGGCGCCCCCGCCAAGCACGCCTGAATACCAAAATATGAATAAGCTCAGTCTGATGTCAACCATCTGGTGCAGGGCGTAATGAAGATTGGCTTTCATACGCAGACAATCTCCTTAAGGGGTACTGAAATTGCCCTGTATGACTATGCCTTTCATAATCAGGCCTTACTCAATAATGAATCCGTCATCTTTTATAAAAGCCAAAGCAAGGTCGACGCTGATGTATTAAAAAAATTTCAAGCACATTTTCATGTTCTTACCTATGAAAACTATGCACAATTAATTCAGTTGGCAGAAAAAGAAAAAATTGATTTGGCATATTTTATTAAGTCTGGCAATAGGGACGGCGATCTAATCGATACCGTTCCGTCAGTGGTGCATGCGGTCTTTCCAACAAAGCCAGCTGAATTTCATGGGGATCGCTTTGCGTTTGTCTCGCAATGGTTGGCAAAAGAGTGCTCCAATCATGCAGTGCCCTTTGTACCCCACATGATCGCACGCTTTTCTGCTGAGGGCGATCTTAGAGCGTTCTTGGGTATTCCCGCAGGATCAACTGTGCTCGGTTGTTATGGGGGATCGGATAGCTTCAATATTGCATTTGTACATAGAACCATCTTAAATGTACTAAACGAGCGTAAGGATATCTATTTTATCTTTATGAATATTGCCTCCTTTGCACAGCACGAACGATTGCTTTTCTTGCCTGGTAGCGCTGATCCAGATCGAAAGTCACAATTCATTAATACCTGCGATGGCATGATTCATGCGCGGGGCATTGGCGAGACCTTTGGTTTGGCGTGTGGCGAGTTCTCGATTAAGAATAAGCCAGTCCTCACCTACGCCATGTCCCCGCAACGAAGTCACATTGAGATTTTGGGCGATAAGGGGATTTTCTATCGTGGGCCGCGTGATCTTAAGCAGATACTGCTGGCGTATACCCCAGTTATTCAGCATACAAAGTCTTGGGATGCCTATTCTGCGGCATACGGTCCAGAGCCAGTCATGCAGCAGTTTAAGTCGGTATTCTTGGAGGAGGGCCCGGGTTATCAGATGAGTGCGCATGACAAATTGATGGTGCAGGGATATCGTTTTATTCGGAAGCTACGCAATTTACAAAAGAAGCTGTACTCAGGCACATATAGGTAAATATTTTTTAATTAATTGGGTCAAATTAGCTGGGATGTCATGAGGTACCTTGTTGTTAAAAAAAATACCTCGATCGTAAAGATCCAATTTGTTTATTACTTTGAATCGAACCTCATCAACTGAAAGCCCTTTAAATTGACTTAACTCTTCGGCATCGGAGATGGCATTAACTTTTTCAATAATTTTTTCTTCACTCATAAAGTAAGAAAAATGCCAGCCACCGTGTTCGATATGGGGGAAATCATTTCTTTTTGCCCTGAGCTTATGGGGTTTCAAGCGACAAATAACATTATTCAAAGTGACTATAGATCCATGCCAAATTTCATCGATAGTAGAGCTATAAATGTTGAAGTAAAAAAATACTTGCCGCAAGCTAAGCGTTGATTTATTGGCACCAGATGTTTTCGAATTAATTGTATTAACAGCTTGTTGAATCGCCTCTATGGATGGAAATTCATCAAGGTCACTAAAAATTACAATATCTTCATCACTAAAATTCTTAAGTACTTTAATAAGGGAATTACGCTGCGTATCTTGTATTTTCCATAAGTACCTCCTTTTTTTATTCTGGTAACGGATGCGTTTAATTTTCCAAAAAAAAGATTCAAGGTCAATATACTCGCGATGGTAAATAATCTTTTCGGAAAAAGGTAATGATCGGAGTAATTCATTATTGAGTAAAAAGGGCTTTGGTTTGCCCGCAAAATCGATGTTGGCTTCAGTAATGACAAATTGATCTATGTGCTCACCTAAATACGCCAAGCGAACTTTAAGTAGATCTAACTCGTTATAAAAAAGAAAAGCATCTAGAATTTTTTTTGGGTAAATCTTAGGCTGAATTAAATTGAACATGAAGGGTGGCCATTAAAATCTATGCAAATATTTTTAGAAGAATATTGTCTTATACAGTAGTCTATTTTATGGCATTAATGAGTGACTGTTCTGAGTGATGAAGCTTTCTTAATAAATAAATTCCCTTTTAACTAATTTACTTACTTCATTTAATGAGTGACCAAGTGCAAGCTTACTTTTTAGATTTATTAAAACAAGTTTTTTTACAGTAAGATCTTTATATAAATTTGTCTTTTTGATATAGGTTTGATAAATGATTTTAGTAACCGGTGGCGCAGGCTTTATTGGCGGCAATTTTGTTCTGGATTGGCTTAAAGATCCAAAAGCCGAGGGTATTATTAATTTAGATAAATTAACCTACGCCGGTAATTTAGCCACTTTGGATTCTTTAAAGAACGACCCCCGCCATATTTTTGTGCATGGCGACATTGGCGATAAAGAACTCGTTGCTAAATTATTAAAAGAGCATCAACCCAGGGCAATTGTGAACTTTGCTGCAGAAAGCCATGTGGATCGCTCGATTCATGGCCCTGCTGAGTTTGTGCAAACCAATGTTGTTGGTACATTCAATTTACTGGAGTGCGCTCGTGAGTATTGGAATGGACTTGAGGGCGATCAGAAAGACAGCTTCCGCTTTCATCATGTCTCGACCGATGAGGTTTATGGTTCGCTTTCAGCAACGGCGACTGCGTTTACCGAGACGCATCCCTATGAGCCCAATAGCCCGTATTCCGCTTCAAAAGCGGCATCGGATCATTTGGTGCGAGCCTGGTTTCATACTTATGACTTTCCAGTTATAACCACCAATTGCTCGAACAACTACGGGCCGTATCACTTTCCAGAAAAACTCATTCCCCTTGTCATTCTTAATTCCTTAAACAGCAAACCAATCCCTATTTATGGCGATGGACAGCAAGTACGCGACTGGCTCTATGTGGGTGACCACTGCTCTGCCATTCGAGAAGTATTAGCAAAAGGGAGGTTAGGCGAAACCTACAACATTGGCGGCTGGAACGAAAAAGCGAATATCGATGTAGTTAAGATCATTTGTCAGATCTTGGATGAACTCAAGCCCAGGGCAGATGGCAAATCCTACGCCGAGCAGATGACCTTTGTTAAAGACCGGCCTGGGCACGATCGCCGCTACGCGATTAATGCTAGTAAAGTCGAGCGTGAGCTGGGCTGGCGTCCGGCGGAAACCTTTGATACTGGGATTAGAAAAACGGTGCAATGGTATTTAGAAAACCCAGTGTGGGTTGAGGGTGTAGTCAGCGGTTCGTATCGCGAGTGGCTACAAAAGCAATACAACTAAGCGCAAAGCTAAAACACCGCTAAATATATAGCTAGCCACGTAGTCAAACACATAACCATATAGACTGCTCACATGCATATTCTTGTTTTTGGTAAAGACGGCCAGCTCGGCAAAGCATTTAAGGCTGTCTTTGATACAAGTAAGCTGGGTGAATTACATCGCATCACCTATATTGGCCGTACTGAATGTGATCTAGCTAACATCGATGCGCTTACAACATTACTCAATCAGATTAAGCCAAACGTCATTATTAATGCTGCTGCATACACTGCGGTAGACAAAGCAGAAACCGAAGTTGATTTAGCTTATGCCATTAATGCTAAAGCCCCAGAGGCAATGGCCGTTTATGCCAAACGGCATGGCGCCACATTTTTGCATTACTCCACTGACTATGTGTTTGATGGCAGCAAGAAAACCCCTTATGTGGAGAGCGATGTACGCAATCCCTTGGGTATTTATGGCAGAAGTAAGGCAGCTGGGGAAGTGGCTATTGAGGACGTCTTTAAGTGCGAACAGAATAGTCTTACCGAATTAAATGATACAAAGCTCGCTGATTTAAGGGGCCAATATGCCATTTTTCGTACTAGTTGGGTCTATGGCGATGGGGTTAACTTCATTCGTACGATTCTGCGCTTGGCCAAGGAACGCGAGATCCTCAAGGTCATCGCTGATCAATACGGAGTTCCAACGAACGCTACTTGGCTTGCAGAAGTTAGTTTGGCTTTAGCGCTGGATGGGCATCATCAGTTGAAGCCGTTTACGTCCGGTGTTTACCATGCGGTGCCGCTAGGGGAGACTACTTGGTATGCCTTGGCATGCTACTCCGTTCAAGCAGCGATCAACGCAGGTGCAGTGCTAAAGCTTCGTCCAGAAGCAATTGAAGCAATTCCTGCAGTAGAGTACCCTTTACCAGCCCCTAGACCCATGAACTCGCGTATGGCAAACAGTTTCTTAGAGGCGGCCTTTAATGATTCGCTAGGGGATTCAAGCAATATGACAAAATTACAGCTATTAAAGCAATCGTGGGAGCCCCAGGTAGATTCTTATATTCAAGACTTGGCACTCCAAAAACTCATTTAGGTGGATTCGATAGTATTCAAAAGGTATTTAAGGGCTTATCCATGGCAGCAAATCAAACGAACTCGATAAAACGCAAAGGTATTATTTTGGCCGGGGGCTCGGGTACGCGTTTGTACCCGGTGACACAAGCGGTCTCTAAACAGCTGATGCCGGTATACGACAAGCCCATGGTGTATTACCCACTAACAACATTAATGCTGGCGGGCATTCGGGATATTTTGCTCATCTCTACGCCGCACGATACGCCGCGTTTTACTGAGTTATTGGGCGATGGTTCGCAGTGGGGTCTAAGCATTGAGTATTGCGTGCAGCCATCGCCAGATGGTCTGGCGCAAGCTTTTACTTTAGGTAAATCCTTTGTGGGTAATAGTCCTAGCGCCTTGGTGCTGGGCGATAATATTTTTTATGGCCATGAGTTAGTGCAACAACTCAATAGTGCGAATAATCGAAGTAGTGGTGCAAGTGTGTTTGCCTATCACGTAACAGATCCGGAGCGCTACGGTGTGGTTGAATTCGATAAGGATTACAAAGCACTCTCCATCGAAGAAAAGCCCACAAAGCCACGCAGTAACTATGCGGTAACGGGCCTCTATTTTTATGACAATCAGGTGTGTGATATTGCGGCATCACTTAAACCCAGTTCCCGAGGTGAGTTCGAGATTACCGACGTCAATCGGATTTATCTAGAGAAGAATGCCCTTAGCGTTGAGATTATGGGCCGTGGCTTTGCCTGGCTGGATACGGGAACACACGACTCTTTACTCGATGCGGCAGGCTTTATTGCGACCCTGCAAAAGCGACAAGGTTTGATGGTAGCTTGCCCCGAAGAGATTGCCTATCGCCAGGGTTGGATTAGCGCAGAAACAGTAAAGAAAGTAGCTGATCAGCTTAAGAAAAACAGTTACGGCCAATATTTAAACAAGATCCTGCTTGAGTTAGGCAATAGCTCTCAGCCTATTTCGTTATCGGCAAAGAGGTAAGTGATGTCTGAGACTAAATTACAGGTAACGCCAACTACCATTCCAGATGTATTGATCATTGAGCCCAAAGTCTTTGGTGATAACCGCGGTTGGTTTACCGAATCCTTTAATGCAAATGACTTTGCAAAAGCAACCGGCCTTAATGTAGAGTTTGTGCAAGATAACCATTCTTTTTCACGGCAGTGGACCTTGCGCGGTATGCATTACCAGCTTAAGCATACACAGGGCAAATTAGTACGAGTCACAGCTGGTTCTGTCTTTGATGCAGTGGTCGACCTCAGAAAAGACTCTCCGACCCATGGCCAATGGGCAGGGGAAGAGCTGAGCTGCGAAAATCACAAACAATTGTGGATACCACCTGGCTTTGCCCATGGCTTTTTAGTGCTTTCTGAGACGGCCGAGTTTTTATATAAAACTACTGATTATTACGATCCGCAAAGCGAAGTCTGTTTATCCTGCTACGATCCAACAGTCAACATCGATTGGCCCATTCCACTGGGAAAACAGGCTTTACTGAGTTCTAAAGACGCAACAGGATTGTCGTGGGATCAGGCGCCGAAGTTCTAGTTTCTCTATGGCGCCAAATAGGCTACCAAGCACGGCGGTAAATAATACGATAATGCTGGCATGACTAGTCAGCAACACGATTCAGCTTCAGAGTTAACGCAAGCAACTAAATCACCAAAGATTTTATTGGTGAAGCTCTCCTCCTTGGGCGATGTCTTACATAACTTGCCCATCGTTTGGGATTTACGTAAGCGCTTACCTAACGCTCAAATTGATTGGATTGTGGAAGAGGGCTATGTGCATTTGCTGGAGCCTCTGAAAACAACAAATACATTTAGAGGCATTGATCGCATTATTCCAGTGGCCTTTCGGCGCTGGCGTAAGAACGTTTTCAGTCTTCGCACTTGGCATGAGTTTTTTGCGATGCACAAAGCATTGCATGACACAAGCTATGATGTGTTGCTCGAGACCCAAGGCTTACTAAAGTCTGCATTAGTGTGCGCGCTGGCTAAAAAATCAAATAATGCGGTTGTTGCTGGCCTGGGCAATGCAACCGAGTACTCTGGATATGAGCCGATGGCTAGGATGTTTTATACCGAGTCGGTTCATGTGCCCGTGAAGTGCCATGCGATTGATCGCTCACGCTGGGTGATGTGCTCGGCCTTTAATTGGCCGTTATTGAATCGCAACGAGGAGGCGCCACGTTTTTATCCGCAAGCATTTGTGGATCAATTGCCACCGCTTTTATTTGAAGGTCTTAAGAAAACCAATCAGGGTATTCCCATGCCTTATGTAGTCTGCTTTCATTCAACGGCCAGGGCAGCAAAGCGCTGGTCCAATGAGTACTGGGTGGAGCTGGGTAAAGCACTATCCAGCCAAGGCTATCAACTGGTATTACCCTGGGGTAGTGAATCCGAGATGAAAGTCAGCACCCAGATTGCCAGTCAAATTTCTGGGGCAATTGTCCCTAGGGCATTCACCATTGATGAGGCCTATTCTTTAGTGGCGCATTCTGCTCTTACGATTGGTGTCGATACAGGCTTAACCCATTTATCAGCAGTATTAGGTAAGCCCACTATAGAGATCTATTGTGATTCGCCAAGATGGAAGACCGAGGGCTATTGGAGTCAGTCCATCGTGAATATCGGTGATATGAAAAAACCACCCTCAGTAATTGAAGCGCTTAGGGCGGCAAACCTAGTCTTGGCCACGCAGGCTAACCGGGCCGCTCAGTTACCTGAGTAGAAAACTCACCCCAGTTAACGGACACATAAGTTAGTATAAGCTAACAATACATTTCTTAAGTTGGCTTTGGTGGTTAAATTAAGGCTCGGGCATTTAAAATAAAGCCTTCTTTTTAAAAAGTATCAATAATTTATTTCCTCTTTATTTAATGACTACAGTTCTTCCGGTAATTTTGTGTGGTGGATCTGGCACTCGGCTGTGGCCTTTATCTCGGACGGGTTTTCCGAAACAGTTTTTGTCACTATCGGGCAAGGATGAAAAGACGAGTCTATTTCAGGAGGCAGTGCTGCGACTAAACCATATTGACTCAAAAACGATAGTTCATGGCAGCACCTTAATTGTTACCAATGAAGACCATCGTTTTTTAGTGCTAGATCAATTGCGCGAGTTGGAAGAAATAAATGCTGTCCTATTGCTCGAGCCCACGGGCCGAAATACCGCCCCAGCGCTTACTTTGGCGGCGCTTTGTGCACAAGAAATTAATTTTAGCGGAGATGGCGATCCGATCTTGGTGATTACCCCAGCCGATCAAACCATTAAAAATGCAGATGCATTCACGATCGCATTACAAAGCTGCGTGTCGATTATTGCGGGCGATGCCAGCAATAAAACGATCGCCATATTGGGCATTACACCGACAGCGCCAGAGACTGGCTATGGCTATATCAAGCGGTCAAAAAATAGGGGCGCTGATGGTGAGTATCCCGTCGAGCAGTTTGCTGAGAAGCCCAATTTAGAGACTGCTAAGGACTATTTAGAAGACGGTAACTATTTTTGGAATAGCGGCATGTTTGTACTGCGCGCCAGTACCTGGCTGGCCGCACTGAAAGAATTTCGTGTTGATATATTGAACGCTACTCAAAAGTCTTGGGACCATAAAACGGAAGATAAAATCGACGGTACAGGCTTAATTAGACCTAATAA
>Ga0214921_10010811_pt1 | contig 11220 bp, 6 predicted proteins | sample LL1505_MetaG_FD_177992 | JGI IMG/M metagenome (GOLD analysis project Ga0214921, IMG submission 177992) | Freshwater microbial communities from Lake Lanier, Atlanta, Georgia, United States - LL-1505 | ecosystem: Environmental > Aquatic > Freshwater > Lake | place: USA: Georgia | collected 2015-05-28
TGCCTTGTTCTTCAGCTAAAACTCTTTCAAACATCGTTGAGTTACCTGTTGCTAACACAACGCGCGCTTTGCGCGCGATCCATGCATCATTATCTGGAGATGATCCCGGCAGGGATGCATGAAAAACAACCCACTCTTTTAATCGCACTTCAACTGCAATGGGCACAGAGCGCTCAAAGCCAAGATCAAGTGCGATCTCGCCGATCTCTATTGCCTCTTTTTGCGACAGGGAGGGAAGTTCTAGGGTTTTAGCCTCTAGAGCCAACCCTGCACTTGTGAACCCGCCCGTTGTTTCGACCACGCGCTAATTGTGCCTTACTGTGCGTGCATGATCACTATCCCGCAAACTGACCTCGTAGTTCATCCTCTATGCCTAGGTAGCAACATCTTTGGCAGCAATGCCGATGAAGCCCAATCCCACGGCGTCATGGATGCCTATAGCTCACATGCCGGTAACTTCATCGACACTGCCGATATGTATAACCAGTGGGTTGAAGGACATGTGGGTGGTGAATCTGAATCTGTTATTGGGTCCTGGATGAAAAAGCGCAACAACCGCCAGTCAATGGTTATTGCCACCAAAGTCTCAAAGATGGACACACGACCAGGACTATCAGCTAAAAACATCATTGCAGCCTGTGAAGAATCATTAAACCGTCTTCAAACTGATTACATCGATCTTTACTACAGCCACTCAGATGATGAAACTGTTTCACTTGAAGAAACTCTTGGCGCATACGCCCAACTCATCGCACAAGGCAAGGTCCGCTACATCGCCGCCTCTAACTTCACCCCAGCACGCCTGCGTGAATCAATTAAGTTCAGTGAAGATAACAACATCCCCGCCTACGTTGCCGTCCAAGATCTCTATAACCTCGTTGATAGAAAAACCTACGAAGGTGAAATGTCACAAGCAGTAGCAGATCTAGGAATCTCAAACATTCCTTTCTATGGCATTGCTAGAGGATTCCTCTCAGGCAAATACCGCCCAGGTGTTACTGAAGTTGATTCAAAGCGAGCAGCAGGTGCCAGAGAATATGCAACTGATAAGAACTACGCAGTTCTAACTGTTATGGATGAAGTTGCTAAAAACCACAATGTTTCACTCTCTGCTGTGGCACTTGCCTGGCTGAGAGCTCAACCAAGTGTAAGCGTTCCTATTGCATCAGCTAGAACGGTGGAGCAGGTAGAGGAGATTGTTCAGGTAGTGGAGTTGAGTGGTGGGGAAGTTGAAAAGCTAAACGCTATTTCTGCTTAGTCACTAGAGGGAATACGCCAGAACCACACAAACGCCCCTAGCCAGTAAGCCCCAGCTAGGACTACACCTGGTGTGCCAAGGGTGGTGCTGTATGAATAAACAACTAAGGCAATTGCCACAAAACTTGCTTGCATAGCCCATAAACAGTAAGAAGTATTGCGCTTATTAAAACCTTTGCGCATTAAGCGATGAGATAAGTGATCTCTACCGCCAGTAAGTGGTGAAATCCCATGGCGTAGCCGTGAAAATACGACAATGCATGTGTCCAAGATGGGCACAGCTAACAACATAGGCAAAATCGCCATGGAATTAAATTGAGGAGCAATTCCTGGGTTAAGGCGGATAGTTAAAATGCTAACTAACACACCTAGGAAGAGTGCACCAGCATCACCCATATAGATTTTGGCTGGAGATTTGTTCCATAGTAAAAATCCCAGAGTTGCACCGCATGTGACAACTGAGAGTGCAGTGATCAGTTCTTGGCCCTGATTAAATGCAATGAGGGCAATTCCAAGAGTTGAAACAGCAACAGATCCAGCAGCTCCACCATCTAAATTGTCAAAGAAGTTAATGGAGTTACAAACTGCGACAATCCAAACAACATTAACAATGTCATTGATTAGGTGGTCACTAAAAGGAATGGCTTCAATATCTCTATGAAGCATGAAGATGGCCACAAGGATCGCAACTACAGTTTGTGCTATTAATCGAGGAAGGGCTGGTAAGCCTCTTATGTCATCAATTAAACCCATTAAACCTAAAACAGCTGCAGGCAATAGAGCATAAGTAACTAGAGGAAAAGTTGTTTTTGTATTATCAGAGTAAAGGATTGCACCATATGTCACTATGATGATGCTTAGCGCAATTGCCACCCCACCTAAATATGGAACAGGATCTTTTTGGGTTTTGCGCTCCATGTTAGGCAGATCCATCACACTGAGTTTGATTGCCAAAGCCCGAACTGGCCAGGTTAAAAGACCGGCGAGAACAAAGGCTGAAATACCAAGAATTACAAACTGTATGGAGGTGATACTCACGGAGTTGATTATATGTCGGCTCTTTTAGCCCTTCAGGCGAGAGGCCATCGTGGCGGCTACTTGTAACCAGGTAGCCACTTGAGCATCGGTATATGCCACCTCACTAGTGGTCAACACATAGAGCCCAGTAAAGATTGCGCCATTGAATTGATAAAAGCCAAGTAATTGACGGGCATTAGCTCCTGAATCAATTGTTGCTCTCACAAAGACTCGTGATCCTTCACCCACTACACCGGCTGGAATGTTCTTAATCTCAGCAAATGTGTAAGGCATAAGAGCACCCGTTGCATCCGTATAACCCTTATCCGCTTGGCATTGTGCCAATACTTTCACAAGCTCTTTTTGCGCAGCTTGGGCAGCTGCTGCTGATGAATATCTAACAACTTCACTAGAAAGAAAAGCGTAGGGTGATTTTGGCTTACTAACAACAACTTGACGACGCTCTAAGCGATCTGACTCGGATGCAAACTTTCCATTACACAGATCCAGCGTTGGATCATCAGTTGTTGTTCCGCCACCCATCGGCAGAACTGTCCACTCCTGACTAAAGTCAGTTTGGGCAAAACCATACTTTGCTAGCGCTGCCTGTTTAGAATCAGTTAAAGATGAATCAACAACAGCTGCAGCTCTATCTAGATTAACTGTGTTTGCAAAAGTGGCGTTGATAGAGTTAATAGCAACTAAAACAAAGTTACTGCCCGTAAGGCGCAAGACTTGCTTATTACTCCCAAGATCAACACTGGCAGCAACTCGAAGCTTTGCAACCTTTGAATCAGCAATTTTTGCCAACACCTTGCTTCCAGCGCTGACAACTGCGGCGCCTGTGCCACTGATGACATCAAAGCGCCCTGATGCACTAAAGCTTGCTGTGCACTTACCTGAGCACTTAAGCGCCCCTGTTGGATATGCAGCACCAGCTGCTGCCCACTTGCCTGTACGAGAAGACTTATCTGCTGGTGTGTATGTGTTGGTAACACTGAGATCACCGCTCACACCATTACCAATACAGTCAAAGACTTGCGCAGTTGCGCTCAAAGTTTGGCCGTTAGTTACCTTGAGCGTTGGCGCGGCTTTTGCCGTGCTTGTCTGCACAATAAGACCATCTGGACTTACCAAGTTGGTTTGGCACAAACCACTACCGGCATCTTTAGCACCAGACCATGCAACTGTGACTTGATTGCCGCTTGCTGAAACAAAATTGAACTCACTAGTTGCAGTTGGCCTGCCTAGATCCACTGTTACTTTTTGAGTTTTTGACCAATCACTCTTATTGCCAGCCATATCAATGGCACGTAGTGCGAAGTTATATGTGCCCTCAGGTAGATCTTTTAAGTAGACAGTCTTAGGTGCTGTAAATGGATTTAAATACGTTGGATACCAGTTTTCTACATCAGAAGACTTAACGCTTTTAACTACCCCATCTACTTGGGCTTCAAAGGCTGTTATAGCCGTGTCTGTGCCTTCATAGCCGGCCTGCAAAATAGTCATACCTGGAGAGCGCCACTGTTCAAAAGCCACCACAAGTGGCACGGGTGGTGCCATGCCATCGTTCTTTCTCTTGATTGTCACAGCTGCCCCAGTTTCAGAGGCAACTGCGCTAAAGGAGATATTGCCTGAATATGTAGTGGCAGTGAGCGCAGTCATTGATCCACCAACAGAGCGTGAATCTTTGTATTGGTAGGTATCAAGATTGAGCATCCACAGATCAGTGCCAAGAGTTGCCCCAAACTCAGCTGCAGCAGCATCTTCTGGGTTGGGAGAGACAACGGATGCAATAGGGGGAGGATCGAGTCTAAAGATCACGAGTCCGGGCTTGTATGTAGCACCATCTAACTTTCTACGATATTCAATCCAGTAAGCAGCTTTGCCATCTCGCATATAGATAGCTCTAATACCATTTGCAAAATCACTGGGAGCTAAATTAACAACCTCTGATTGCCAGACTTGTTTAACCTGTGTGTCATCTAAATACCCCATCCGCCACTGGTGGTAAGTATTAAGAGGTGATGTTGTATCAATATTTCCCATCACATCGATAACCCCGCCGTATTCAACTCCCTTACACGTATCAGACCAAGCACCATCATTAGCTGCGTTATCGCAACGTAAAAAATTGCTATGGCCTAAACCAAAAGTATGTCCAAGCTCATGAGACATCACATAACTAGAGGCTGAGTCATGGAGCACTAAGGTTCCTGAAAGACTCTTTGCAGTACCAAGCTGGGCTCTACCTGACCACACACATCCCGCTTTAGGTGCAATAACAACTAAGTAGCGCTTGGAGTAATCACTTATACCTAATCGCTTATATGCCTCAGGCTTAATGGAAGAAAGAAACTCAGATGCAGCCGGCCCACTACAGGCCATCTTGAATGTTAAAGAAATAGGCTCAGTTAATACTTTTCCAGTCTTAAATGAGATTATGCGATCTTTAGTATCACCATAAAGAGTTGTGAATTTCTTCCAATCAGCATTTACTTCAGTATCAATAGCCTTAGCAACAACATTGACATCACCGGCAGGTGCCCCAGCACCGGCCCATGTCACTGCAACAACATCAATCACACGCTCATCAACAGCAAAGGCTGGTGTTAGCCCTAGGCCAACAAAGCCAACAAGAATGGCTATAAACAAGGAGAAGCGCTTTTTCATGAGCGTCACTTTAGATGCTCCAGGGGGTATTTTCCTGCCAGCCAATTACCCAGAGTTGATAACCCCCTCATTCAGGCTGGGCGAAGTACTTTGCCCCATCCGCGCCTACAACTAGTAGCCCAGTTGCCAGGTCATCACAGAGCCAATCCGAAGGACCAACCACCGTTGCCGAGGCGGCCACTACTCCAATCATGCCTGTGTGAGGATCATTGATGTGGGCTCCGCGCTCATATGTTCCTGATGTTGCAATTGCTCCATCGGTAATCTCAAAGGTGTGCACAACTTCTATTCAGTTTATGGAGCTAAGTATGGATCGAGTCTTTTGAGCTCAGATTTAGCTTGTGCCTTATCCAACTTAGATGAGTTGGTGAGCTGAGATAACAAATTCCATGCTTCGAAAGAGTCAGGAAAATTCTTTACAGCGGTTTTGGTGATTTCATAAGACTCTTTATAAAATTTATTTTTTTCCAAAATATTTGCAACCATAAACATTCTTTGAAGTTCCAATGGTTTTAAATAGGCGCTTGCATTAATTATTCGACTATCAGAAGTTTTAAGACCGTTGTAAAACTTGTTCGCAGCTAAAAAGGGAGGGAATGAAATTAGGCAACCTATGACTAGGCCAATGATAGGTCCTATAAAAGTTGCAAAAGATGGAGACAATCCTGTTTTTTTAGCATTGCGACCTGATCTATCAACCTGCTCTCTATTCTCATTGCTTCGCGAATTTGCAGCGTAACCAATAATCAATCCGGAAAGTGTCCAACCTACGATTCCTAAACCAATTTGGTTGATACTAATAATAGATTGGGCTTGATAAGAGAACCAAGATGCTGCCACGGCTATAAAGGTGATAGACAGCCGGGAGTTTATGTGCACTACTTTAATTATAGAAAATACGGTTAAAGCTAGAATTCCCAAATAAACTATCAAAAGTGGGAACCCTCCGGAAGAGCCGATATCTAAAGGCACGCTGTGTGCGGAGTCCGAGATTAAGTTAGAGTTTTCTACCGCAGCCACTTTAGTTCTTCCCCGTCGATACCAATCTCCGAAACCATCGAATCCAATACCAAGCAGAGGATGTTGCACCATTAAGTTGACTGCTGCTTCCCAATATAAGCGTCTGGCGGCGAGTGATGCCTTGGTTAGGGCCGAAGCTAATGGACCAAAGTTCAAAATTCCCAGGGCTATAGTTACTGCTCCAACTACTCCAACACTGAGCACAGCCACGGCAATCCTAGTCCAGTTGATCCTGAAAAACAGAAGTACTGAGGCGGCAACAACCCCTACGGCAAGATTAAAGAAACCTTGCCAAGAATTTGTCGAATAAATGCCGAATAATGTAAATATTGAAATTGAGCCAAAAAATATTCGACGAGCCATGGTCAGACTTGAATCAAAGACTATTGTTAATGAATAAGTCCCTAGAATCCCAATAAATGCCGACTGAAAATTTGGATTTCCAAAGGTACCAAAAACATTATTGGCATAGATGTTTATATAGGGAAATGGTTCTAAGCCCATGAATTGGATTACGCCGTAGAAAAGTAAAATGCAACCAACTATTGAGAAAGTCATCTGAAATTGGGCCAAAAATCTTTCATTGGACACTAGTGCGAAAGCTAAACATACAAATAAAAGACTTAAATACGTCAGAAACCCTGTATTTCTTCCACTAGTTCCATAAAGGCCCTGACTGATGCTTCTACCAGAAAAAATTAAGACTGCTATAAGTTGAATGACAAATAACACTGAAAGTAGTAAAAGGAGTTTCATTTTCCTTAGCTGTTGAAAAAATCCCTGATTTATGAGAAAACCAAGGCAAGCAGTCCCTAGAATTACAACAACAACCATTTTAGGTAGGTTTATCGGATCAGTCACGGAATACGGTGTCACAATTAAGATCGTTAAAATGAAACCCGCGTGTAAGAGTTTTTCCATATTTCCGTTTTTTGATTGTTCTGACATGCTCCAAGAGTACTAATTTGGTCTCCAAACGCATGCCATAGAAAGGCCGAAACCCGGCCCCCTCCGAAGAGGGAACCGGGTTTCGGTTCTAGATCTTTATCAGATCAAAGGGGGCAGATTATGCCTTTACCTTCTTCTGGATCTTGATTACTAGGTTAGTCAACGCTGTCAACTGAGCCTTTAGGCCAGAGATCAGTGTTGCAACCTGAGCAGATAGAGCAGCTACTGCATCTGCAGCATCTTGTGCTGCAGCTGTTGCTGCATCTGCTGCTGCGCTCTCACCTGCTGCAAATGTGATTGCAAGTGATGCAGTTGAGTTACCTGCAACCAATGTGCTATCAACGTCAAGTGATCCAACCTTTGCCGCTGAGTTTGCGAACTGGTTAACAGTTGTACCTGTTGCAGCTGATACTGAGAACGTTCCCACTCCGCCAGCATCAACTAGTGATGTTGCGTTGAATGAGAAAGTACCTGTTGCATCAGTTGTGAATGACTGTGTAGTCGCTCCACCTGGGAAGCTACCTGCACCTGAAGCTGAAAGTGTAAGTGATACACCTGCAACTCCATTACCGAAGCGATCTGTAACAGTTACTGACACAGGAACTCCCGCGCCATTTGCTGTTCCAGTTGCAGCGCCAGTGATCTTAACTGTGCGTGCATCTCCAGCTGCGTTATTAACTGTCATCTTGGCAGTTGCTGTAGCTGTTCCACATGTAACTGTGTATGTCTTTGTACCTGGTGTAGTTGCAATCGCATTCCATGAAATTGCACCACTTGTAACGACAAAGTTACGTGTTGAAAGTGGTAGACCATCTGAGCCCAGGATATGAGCACCAGCTGAAGCTGCAACAGTACATAGTGCACCATCTGCATCAAGACCTGTTGACTTAACAGCAGTTGCCTTGAATGTCACCATGTCATCAGTTGACGCGGAATCTGCAAATGAATTCAAATCACGTGATTGATTACGTGCTGTCTGAATTAGAAGTGCAGTTGATGAGCCTAGACCGCTTGATGATAGAAGTGCTGTTGCAGCAGCTCCCATGTCTGAGTTTGCGTACATAGTCAATGTTGCTACAACTGGAAGAGTTGTTGCATATGTGATTGTACGGCTAGCAGTAATTGCTGTGTTTGTGATCGATGTGAACTTCACAGTGTCAACATCATCAGCAATTGCTGGCTTTGCATCAGTCAATGAGAATGTTGCAGCACCTGTTGCACCTGTAGTTACGCTTGCATATGTCTTATTTAGAACATAGTTTGCATCTGTTGTGGTTGTAATTGATGGCTGTAGAACTTCGCCAGCAATTCCATTACCAAACTGATCGTATGCTCCAACAGTAAATACTGTTGTCGCAGCTGACTTCACAACTGTTCCTGAAAGTGGATCAAGAATAACTGCTGAAGTGATGACTGGTGCCTGGAATGAAATTACTACAGTGCGTGAACCAGTTCCAACAGTTCCTGCACCTGAAGCAAATCCTGTGATAGCTAGTGAAACTTGACCACCGTTGATTGGAGCATCATTTGTGAATGCAATCTTGATATTTCCTGAAGCATCAGCTGTGTATGAAGTACCAGTGGTTGATGTTGCAGGAGTTACCTTTGCAGACTCAAATGCGCCTGACCAAGTTGGAGTGACTAGAACTGCTGCTCCATCTGCATTTGTTCCAGCTGAATCTCGATTCAAGTTAACAGTCAATGTTCCACTCTTTGTTGTCAAAGGAAGAACATATGTTGTTGATGAGTCAACGCTTGTGCGTACTACATCGCCAGCAGTTGCAGTTGTGATTGCAGCTGTTGATGTGTAAGCAATTGCACCTGTTGCAGCCATTGTGAGATCTGTGTAGATATCACGTGCAAGAGTTGTCGCAAGAATTGTTACAGCAACTGTTGCTGAAACTGCAGTGTTTGAAATACGAACACGAATGGTGTCTGTTGTTGAAGCATCTTGTGAGATTGCTGCAGCAGTACCACCAGTAGATGCAATTGTTGTAATTCCAAATACACCATCTCCGCGTTGCTTATTGCGTGTATAGGCAGCATACGTAGTTGATGCAACGTGGTCTTCACCAGCTACACCATTATCGTATGGATATAAAGTTTGGCCAACCACTAGGCCGCCTGTCATGTAATTTGCATTCAATGTTGGGTTATGTGTGTCTAATCCAACGCGAAGGCCTCCACCAACTTGTACACGACCACCAGCAGGGTTCTTTACAGTTGCGGTTACAGAACGACCAGTAGCAACAGAAAGTCCTTCAGTCTTGTACTGATTGCCAGTTGCAGCAAGAGTTAGAGTTGCACCCGCATCACCAATAGTTGATACGAAGTTAACTGTAAGTGTCTTGTCAATAAATGCTGAGTCAGCATTTATAACGCGAACGCGAATTGTGAAGTTACCTGCGCCGATTGCATCTGCTGAGTTTGGAAATACAGCAAACCAGTAGCGGTTTTCGCGACCGTCTACGTCATTTCCGCCAGCTGCATCTGCAGTACAGTTGTTGCTTGCGTAAGTGTCAGTTGTGCCGACTGTGCCGGCTGTTGGAAGCTGAAGTGAACCTGAAGTTGATTCAGATCCCTTTGCTGTGAATGCAGTTGACCCTGAAGTTTCTGTACCAACACTGCAAGTGTTAGTAGTTAGCTGCAAAGCCTGGATAGAAACGTCAGTATTGTCTGCCGTTCCACTAGTTGCTGCTGAGTAACCTGAAGGTGAACCAGTCACTGTTACAGTAATTGATTCTCCAGAAATCAAGCCTTGATACGCCGCGACGTTAGTATCATCTGCAGCTAAGCCGTTTCCAGTTACATCAAGGTAGAACTTTCCACCCATAGTGTTACCTGTAGTTGAAGAAACTACCGTCAAATTTGTTGCGCTAAGAGCTGATGATGCTGTGTATGTAGAAACTGCTGCTTGAGCAACTCCTGCTGGTAACACACCAAAGCCCAAAGCAACAACAGCAACAAGCGCTACGCGCTTGATAGTTGTCTTTGTAGACATTTGTTTCCCTTCGATTAGTCGAGTTCGAGAATTTCCCGATCTCGGCTTGAATCAGATTTCTCTGATTCGGTTCGATGAATCGCACGTGCTGATTCACCAAATTCCCCACCGTGTATCCGGACGCGGCGAGGAAACCTATTTATTTGTTTGTCACCTGCACTGCTTGCGCTAGTACTTGTGTCTTACCTGCATTCATAAGAATGCGTGTCGTAATCGATTTAGGAGCATCAGCTAGGTCATAGCCACGGCTTCCTGTTGGGATTACGAAATCTGATTCGTTGAGGTAGCCAAGGTTGAATGTGGCTGTGATGAGGTATTGACCATTAGATAGGCGATCAATAGAAGAGTCTGTTGACTTGATTTCAACTGAGTTCCAGTTACCGATCCATCCAATATTGATTCCGTTGGCTGAGTAGCGAGTTCCTGTGCCATCAACTGTGACGAGTTGATCAATGAGAACGTTTGGACCTACTGAGCCTGTGATGAACTGGTTATTAACAACGATTCCATCAGTTCCAACTGAAGAGATTCCCTTAGTCACACGAGCAACACCAGCAACATTCTTTGAGTCAGTAACAGAGAATCCAGTAGGAATTCCTTCTTTGTTCAGACCGAAAAATGAAAGAGCTGCGATCTTTGCGTTAAGCGCTGCAATTTGAGCTTTCTTAGTTGCGGCAGCAACAGCGGCCTTAGTGGCAGCAATTGTTGAAGGTGATTCACTCACTGCAGCTGGTGCTTTGGCAACAGATGTCATTGAAGGAATAGTTGAAACAACAGATCCTTCGTTGCCAGTCATTGAGTTAAAGCCAAGGAACGCTGTGATAACAAGAAGAAGTGAAAGAGCGGCCTTAGATGACTTCTGAGCGATCTGGGCAGCTTTCTTGTATGTTGTTGAGAGTGCGTTAAGTGCAGTCAAACCAGTTGACTCATCAACAACCCACTCTTCAAGAACGCGAACCATTGACTTGCGAGCGCGAACAAGGATGTGGCGAACATTTGCTGGGGTTGTATTAAGCGCAGTTGCAATCTCTTCTGTGCTGCGGCCTTCCATTTCCCACATCACAAGGGCTGTGCGCTGATCTGATGTCAGTCGAGAGAGAGCTTCGCGAATGATCGCGGCATCTTCTGCGGCAGTAATGGAGGTATCTAGATCGATGTGGTTTTCAGATGCGATCTCGTTCAGGCGCTCCTGGGTTGTGTCAGCATCGATAGCAACCAAGTTAGGACGTGCTCCGCGAGCGCGGATGATGTTCAGAGATAGGTTTGTAACAGAGGTGCGAAGGTATGCAATCGCACGATCTGCT
>Ga0214921_10010812_pt1 | contig 11219 bp, 10 predicted proteins | sample LL1505_MetaG_FD_177992 | JGI IMG/M metagenome (GOLD analysis project Ga0214921, IMG submission 177992) | Freshwater microbial communities from Lake Lanier, Atlanta, Georgia, United States - LL-1505 | ecosystem: Environmental > Aquatic > Freshwater > Lake | place: USA: Georgia | collected...
AATAGAATTTGGTTAGAGCATGTATACGGCCCGACCTGTGGAGATCTCGGGCGGTTCGTAGGCTTTGCTGCCAGATAAGAAGGCTTTGGAGTTCCTTACATGGGAACAACAGAGACTTATCTTGTTGAAAACGTGAAGGAAGGAGCTGCCAATAGTTCAAGAACCTTCACGTAAAACCTCGCAGCACAAGGCTGAGACGCTACGAGGGAAAAGCCTCGTTCGCCAGGTGTGCGCGAACGGTATCAGCCAGGTCTACCGCCAAATGCCGTGAGGTATTCAGCTTGACCTGTGAAAATCCGAGCGCCCGGAACTCACCAGTGAGATCCTCTCGCTCAACTACTCCAACGATAGGGACCTTAAATCCGAAGCGCTGCTTGATGAGCCGCGCTGCGGCTATCTCGTCGTCGGACCCGATCATCAGAACAACAACCATAGGGTTGTTCATGAGATCACCGACGGAGTCTAGGAGATTCGAATGCCAGGCTACGTTGATCTCTCGAACCCCTTCGAGGGACTTCCGTATCGATTCGTTGCCTTCTCCAATAACCACAACGCGCCTCATCGTTGCGTCGCGCAACATTGCGGCATGATGGGTCATTGAATGCCTCTCGAGGAACCGCATCAACTTCTGGACCGTAACTCTTCGACCATTGGAGCCAGGCAGCCTGTACCCCTCAAGGTCTCCCGAGTCGATCCACTTCGACACTGTCCGCGGAGCAACAGAACAAATCACCGCTATCTGACCGGTCGTTAAAACGCTTCGCATATGCATGATTACCTCCAAACGGGTTGCTTGGCAGCTCCCCCTTCAGCCTCTGTACGATACCAAAGAATGAAATCTAGGGAATATCTCGACTGGTCAGCGGCCCCCTTCTACGTGCATATTCGCGGCGCTACCCAGTGTATTTGCTAGGAAAGATCAAAGCTTGTTTTTTATTTACGATTCCACTAAAAGTGTAATTATATAATCGCAGCCTAAAGCGCTGGGCCGCGGCCATGCCGTTACAAGAGGCTTTGACACCCAGCCTTATGGTCCGATTCTACTTCGGACCACATTCAGGTGGGGCGTGGCCGGCTAACATGATTCTGCCATTAGACTCGGACTAACTCAGAGGCTGGTCACCCGGAAAGCCCCCCTCCCGGGCGTCTTTTTTATGTTGTTTCGCAGACTTGCAAACCGTTTCTGCACCCTCATAACGATGGACCCTAGCCACCGATGACCGCATCATAAAGAGCAGTCCTCCCGCATCGAGGGAACGGATGGTCGTGACACAACGTGTACCGAGTCAAAGTGTCCACTTCAGATGATCTCCCTGTGCGCCATAGCAAAAAACGAAGCTCACTGCATCGGTGATATGCTCACGAGCGTTCGTTCCTTGGTGAGCGAGATGATCGTTGTCGATACCGGTTCAACCGATGACACTCGCGCGGTGGCCCACGCTCATGGAGCCAAGGTTTTTCAACACACCTGGCAAAATGATTTTGCGGAGGCTCGAAACGTATCCCTCCGCCTCGCCACCCAACCGTGGATCCTGGTCCTCGATTGCGATGAGGAACTTGCTGCTGATTCCATCCCAAAGATCCGCACGCTCCTTCAGGAGCCCCCTCAAGCGTACTTTCTCGATCGGCATCATTTCTTCGCAACACCGAATGCGGCGACCTTCTCATCACTCTCTCCCGATCATCCCGCGGCTCAGCGCGGTGCCCAGGCGTATTTCGCCACACATGATCTTCGACTCCTTCCGAACTCACCGGAGATCCATTTTAGCGGAGAGGTTCATGAGTCCCCAGAAAACTCGATCAGGAAGGCTGGGTACGGACTCACCCGCACCGACTGCGTCGTTCATCATTTCGGACACCTTGTAGCTGGCGCACGCGCAAAGGAAAAGGCGGAGCTCTATCTTGCCCTTGCCCAACAGAAAGTTTCGCGGGCTCCCCAAGATTGGCTCACATGGTATCACCTCGGTGTTGAACTTCAAAACCATGATCGACACCTTGACGCAGTGCACGCATTTAGCAGAGGGATCACCCTACGTCAGGACTTTGCGCCGCTATGGCGACAGATCGGGGTCTCTCTCTGCGCGCATGGGGAATACACGACCGCGTTCGAGGCCTTCACAGAGGCGCTCTCAAAGGACCACGCCTGCCCCCTGACCTGGAACGCTTTGGGGGTCGCGTTCATCAAAGTCCAAAGCCTCGACGCAGCCCGCCTTTGCTTTGAAACGATCCTAGCGGGAGACGCTCAGAATCCCACCGCCAAAACCAATCTTCAGATCGTTGCGCAGCTTCGCGAGATACAGCAACGGGGATAATCGCTCAGTACGCCATAGCATCGACCCCCTTCAAAGGAGATACAATCGCCTCTTTTTAGCGCATTTATCCATTCGCGCCGGAGTGCTACGATTAGTCAGCCGATATTCAATGGAGCGCGCTATGAGCATGTTTACGAGACTCTCAACTGTCATGACGTACGTAGGATGCGCGCTCGCATGGGTGACCGCAGCGTTCGCTCAGGCTCCGTGCACACCACCTCAACCCGATATCTCAATTCGCAGCACCCTTGCCTCGGCGGGATTCTTTGACAACTTGCGTAACTCGGATGACTCGATTCGTCACCAAATGGACCAGCTTCTCTCTCAATCGGAGAACAAAGCGAGCGAAATAGTTACGCAAAAGAGTCCCTGTAGCTCATCGTGCTCAAGCCCACTCGTTGCAGTGGTATTCTCATCCTCCCCAAACATGACGCTGCCCCAATACGAGGACTCCCCCACATGTCAGAAGCTTCTTGAGACAACCAAGCAACAACCGATTGTATACAGCGGTCGAGTATTCGAGACCCAAAATGACGCCGAGGAGTGGTACAACGACCTCACGCAGGGAGACGGAACGGATGGCGAGGACCTCTACAATCGGTGCCCTGGTCAGTGCAGCCCGAGCTATACATCCGTTATCTACCGGCAAGGTGGAAAGTTTGTGATAACGACCTCTATCGTCTGTGGTCACGCGCGAGACAAGGATGATAACCAGTATCGACTAAGCTCATCCCTTCGCTGGATGTGCATGTAATGAAGGAAACCCCTGTCAGTCACTGAGGTATCCCCACAAAATTGGAGCCTGGAGGGGCAGGCTATGACTGCCCGTAAGGCTGAACGACCTCGGTGAAATGACGGTCTTCATCAAGAGGGGCGAGTCCTACGGGCGGTCATAGCCCGCCCCTCCACATACAAACACCCCTGGCACATTTTGTGGGGATCTCTCAGTGACTGACAGACATTTCTTAAGGGAGAGAGACCAAGGATCGATACATCGCGCGATACGCAGTGTAGGCTGTATAGAGCTCGTGACATGAAATGTGTTCATCGTTAGTGTGGGCGTTAAGCAGAGACCCTGGCCCAAACATCAGGACCCGCGCTCCGCTTTCCACATAATACGAGATATCCGACCCTCCACAGAAAACGGTCGTCTCAAAATCAGGCAACGGAAGAAGCTCGATAGGGTCACTAACAACCTGGACCTGAAGATCGAAATGAATACCCGGAAACAACTTGGCGACCTCATGAGCAGCACTCTCGATCGGAGCGCGTGCGGACTCGGCAGACCCGACCGTCCGAACCCAAAAGCTGAGCTCCGAAGACGCTGAAACAATATTCCCAGCACTTCCTCCACGGATCATCCCTATATTAAGCGTTGAACTGCCGAATATCGGATGCGATCCGAAGTCAATCGCACGCATTGCATGCCCTACCTCGATCAGGAATCCGTTGGCGTCCACTCCGAGAGCCGGGTACCCTGAGTGACAGGGCTTGCCCTGAACCACAATCTTGCCTGCGAAGACCCCCTTTTGAGCGACGACTAACTTGCCCTCGGTGGGCTCGCCGTTCACCACGTAGCGCACTCCACGGTCTTTGAGGATCGGAACCGCAGCCTGCGCCCCCACACTATCGATCTCCTCACCAACAACGAAGAGAAGACCGACCTCATCACACCCCTCACAGCGGAGGGAGTCAGCGGCCTGAATCATCGTGGCAGCGATCCCTTTCGTGTCGCAGGCTCCCCGGCCGCGTAGCACGTCTCCGACAACCTGTGGAGTGAAGAGAGCCTCTGGGGCGGGAACAACGTCCAGGTGCGTCGTGAGGACTACCTTCGGTGCGTTGTTGGATGAAAAAGCGAAGACGTTAAAACGGGCGTCGTTCTTTATCGGCCATCGCTCCGTACGCCACCCCAAGTGAGTCAGAAGTCCCTCCACGTGCTCCATGATTTGGAGCTCCGAGCCAGTTACCGAAGGGATCGAGATCAGGTCTTTTGCGACCTCTACGATGCTCGCAAGAGCCTCTTCGTTTTCATGGATACGGGGGGGCGGTGTCATAGTGTTCGCAGTTCCTAAGTATAAGGCTTTACGTAACTGTCCCGTATGAGGTGGCCCCAAGCGACATCCGTGACCATACCACGCTTAGCAACAGCGCTCGAACAAAATATTCGGACCCATCACCACCGTGCTGGAGGCGATTCACATGGACTCCGAGAGGGGCCTCCTGAGATAATCAACGGCAAATACACGAAAAACCGCCCCGCCGACGTATACCGGGACTCCGACCCTTGCTATCCTTTCCACCATGGCGCCTACCCCCATTATCAGCACGCAAGAGATAACAAAGGGTTTTACCGAATCCCCGCTCTTCTCAAAGCTATCCCTCACGATTCATGAGCAGGAGCGCCTTGCCCTGATCGGCACGAACGGCTCAGGCAAATCTACCCTCTTAAAGATACTGGCGGGGATTGAGGAGGTCGACGACGGGACGATCAGCGTTCGGAAGGGTTTGCGCTGCGCCTATGTTCCCCAACAAGAGGACTTTCCTCCCGGTAAGACCGCCAGTGAGATTATCGAACATACGCTACACTCCCATAATGTCGACCACGGGGATATCGCCCGCCTAACAAGCGTCTATCTCGGGGCGGCCGGATTTCATGATGATTCAGTTCTGGTTGATTCGCTCTCCGGTGGCTGGAAAAAGAGGCTCTCGATTGCTTGCGCCTTGGCCCTCGAACCGGACTGCGTTCTGCTCGACGAGCCGACCAATCACCTCGATATCGACTCCATCCTCTGGCTTGAAAACTATCTGGACTCCCTTCGGTGCGCTATCGCGTTCGTGAGCCACGATCGATACTTTATCGAACGGCTCGCGACACGAGTGCTTGAGATTAACAAGATGTACCCGAATAACGCGATCATCTGTGAGGGCGGGTACGCTGACTACATCGAATCTCGCGAGGAGCGCCTTTCGCAACTTCAGCAACAGCGACAATCGCTCGCGAACAAGGTACGGCGTGAGGTCGAATGGCTCCGCCAAGGCGTCAAAGCAAGAACCACTAAATCCCGCGCTCGGATCAACGAAGCTCATAAGCTTATCGACAAGCTCAAGACGTCGCCAACGGGAGAGCAACGTCGCGCCGATATCGACTTCTCCTCCACGCAACGAAAGACCAAGGAGCTCATTAAGGCTGAAAGGATCGCTCAGTCGATGGGTGGCAAACAACTCTTCTCGGAGGTATCGCTCGTCATCTCTCCGGGCTCACGACTTGCGATTGTAGGACCCAACGGTAGTGGGAAGACGACCTTTATCCGCACCTTATTAGGAGATCTCGCTCCTACCGCAGGACGAGTTATTCGAGCCGCCAACCTTCGTACGGCGTTCATGGATCAAGCGCGCAGCCAACTTAAGGATGACATGACGCTCCGAGAGTTCCTCTGTCCTCACGGAGATTCGGTGGTCTTTCAGGGGCAGTCTCTTCACGTAGCAGCGTGGGCCGCTCGGTTCCTCTTCTCGCACAATCACCTCACAACAACGCTTGGCTCACTCTCGGGTGGCGAACGCGCTCGCGCCCTTCTCGCGAAGAGCATGTCGCAAGAGTGTGACGTTCTTCTCTTCGACGAGCCAACCAATGATCTTGACATCGCGACGTTGGAGAACCTTGAGGAGAGCTTTGAGAGTTTTCCAGGTGCAATCGTTCTTATCACCCACGATCGCTACCTGCTCGAACGTACGGCAAGCTCCGTGCTCGGCCTACGAAACGGCACCGGTATTATGTACGGTAGCTACGAACAGTGGGAGGCGGCACGAGGAAATGACGAAACCTCCGCAACTGCAAAGAAGGACGCTCCGAAGGGTGGCGAAGTGAAGTCGAAGCAGGCTACAAAGCTCTCCTATAAAGACGTCCGAGAGCTCTCGATGATCGAGGAGATGATAGCCAAGGCCGAGAACAAAGTCTCGGATATTCAAAACGCAATCGATTCGGGCGAACACTCCACCAACGCGAACAAATTGACCGAACTCTGTGATGCTCTTATAGCGCAACAGCAAGAGGTCGAGCGTCTCTATGAACGGTGGCAACACCTTGAGAGCTTACAGAAGGCCCTCGTTACCTAACGAAGTGAGGCAAAACAACGCGCCCTATCTTACCTGAGTGAGTCGACAGCCTTCTTCAGCTCAAGGATCTGAGACGCGGAGTATCCAAGGTTCGAGCTCCACACGATTCGCCCCTCCTTGTTCAGGAGAACTGCGTACGCGCTCTGCGGCCGCTCATTGCCGAGGGCCTCTATAACTTTGGGAGCGTCCTCATACACCGTTACGACCGAGGCCCAATCAGCTTTGGGGATTCCGCTCCGCATTCCGTTATCGATGAATCCCTGAACCATCTGAGGCATCATCCCTGCGATGGTCGGAACCTCAACTATCTCAGCTTTCACATCCGCCTGAAGGGCACCGAGGATCCACCGATCAATATCGAACTGAGCTTTCTGGGTATATCCAACCAGAACCAGGGTCGTTTTTCCACGATAGTGGTCCGGCAAGGTAATAGGTTGCTTATCCAGGTTCGCTCCCTGTACGCGAGGAAACAGGGAGTTCTGCACATTCGACGGTGTCGACACCTTCGGGGTGCATGCGACACACAGAACGGCGAGGAGGGAGAGACCAAGCAATTTGATATTCATACCCCCTACTCTTGCAGCACTCTTATGATTCGACAAGAGCGGCGGTCAGCCCAAAGCCCTAATCGGTAAGACAGGCAGGATCGAACTCATACCCGTTATCGAGCCAAAGAAGGACCTCTCGGCAGAACGGGTCATCTTTGTGCCGCTCATACCGAGCCCGAAGATATCCCTTTTGCTCCTCCGTAAGCGCGGCAAGGCCCACATCATGAAAGAGGGGTAGATCCTGCATCAGAAGGTCTCCTATCTCCTCTCCGCATACCTGCTTGGCGCACGCCCGGGTCGTCACGTCACGGTCGTATCGTCCCGTTTCGGCGTAGTTGAGCGCCAGACTTGCGAGCGGAATCTGCGAGAGCCACGGCTGCTTCATCGGATTAGCTGCGTGACCACTCGTCAAGCTCGTAAGAGACGCCCCCCTATTCTCGAAAGCCTTCAGGAAAAGAAAGGGAGAGGCACGTTTGCTATCGTTGACCGGATAGTTATCCCACAGGAACGGCTTCCTCTGCATCCTGTCGGCGACCTCTTTGAGGTGCCTCTCTGGATACTCCGACGACATAAACTTCTCACCGGTCCAAAAGAGATCTATGGAGGGGTCCAAGCCCCGACCCAAATCCTCAAGATAGTTCGATGGCATAGGACCGAAACACCTTTCAATGATCGGATCGTAGCTGTAGTAGGTCGGGCAAAAGATGATCCGCGGCACGGTTGATATTGCACGAATGTCAGCCAAGATCCGAATCTGTGTCTCGGCCAAAGCGGGAACATCCCCCCGCATGTCATCAAAGAGAACGCACAGAATATCGAGCGAGAGCGAGTTGAGCGCCTCTACCTTTTCGCGAAGCTTCGTCCGGGAGGCTGCGTCGTAGTTTCGATACGCTTCATAGGGAGACAATCCGACGCCCCGCTGAATGCCTGCAACCTTCATATCCCCAAAAAGCGAGCTCAGCGCTTTCAGTCGTTCCTCAGGAAAGGGCTCGCTCCACCGCTTTCGCAGAAATGGTTCATCCTTGGGAGCGTAAATGTAGAATGCGTATCCGTACGTACGAAGGAACGGAGCGTACGCGGCTCGTTCGCTCCACGACCAGGAACGACCGAAAAACCCCTCTATAACTCCAAGAAATGGAACCGACACCGTCATGTGAATACGCCATGCTTCGATACGCCTTACCACTAAAGTGTACGGCACTTCCGCGCGACCGTCACGGGGGAAGTGAGACTGCGAGCTAGAGGGTGCTACCGTAGCAGTTGAAGTGCGAGAGCCGGCAGCTGGTTACCCTGTGCAAGGACCGCCGTACCGGCTTGTTGGAGAATGTTCAACCGTGTCAGGTTCGCGGCCTCCTCGGCGACGTCGACATCCCGAATACGACTCTCGGCGGCTAGAGTATTCTCCCGAGCGACACCGAGGTTCATGATGGCCGTAGATAACCTCGATTCTACTCCGCCTAGAATACCTCGCGATGCGCCAACCGAGTATATCGCCGAGTAGACAGCATCAAGAGCAAGTCGCGCCGCCGTGGCAGCAAGGTCGCTGCTCGTTCCGTTAATCGAGTAAACAAGCGCCCCACCCGCGTTTCCAAGTCCGATCGCCAGGAGGGTAGCGGTCTGATTCGTATATCCAATCTGCGCCCCCGTCTTCGTTCCCGCACCAACTTGGATAGTTACACTCGAGGAACCCGAGAGAAGCTTGATGCCGTTAAACTCGGTCACCTCGGAAATTCGCTGAATTTCAGAACCGAGGGCGGTGAACTCATTCGACACCACTGAACGCTGTTGCGTGCTCAAGGTACCGTTAGCGGCTTGCGAGGCAAGCTCAGCGAGGCGACTCAGAATATTCGCAACCTCGCCGAGGGCTCCGTCCGCAATTGCAATGGTTGAGATACCGTCATTGGTGTTTCGAATCGCCTGTTGCGCGATTCGAGAATCAGCTCTCAGAGTCTCGGCGATGGCGAGACCGGCAGAGTCATCTTTACCTGAGTTAATCCGATAGCCAGAGGAGAGTCTGTTAAAGGAGGTGCTTAGTTTCTGCGATGTTACGTCGAGCCGACGCTGCGCCTGAATCGATACGATATTACTTCCGATCGTAACAGCCATGACACTCCCTACCTCACCACCCCGTTAGGACAATTTGTAAGGAAGTAACAGCGAAGAACGTCGGCGAAACATCTTGGCGGAACTACTTGATTACAACTTGTCGGGCTAGCGTGCTTGACCGGCCCTATCAGGGTTCTCGGTCGGGCAAGCCATTTTCTTGAGTACTAACTACGAGAACCTCAAGAGCCCGTCACACGAACCTTTGAGGGCCTCTTTTCACCTTTAGAGGGTCCCACATAAAGCCGATAGAACCCTTTCATGGAGCTTTCAAAGCGCCCTGCTCAACGTACTGAGGAGTAGTTATGGTACGCCTAGCCTACAATATCATTCACATTCCAAAGACGGGCGACACGAAGCGCTTCACCAAGAGAGCGGTCGACCTCTTTTCCGCCGCCGGCATAGATAATCTGGGAGTGCCCTCCTTTCATATGCCAACGATGAGTGAGGTCGAGGCCTTTCATAAAGAAAATCCTAACTTTCGATTCAAGGCTCACGAGGTGTTCGGAGTACCGTTTCCCGGAACATGCGGTGTAGTGGGAGCGTTCGCCAGTCACTACGCGATCTGGAAGCAGATGGCTGAGACACGACATGACGCAGTTATAGTCCTCGAAGATGAGGCATACCTGACCGAGGATTTCATCCATACCATTAACTGTATGTTACTATGTGCCCCTGCTCAGTGGGATTTCCTAAGCCTCTTCGTTCCAGCTACCCAAAAGATTATGTACAACGAATCGCGGCACCAGATAGTCGCGCCTGGACTCTGTGCGGCATATCAGACCTCAAGCTCGGTCGCGTATATCGTGAGTCAAAAGGGCGCTCTCACCGCACTGTATGATATCGGGGTCTTTGGATTCGCGCTCCCGATCGACCTCTACATCTGGGGACGGGGTCCCGGGAAATTCGTGAACTACTGCCTCCCCCCTCACCTACCCCCCGTGGTACAGGTGAGCGGTGACGCCACACACGCGCACGCCGATGCGGGCCATCCGGTTCCGACCTCTGAGGAGGAGATCACGCTGCTTGAGCGGAGTGAGAAGCCGGCGGGAGATCTGATGCACTAGCCACGAGACGCGGGCCCTCCCTACTTAAGGCACGCACCTGTATGGATCAATCACGACGCCTCATGGTCACGGAACGCTATGACTCCGCGTTACCTAACTACATCGTCCCCCGTAACCTACCGCAAGAGACTCAGAGATCGCCCACAATTGCACCAGGGATGCCAACTTTACTGTCCCCTCCCATGGCGCTTTGGAGCATCGTTGAGTAGAATTGCGCCATGCCACCTCACTTTCAATTGCAGGCCGTCGTCTTCGACATGGACGGCCTTCTCCTCGATAGCGAACGGGTATCCCAAGAGACCCTTCTCAAAGCGGCCCGACTTGTGAAGGCTCCGCTTACCCCAGAAACAGCGCTCAAAATGGTTGGAAGAAACGCTTCGAGCGGCTATCTCTACCTCGCCGAGCTTTTCGGGGATGAGAAACAGGTCGCCCCATTTCTTGAGAAAACACACGAGCTCTATGAAGCTGAATTTGAGGCTGGGCGCATCCCACTCAAGACAGGGGTTCTGAAGCTCCTCGATGCCCTGGACGAGTTGAAGATCCCCCGCGCTATCGCAACCTCCACGAGACGACATATCGCCATACGAAAGTTAACGAAAGTAAATGTCGTTACACGGTTCGATCACATCATCGGTGGAGATGATGTAGTAAACGGCAAGCCGGCTCCGGACATCTACCTCAAAGCGTGCTCATTTCTTAACGCAGACCCGCCGCATTGCCTCGCGTGTGAGGATTCCGCGTTTGGTATCCAAGCGGCTTTTACCGCGGGACTGCGCGCAATTCTTGTTCCGGATCTCCTGACGCCAACAGAGGCGATGAAACAACATGCGTGGAAAGTTGTGCCGGACCTCCATGAGGTGGCGGCGCTGGTGCGAAAGATGCGGGGGTGAGATAGTATCTATGCTTCAGAAAACGATCACGGTCCTTACGGTTTCTTTATCATGCCTTTAAGGTCTAGCCTGGATGATCGGGTTAATCGCCGCGAGTGAGTACCCATGCGGAGACCACATGTGTGGCACAGTTGAACTCATGGCTGCGTTTGCTCTTTCGCTTCTAACCCTGCCGTTCGTTGTCTG
>Ga0214921_10010814_pt1 | contig 11216 bp, 6 predicted proteins | sample LL1505_MetaG_FD_177992 | JGI IMG/M metagenome (GOLD analysis project Ga0214921, IMG submission 177992) | Freshwater microbial communities from Lake Lanier, Atlanta, Georgia, United States - LL-1505 | ecosystem: Environmental > Aquatic > Freshwater > Lake | place: USA: Georgia | collected 2015-05-28
TGGTGGGTGACCAAGCCCTCTTCTGGTCTACAAAGTAGTTGAAAGTACCCTGGAAGTTACCCAATGTTCTTGCGAAGAGGTCATTGTAAATCGTATGGCCTGTTGCAAATTCAAATCGGGTATAGAGTGAGAATCCTTTGTAGCTCAGATTGATGGAGAAACCACCGGTCCATTTGGGATAGATATTTCCCACATTGACCTGGTCCCTTGAGTCGATGGTATCGTTCTTGTCCACATCCAGCCAGTTTACATCACCAGGAGTGATCTTACCGGTCCCAGGACGGTTAGGACCGCCGATGAGGGCCACCTGATCCCACCTGTTTCCAGCCACTTTGGCCACTTCCGCATCATCCTTGAAAATTGACAACTGCTTGAATGCATAGAGGTCTCCAAGGCTTTTGCCTTCTTGCAGACCGCCTACCCAGATAACCTTTCCAGTAGCTGGATCATAAATTTGCAAACCACCCTGACGGTTCAATTCATTACCGTTAAAAGGAAGTTTGACAATTTTATTTTTTACAAACGATGCATTTGCACTCAAATCCAATTTAAGTCCTCCTGGAGCATTCAGCACTGTTCCATTCACTGTAAATTCGTAGCCCTTGTTTTGATAAGAGCCAAGATTTGTTTTCACGGAACTGAAACCGGTATAACTGGGCAGTGCCAGGTTGGTGAGCAAGTCTGTTGTAATGCGGTCATAATAATCAAACAAAAAGGTTACCCTGTTTCCGAAGAGTCCAAGATCAAGACCAAGGTCTGTTGTCTTGCTCTTTTCCCACCGCAGGTCTTCGTTGGTGATACCGGTATACAAAAATCCTCCATTGTTGTTGTACAGTGCCTGTGCACCATATGCGCCCTGCACCTCATAGCGACCCAAACCAGCAACGTTTCCATTCTGGCCATAGCTGATGCGGGGCTTGAGGGTAGAGATTACATTTGAAAGTGAACTGTTCTTGAAGAACTTTTCACGGTGAAGGTTCCAGCCGGCACTCATGCCTGGAAAAAAGCCAAATCTGTTTTTTTCTGCAAGGCTGGAAACACCATCACGGCGAAAAACCGCGGAGAACAGAAAACGTTGATCATAGTCATAGGTCAACCTGCCAAAGGTAGAGGCAATGGCATATTCAGACCTTGTTGAGTAGTTGCTTCCTGCGGCAAAGGCTGTGGCTGCATTAACTGTTGGCACCTCATCAGTTGGTGCCAGGGTCCCTGCCGTCTGCATGTCAAATGCCCTGGTATCAAAGAACTCACTTCCCAGCATTGCATTCACATTGTGTGATTTGCCAAATGTTTTGGTATAGTTGATGATGGCATTGTACTGTGTTTGGAAGGCCCTTGAGAAGTTGGCAGATGACGGCCTGGTTGTGTTGTTATATGTCGCAGGGTTTGCGAAAATATTGGTATACAACTGCGTGGCCTTGGTAAAGGACTCATCAAGGTTTTCATACAAATAAGCTGAACCTGTTGCTTTGATGTAAAGATCCCTGGTCAGGTCCCATTTCACCGAAGCAGAAGCCGTGACCCTGTTCACTTCATTGGTTCGCTTTGTCTTGTCTAACCAGTACATGGGATTACCATCAGAAACTGAGTTACCTGGATTGGGAATTGTCTTGGCAGAATCGATCCATGGATTAAATGTTGGCCACATGGCAAGGGACCTGTAAAAAGTACTGCTCTCTGCAGTAATGGTGCCGTATTGTGCAGAGGTAGACATGTTGACCGCAGAGCTGACCTCAACATTGGGTTTCACTTTGTAAGAACCATTCAGGTCAGCTGCAAAACGTTTGTAGCTGGAACCGATGACAACACCATCTTCATTGTAGTAATTAAAACTCGCATAATATTTTCCTTTGTCATTGCCACCAGACATGTTCACGAAATGATCATTAGTCTTGGTGTTCCTGAACACAACATCGTTCATCTCACCACCATGGTCCTTGAAAATAATGGTTCCGCCATATGGGTCGGAAACGGTATCCCAACCCTTGCCGAGGAGACTGGCATTGGCGGCAGAATATTGCTGTATGTCAAAAGAAGCAAGATCAGCAGGTGCAGTAAGCAGGCCATACCCACGGGTTGCATTTACCTGGGCCAGTGTCCTTCCTGAATTCAGGTTCCCCAACCTGTTGTAATAAATGAAATCTTTTGCGTTCATGTACTCATACCCCTGCCTGTTTCTGTTGTATCCGGCTGTGTATTTGTATGAAATCTGTGATGTTCCTGCTTTACCTTGTTTGGTGGTAATAAGAATTACACCATTGTTGGCACGGGCACCATAGATAGCGGTTGCGGCAGCATCTTTCAATAATTCTATAGACTCAATGTCTTGAGTCGCGATATCATTGTAGGCTCGGATGATGCCATCTATCACAACCAATGGTGAACCAGGATTATTGATGGAAGCGCCACCCCTGAGCAAAATCAATGGAGAAGCTCCTGGAGAGCCTGTAGAGTTGACTACCTGCAAACCGGATATTGTACCCTGCAGGGCGGCTCCCACGTTTGCACGTGGCGTAGTGGCAAGCACCTCCTGGTTCAGTTTGGCAATGGAGCTGGTTACATTTTTCCTGGATTGGGTTCCGTATCCAACCACAACAACCTCACCCAACTTTGCTGCATCTGAGCTCAATTGAATGTCAAGGCTTGTTGAAGACCCAATCTTTATTTCTTGAGACTGGTAACCAATAAATGAAACGACAATCGTTTCACCTTTGGCAGCAACAATGGAAAAGGAACCATTGGCTGCTGTTTGGGTGCCTGCATTTTTGCCTTTGATCGACACAGTTACTCCTGAGAGCGGTAACTTGTCTTCTGAGGCAATTACGCGACCTGAAATCTTGTTGGATTGTGCCAATGATGTACCAACAAGCAGCATGAAAAAAAAGAGGATCGAAAGGGATTTTCTCATATTTAAAATTTAAATTGAACTTTATCCTAGCTTTGTACAACAGACATTTGATATGTCGTACATATAACAATATTAAGGATTAAAATCAAACTTTAACATTTTTTCACATAAATTATTCTTGCTCTTTCCCACGTTGAAAGCAGGCACTGATTATACAAACCCAAAACAAGAATGCCCATTTCCAGACTGAATCCGGCCAGTGCGTTGTCCCAGGTTGATAAAATAGAAAGGCAGTTACAGGAGTTTTTTCGCAACGAAAACTTTGAGCCTGGAGATGCCATTCCCAAAGAAATGGACCTTGCTGAAGCCATGGGTGTTAGCAGAACGGCAATAAGAGAGGCGATTTCAAGGTTCAGGATGCTCGGCATCATAGAATCAAGGAAAAACAGGGGAATGATCATCACGAGGCCGGATTTTCTGTCGAACATGCACAGGGTGATGGACCCCAAATTACTGGATGGTGAGACAATGAAAGAGATCTTTGAAATGAGGCTGGTGATAGAAATGGGCATCGGAGATCTTCTTTTCCTGAGAAAAACTCAAGAGAGTCTTTTAAAGCTTGAAGAAATCGTGCTGAATGAGGAAAAAACAAACAACAGGATTGACCGGCTGAAATACGATGTGGAATTCCATTCCATGCTCTATAAAATCTCTGGCAACAAGACCATCCTGCGTTTTCAAAAAATGCTGTTGCCCATTTTTGATTACGTAGACAGCGGTCTGAGTTCCAGGCAACGCAACATGAAGAAAGCCGGGAGTATTTCTCACCGTGATTTATTAGACGAACTAAGGACGGGAAGCCCTGAAGGATTCAGAACCAAAATGCATACCCACCTCCTGTACTATTTGCAGAAAATATAATTTATATATGTAATACATATATCTTTATTTTCTAAACAAAGGCCATGGTATATAAAAAACTCAAAGGCGTGGTGATTGCCATGCCAACCCCCTTGTTGGAAAATGAAGATGTTGACACAAAGTCATTGTGTACATTGATTGACCATACCATTGCGAATGGTGCAGATGCCATCATGATGTTGGGTACCATTGGAGAAGGCGTTGCATTGTTGGATGATCAAAGGGAACTATTGGTGGATACCACTGTTGCACATGTTGCCGGAAGAATTCCAGTACTTGCAACAGTATCCTCTGCATCAACCAGGAAGACGATCGAAAACGCAAAGTCGCTTGAAAAATCCGGGGTAGACTTTCTGGTGTCAACACCAGCCTACTACAACAAGTTCCCTGATCCACAAAGCCATATAGACCATATTCAACGTGTTGCAGATGCCACAAATCTTCCGTTGATATTTTACAATGCTCCAGGATTTACGGGAAATGCCCTTGATGCAGACACCCTTGAGAAAATCCTCAACATGGATCGGGTGGCAGGCATCAAAGACTCCAGCTGTAATTTCAGCCTGTTTGCAGAGCTGCTCAGGCGTTATCCCAACAAGGATTCCAGGCCTGGTACCATCATGCAGGGAGATGAGTCTGTATTTGATGCCAGCCTGATGATGGGAGCTGATGGCGTTGTTTCAGGCGGTGGGGTTATGTACGTGAGTCTTTTAAAGGAACTTTGCAATGCCGGCCTTTCAAAAAATCTCGATGCATCGATCAGCCTGCAGGTTGCATTTTCAAAAAAATTGATGAACATCCTGCTCCCCAATCCCCAAAGGAACTGGCTCTACAACATCAAACGTGAATTGGTTCGGCAGGGCATTATTGCACATCCTCATGTAAGCTCCCCCTTTATGACCAACTGATCAGGTAGCATGAAAAAATACATCTACTCATCTGCATTGGTTGTTTTAGTGTTGATGGTTTGCTTGCTTTCAACCACCTGTGCACTTGAGAGAGATACACTGACCATCGTTTGTTTTGGCAACTCAACAACGGCTCCGAGAAAAGGCCTCAACAAAGCATATCCGGTGAGGCTGAATGAAAATCTGCACCGCTCAGGATTTGCAGCCAACATATTCAATGCCGGCGTGCCCGGAAGCCACGCCGGATCTAGATCAGAGAATAATTTTCACAAGGTCCCTCACGGGCTTGATCGGTTTGATACAGCAGTGATGGCAAAAAAACCTGATTGGGTGATCATATCCTTTGGCATCAATGATTCCTGGCAAGACCAAGGGCCAGGAAGAAGGGCAAGAATTCCTTTAGAAAAATTCAAGCTGCATCTGGGTTTTTTCATAGAAAAAATCCAAGCCGCCCATGGAAATGCAATCCTCATGACGCCCAACCCACTCGGAAAAAAATTTGAACCCTACAGGCATCAGCAATTGAAGAAGTACAGGAATGCATGCCTTGTTCTTGCAAGAAAATTCAACATCGAAGTGGTAGACACATGGAAGATGTTTCGCCTACAATCAAAGGGTGAAAAAAATGGCACCGATGACCTGCTGATGGACGGCATGCATCCAAACGATGCCGGACATGCCTTGATGGCCCATGCAATAGAGCAAATCATTTTAAAAGAATTGACTCATGAATAAATATTATTACGCCATTCAAATTGTCTTTTCAATGCTGGCTTGTATGGGCATTTTCCCTCAGGCAACCAAAGCGCAGTCAATCCCAAAAGAAAGTAAGGATACCATCAATACGCAGTCTGGGAAAAAAACATCTACTGGTTTTTGGATCCATGAGAAAACAACCGAACTAAACATTTCCCGCATGGGGCCCTTTATTCACTTGACCAAAGGCGCGATTGCAACCGTAGATACCAGCAATTTTCTGGTCAGCAATGATGCAGGGGTAACTTGGACGGCATTCCCTATGTTCGAAGACAGCAGCAAATTTTTTATCCGACCTGAGAGGGCCCTGATCAAAACAAAAAAAGGAACCTTGATCCTTGCCTTTGCCAACGATAAGGAAAGGGCCAAATGGAATTGGAGCAAAGACACCCACGATTCACCAGAGGCAGAACTGCCCACCTATGCGATGTACAGCAAAGACAATGGAAAAACATGGAGCCAGCCACAAATGCTGCACAAGGAATGGACAGGAGCCATCCGGGATATCATTGAAACCAATGATGGCCATGTTGTTTTCAGCAGCATGATGATGCGCCACAATCTCGGACATCACGCTGTCGTGACCTACAACAGCAACAACGAGGGCAGGACCTGGACCAGGAGCAACATCATTGATCTGGGTGGTGTTGGCGATCATGATGGCGTGACAGAATCTACCCTAGAACAAATGAGGGATGGAAGCCTGAAGATGTTGCTGAGAACAAACTGGGGATATTTCTGGGAAACAAGTTCCACCAACAATGGAATAAGCTGGGAGCATGTGAAGTCGACACCCATTGATGCCAGCTCTTCTCCAGGAATGCTTAAAAGACTGAAAAGTGGACGCCTTGTGCTTGTATGGAACAGGTATTATCCACAAGGAAAAAAATCCTATGCACTCCGGGGTGGAGACTACAATTTTTCAGCATCGCCAGTCAGCATGCACAGGGAAGAAATGTCCATCATGTTTTCTGATGATGATGGCAAGCATTGGAGCGAGCCTGTTGTGATTGGTAAAACCACCGAACCCAAAACGCAGATTGCTTATCCTTATCTGTTTGAAAAAAATCCTGGTGAGCTCTGGATTTCATTTGCGTTCAGCAAGCTTAGGATTTCACTACATGAAAAAGACTTCATCCCAAAGGTCAAAGCACCTGTAATTGTCGGGAAAGCCCCAACCAATGAGGCAACGCTGATCAGGCTTGCATCCGGCACCATCAAGTTGTTCTATATCAATAGGCCTGGTAAGGCAGACAAGATGATGTCAATTTCATCTACTGACAATGGGGCAACCTGGCTGGAACCCATTGTTGAATTTGAATTGCCCGGTGAAGCCTATTATGCCAATCAGGTCATGCAAGACCGCAACGGCACACTCCATTGCGTTTTCCATCTTTTCAAGCCCGGACCATTGGGGTACAGGGGGAGACATCTCGACCTCTGGTATACCAGCATGAAACAAGGTGATATCTGGGCGAAGCCCAAAATGATCAATGAAGGATATGTCGGATCCCTCAGGGGTTTCATCGAATTGAAAAATGGAAATTTCATCATCCCCATGACAGAATCTGATACGGCAAGGGCAAACAAACCCGGTAATGGAATGATTGATCATGGGTTATTTCAGGTGATGACCTTGAACTCAACAGACCTGGGTCAAACATGGACAAGATCTTTGACCACCTTGAAAATTCCCATTGAAAGCAGCTGGGTCACCCGTTATGGCGCCATTGAACCGCATGCCATTGAAATGAATGATGGCAAAATCTGGATGTTGATCAGGACCAACAAGGGTTTCCTCTATGAATCATTTTCAGACAATTCCGGAACCACTTGGTCAGCACCAACACAATCATCGTTCATCTCATCGGATTCACCGGCAAGCACAGTAAGACTTGCAGATGGGAGCATCATCCTGCTTTGGAACAGCAACCAGCGGTATGATGATAAAAGAAGTTACGCTGCAGGCGGGAGAGAAGTGCTTCATGCTGCCATGTCAAAAGATGATGGGAAAACATGGAAAGGTTTTAGGGAGGTGATGACTTCCGTCAATAGCAAGACTCCTGTAACAAGAGGTGACCGTGGAACCGCATATCCCTCCGCCATCGAACTTCCCAACGGGAATGTACTGATGGTATCAGGACAAGGTGATGATGCATCGCTGGTCATGTTCAGCCCAGGTTGGTTGGAAGAAAAGAAACAAGAAGACCAGCTCGATAATCTTCAGCATTGGACCTTCCATGGATCAAATCCAGGTGATGCGGTCTGGAATTTCCCTATGCTGAAAAAGGGTATGCTTGCGATCAAGGTGATGGCCAATTCAAACATTTCCATCGGATTGACTGATCATTTTTCAGTGGCCTCTGACAGTTTGGCCATGAAGGCAACGCCCATTTATTTTACCATTGATAAAACAGTTTACGCAGAAAAAGAAACAACGATTCGGGTAAGTTGGGATGCAGCAAAGAAGCAGGTTTCCGCGCATGTTGATGGTAAAAAAATCAAACTCGATTCATCCGACATCAGTAAAAACAAGTTCGGATTGAACTACCTCAGGGTCACGTCCTTTTTGAACCATCCCATAAAAATCAATTCAGTCCTGGTTGAAGGACGTTGACCCTGAAGCACTTTTCTCATCAAGATAAAGGATTGCATTTTCATGCAACCTCAATACGGTAGAGGGATACACTGCACTGATATCGGCGTTGATCGTATGGTTTACCGCCATTGCTTTGTTGATGCCAGGCACTACACAGAAAATGGATGTCGCCTTCATCAATGCAGGAACAGTAAGGGTGATGGCCATTCGTGGAACATCTTCAATAGCATCAAAACAACCATCATGGACCTGCTGCATCCTTGACACTTCATCCAGTTCGACCAGCTTTACCATGAATGGATCGTTGAAATCCGCCACATGCGGATCGTTGAAGGCGATATGGGTATTCTCTCCAATGCCCATGCAGACCAGGTCTACAGGATTGGCTTCCAATAATGTTGCATAGCGAAGGCATTCCGCCTCAGGGTTGGATGCATTTCCGTTGATGTAATGGACTGCATGAAATGGGAGCTTCGCAAAAATGGCCTGGTCTAAAAAATGACCAAATCGCTGGGGTGCATTTTCGTTCAGTCCAACATATTCATCCATGTGAAAAGCATTCACCCTTCTCCATTCAATATCATTATTGGCGGCCAGGTGAAACAGCATTTCATTTTGCGAAGGGGCTGCAGCAAAAATGATGTTCACAAAGGTTTTACTGTTCAGCAACTGTTTGATGGCTGCTGCTGCTGCAGTTGCCGCAGCCATGCCCATTTGGTCTCTGGTTGCATAGACATTGACATGCAAGCGGTCTGCGGTAAATTGTTGAATGGGTGCCATGGTGCTGATTAACGGATGATTTATGGAAGAGTAAGATGGACCATTTTTCCTGTTTTTGCACTTTCATAAATGGCCAATACAATCTCCACGGCTTTCCTGCCCTCAACGGCATCAACCATTGGCTGGGTATCGGTTTCGATGGCATGGATCATGTCTTCAATCTGCCGCTGGTGTCCAACAAAACTGATGTCTGCAGGATTGGAAGCACCACCGCCATGCGAGAGTGCATTTCCTTTCATGTCTTCATTGAGTTGCTTGTCTTCGGCAGTCATTTCAAGAAACTCCCATTTCGTCAAATTGCTTTCTTGCAGCACTGCGGTGCCCACCGTTCCATTGATCTCAATCCGTTTCAAATCACCGGGGAAAATGGCAGTTGAACATTCAATATTGCCCATCGCACCATTGGCAAATTTCAACACAGCAACAACCGTATCTTCCACTTCTATCCCCTTATGCCTTCTGTTTCCTGCAAATGCCTGCACCGATTCAACTTTGCCCATGTACCATTGTAAAAGATCCACCGAATGAATGCCCTGGTTCATCAGCGCACCACCACCATCCAGTGCGATGGTTCCCCTCCAGGGATTTGACTTGTAGTAGGCCTCGCTGCGGTGCCATTTTACATAGGCATCGCCCAGTACAATATCACCAAATTTTTGATCGTCGATTGCTTTCTTGAGCAACAGGGCCTGGTCATAAAAACGCGAAGGGAAAATTACGCCTACCTTCATCCCTGTCTGTTTGGATGCAACGATGATGCTATCGCATTTTTCAAGGGTAACCTCCAAAGGTTTCTCCACAAGGCAATGTTTACCAGCCCGAATGCATTGAAGCGTAGGGTCTTCATGTGCTCCGGAAGGTGTACAGATGCAAACAATGTCTATGGCAGGATCCGCCAGCATCTCATCCAGCGTATCAAATGCCTTGCAATGGTGCTGAGAAGCAAAAGCCTCCATTTTCTCAACCCCCCGGCTGTGCAAGCCAATCAATGTTGCATTACCAATGGCTGCGATGGCCTTGGCATGTACATGCGCAATCATTCCGGCACCAATGATTCCAAATCCAAATTTTCTATTGTTCATCCTTCGCTTGATTAAATGATTATTCTCCTTTTTCTTTCAAGGCCAACATGAGTGCCTCCACTTTTTCAGGCACCTGCTTTGTCAGGAGGCCTGCGCCAATGAATACCAGTGCTGAAACCATGGTGGGCAATCCCACTTCCAGGGCCAGGTTGCCCAGATGCAGGTTCTTGGCAATGACAAATGTGAGCAGTCCGGCAACAATGGAGGCAATGGCTGCTCTCGGACCGCAACGCTTGAACATCGGTAACAGCCCAAACAACAAAGGCATGGAGGTTGGCCCGAGCAGGGCTGCAAACCAGTTGACAATCAGCCCGAGCACACCACCAAAACGCTGGTAGTTCAGTGCAATGAAAAGTGTTGCCAATGTAAAAACAAAAGTAGTGATGCGTGCCGTGCGCAATGCATATTTGTCGTTGCTGAATTTTTGGGAGAGCACGGGAAGAATATCCCTTGTGATGACAGCCGCCACCGTATTGACATCAGAAGAGGTCATGCCCATGGTTGCAGCAAACAAGGAGGCGATGACCAGTCCTATCATGCCTGTGGGAAGCACCTCAAGCATCAGCCAACCATAGGATTCTGAAGGAACGGTTCCTGCAGGAAGCAGCAGGGGTGCCGCCCACATGGGAAAAAACAAAATCAGGGGCCACAACAAATACAACACACCGGAAAGCCAGGCGGCTTTCGAAGCTTCTTTTTCTGTGGGCGAAGAAATGTATCGGGTGGCCAGGCTCCAGCTTCCTCCATTGTAGCTCAGGAAATAAAGGAAGAACATGACCAGCACAAATCCGATAGAATAGGGTTCATTGAAAAAAGCATGGTGTTGCGGAGGAAGCTGTTTCCAGATACCCGTGATAGAATCTGTTCCACCCAGCCTGTTCACCACCAGCACAAACATCACGATGCCACCCAAAACCTGTACGATGAACTGGATAAAATCTGTAACAATCACGCCCCATAGTCCTCCAAATGTAACATAGACAAGGGTTACAACTCCTGATACGAGAATTCCTGTTTCCATGGGGATGCCTGCCACCACTTTGAGCAGGATGCCAATGGCTGCCCATTTTGCACCCACATCAAAGACCTTGAGCAATACGCCATTCCAGGCCACTACCTGTTGGGTAAGCAGGTTGTACCGGATGCGGAGGTACTCCAGCGGAGACTGGATCTGCAACTGTTTGCGCAGTCTGACCCAATAGACCGGAAAGATTCCTGCAGCGGCGATGATCACGACCCCTACAGGCAATGCCCACCAGACATAGATGGTAAACCCGTGTGTGAAAGCAACTGCCGCATAGGCAACAAATACGGCACCGCTG
>Ga0214921_10010815_pt1 | contig 11216 bp, 18 predicted proteins | sample LL1505_MetaG_FD_177992 | JGI IMG/M metagenome (GOLD analysis project Ga0214921, IMG submission 177992) | Freshwater microbial communities from Lake Lanier, Atlanta, Georgia, United States - LL-1505 | ecosystem: Environmental > Aquatic > Freshwater > Lake | place: USA: Georgia | collected...
TAAACTATGGTCTTCAGGTTCGCACCGCTACTTTTGAAAACAGTGGTATGCTTAACAGCGTAGAAGGTACTGTTGGTAAGAGTTTTGGCCCATTTACACCATTTGCTGGTGTTGGACATGATAATGGCTTTAACGGTGCTCGCGGCAAAGACTATCAATATGGTCTAGTCGGTGTTAGCACTGGTATGCCTCTTGGCCCAGTTTATGGATTTGCAGGTGTCAAAACCCGTGTCAATTTCCAAGACAACACACCTAACCAATCAGTTGCTTGGGCCGGTGTTAGTTATCCTCTAACCAAAGCCGTTAGTGCCAGCCTCAGTGTTAGTGCCAGCCGTGAGGACATCAAAGAGAACGCAGTCGGCTTTGGCCTTCGTGTAGGATTCTAAAATGAAAGCACTATCAATCCTACTAGTCGCTACCGCAATGTTAGTTGCATGTGGCAAAAAAGAAGAACCAGCACCTGCTCCAGCACCAGTAGTAGCTACACCCGCTGTAGTCGATACTGCTGCTGCTCCAGCACCTGCTGCTCCTGCTGAAGAAGCAAAGAAGTAATCAATACTTTGGAGATAAAAAGGGCCTTCGGGCCCTTTTCTATTACTATGTTTTGATCCATAAAAAAAGGGCCCGAAGGCCCTTTTTAATGACTAGTTTGATATCAAACTAGACCCTGTGAAAGAGCACGATAACCGGCTGCAATTAGCTTACGAGTAGGTTGACCAATTTCATATTCAGTAACTTCAACGTGATTTCCAGCAACACGACGGTTTGCATAAACAGCAAAACCTGCCTGACGAATACGGCTGGCTTCAGCAGCAATGTTCTTGATGCCAAAACGCTTCTCGGCTTGGCTTGCAGTAACTTTCTCACCGTTCTTAAGTGCGGTGAACAGCTTATGGGTTTTGGTACCCTTGTTAATATTGTAGATCATTTTAATTTCCTTTATAAACGACTGTCATTACTGGACAGCAAACAATACTATAGCATATTAGACACAGCAGGTCAACAGGTAATTTTGCCAATAAATACAGATATATTAGGAGATCAAGTTATGGATGTTTTTATGATTGCTAAAAATCAAAAAGATCGCGATGCAGAAGATACTACATTTGTTACAGTTACTTGTGTAGCTAATGTCTATATCAAACAGATCAACTATCCAAAAAAAGGATGCAAAAATGTTGCACACCTTCATCAGCACGATCACACAACTTTATTGGCTGCGGGCAGTGTGGATGTTAATGTCAACGGGCAGGTAACTCATTACACAGCACCTAGCATGATATATATTGAAAAAGATCATATTCATAATTTTACATCCACTGAAGATAATACAGTATGTTATTGTATCCATGCTCTAAGAGACGGAGATGGAGTAAATGATATTATTGATCCTGCCTCAATACCAAAAGGAGTTAATCCCTGGTGGCAATCTAATCGTCAATTAATCAAGTTAGCTACATAAAACAACAAACAATTAGGCTACAGAAGCAATTACATTGCAGGCTTGAACAATATACCTAAACAGTTCTTCATTGCCTGCACACTCTTGAGCAGCACGAACATCTCTAATTTCCTGCAACAGATAGTTACGTTCGGCCATATCAAGCTCACCACGCTGAAATGCCTCAGCAATGTTTTGGATTTCTTGTTCTAATGGATGCATTGTTATCTCCCTTTCCATGCTGATCGAACAGCGTTAATTCTTTCTTGTGTAGTACGTTTACCAAACTCGCAAAAAGTTTTATTACTACTACTAAACATCTTTAGTGTATGTTTGTATAACCCATTGATGTTTTCTGCCTGTGGATCATTACGCCATTCTGTATTTCTTGCCAGAGCCTTTGACATATCTACAACTGGGATCCAATTTGGAGTTTCGCAATCAATTTGTTCAACAGCAAGATCGATAAGTACCAATTGATGAAAGGCTACTGGATCATGATCCCTAGGCCAATATTTGCGTACAGTATCGATTGTGCTGCATCCAGTTAGTGTCATTAGGATAGCAACAAAGATAATTTTTCTCATTTTGACTCCTCATTGTGATTAATCTGAGTATAAGCATCTTTACGTTCGATTTCTAAAACAACTCTACGTAGTTGAGTCACAGTTTGTACTTTTTGATCCAGTCGAATAAGATCATTGTCTAACATACGGATACGATCAATTAGGGCGACCAATGTGGTGTTGGCTTCGCTGAGCACAGGTTTGATTTCTTTAGTTACCCAAGACCACACATAATAAGTCATTCCACTTAGCCCAACAGCAGCAACAACAGGAAATCCAAACCTATTAATTAAGTCTACTAGGTTTTCCATATTAGTCCTTCCTTTGATCCTTAAGTTCTGCTCTAGCAACTCGATCATAATCCGGATCGAGCCCTAACGCTAAACTGATTTTAACATCTAGTCTCTGAAGTTCATCTGTCATGGTGTCTATACGAGAGTCAAGTCCGCGAATAATACTGTTCATGCCGTTGACACTACTGGTAACGCCAGCTAGAATAAACTTGATGGTAAGGAAAACAAAGTACCCCGAGGCACAGGCAGCCGCAATAGGAAATCCTAATTCGGCAATTAATTTAAAAAAATCAGACTCCATAGTAGCCCCTGTTGACACTATTTATAAGTGCCAACAGGAATTACTATTGCATGATTATTAGTCTATCCACCAGCAGGGACTTTCTTCAAAGACCTGACAACAGTAGTCAGCATCTCTAGGTACGCCGGGAGGACATCTTGGATCCGCCACTCGGGCCATACCAGGTGCAAATTCTCCCCACCGATCTCCTTTAAATGTTTTGATCACATTGGTAAAAGGAATGTAAAATTCAGCAAAGGTGCCTTTATAAGTTTCTTCATAAGGCCCTTTGGTATTGTTCCAATGGATAAAATCTTGAACACTGCTGCCTGCAATTACCTGAAGATTTGGTTCACAAAAATTGTGACGAGGACACCAAAAGGTATTCCACCCACTGGTAACACTGTTGACAAATTCCTGTATTCTACCACTGATAAAAAATGCGTCTGCTTCGTTTAGAATGATTTTTTCAAATCCGTATTTTTCGGCGTATTCGGCAGCAAACATAAAACTTCTAAACCAACCAGGAGAATTGATAGGAGGATCATCTGGTTTTAATGGTGGGAAATGTCCTAGATTTTGTGCATGATGATAAATGACTCCTCTGCTGTCGGGTAACTGATCAGGCAGTTGCCCTTCTTGAATTATTTCAATACCTTCCCACTCAGGTAAAACAGGGCTGCCATCGTCAACCATTAGTATTTGATCGTAATGTAAATTTGACCCTTCAATATGATTAATCCAACGACCAAACATTCGATGCCATGTTTCTAGTGTTTTGGCGTAAGACGTAGTATACATTAGTGTTTTCATTTGTTTCCTATATAAACTAATTTTGATTTTTCAACATCGGATCGTAATCTGATGAGTTCTTCAATTTCTGCGTTATTTTTTTGATCATCCCTGGGTGCAAATAATGCACGACCTCTTGAGTCTGTATTAGCCGGAGGATCGCAGAGATAATATATTGCCAAACTTTTACGATAAATTCCTTCCGGTTGAGTTAGAGCACGACTTAGACCATGCCAAGAGTTCTGTGTTGTATCAAACACAACTGCCCTATTATACCTTGGCTCAATTTCTTTAATGAGATTTTTAGGCCTATTGGTTTGATCATCATGCGACCAAAACCCTAAATAACCTCCATGATCATCAGTCAACTCTTTACTAACATAGATGATGATATTTAATTTTCTTTGAAGGCCTAATTTAGGATGAATGGAGTAGTCTAAGTGTGGATTAAGGTTACCTCCTGTACCGTGACAATGCCATCCCCCTCCATGGAGACCGCTGTCGGCATATAGTTTAACTCCTACTAAATTACTGAGATGAACTACAAAACCTGGAGAGTTTAAGTATTGAAAAAGACTGTAAGTGGCCTTTGGAAATTCTGCCCAATCTACTAAAACCTTTTTATCTTCTACAGGATTTTTATAACAGAACCATTTTTTATTGTCATAACTGGGGAATTCTTGTACGACAGCATCAGCAATATTGTCCAGTAAAAAATTATCTATTACACAGTGATCAAAGGGATTGGCATTTTTGTAACCCGAAAATGATTCTACTAATTTGGAGTGATTTATCATAAATGAAGTTAGTCTGGGTAAAATACTCAAAATAAAAAGACCCGACAGTTTTTTTATCAATTAAAGTATGCTATAATATTTAACAATTGTAGCATGAGCGGTTAAATAATTCAACCAGGAATTTAACAATGAGAGTGGCTATTTTAATCAGCGGCGAATTTCGATTCTGCCAAGACTTTGACAAACAAATTGAAAGTTATCAAGGATTTGATAAAATTGATTGGTTTGTATCTGCATGGGATCGACGCAGATCAGATGATCGAAGGATTCCACCTAGTTGGACAGCTCAAACAGCTCAAGAGGCCAAACAATATTTAGAAGAAAGACTGCTCAGTATGTGCGATGATAGACATACTATTGCTGATTGTTCTATCATAAATGCCGCTGACGTTCCACCTATGCCTCGAGATTATCCTCCTTTTTATATAGTCACATCACTAGGCTGTTGGCAACAATTTCAAAGTTTAAAAATGTGCAATCAATTGCGGGTTAATCGTGAGGCCGTTGACGGCAAATACGATTTGGTTATACGCAGTAGACCAGACCTAAGCCTCAGTCACTCATTGAATTTAAAAATGATTAACCAAGCATTATCAGCACATCCTAATGCTATTCTTATTCCTAAAAATGAGCGAAGAGCTAACCATCCTCAATTCAGTGATGTATATGCAATAGGGACCAGTGATGCAATTACTACCTACTGTAATGCTGTAGATGATTTTGATTGGGCATTTCAAAACGGTACTCCTTGGAATCCAGAATGGCTGATGCAACGGGTATTGATGCATCGAGGGCTAGTCTGGCCCATGACTGATTTTGAAGTCCTCCTACGACAATACGGAAAATGGATTCCTAACGATAAAGGTTACGAAGATTGGTATCCAGAATTTGGTAGATGGGCCTAAAATAACAGTTGACTTTGCAGGATCTGATCCTGTATCATTATGCAATTATCTGCATACTTAATAAAATAAATAATAGACTTAAAGGAATCCCATGGATAAAAAACTATCGTTCTGCCATCCTGGAACGTTCGGAGACACTTTATACGGTATGATCGCCGTGAAACTGCTGGGAGGGGGAGATGTTTATATCAAGCTCAACGGCATGAATGAAGTGGCCTGGAATGCGTTTGGAGCAGTCAATGCCGGAGTACATGCCGGTCGTTATACACAAAAAGATCTAGACTTTCTATTTCCCTTATTGGATCATCAAAGCTATATTCACAAACTAGATGTTTGGCGTAATGAAACTGTTGATTATGATCTCGGAACTCATTATAAATTTACCACTGGGCCAAATGGATGGCAAGGCAACCAAACTGAATGTTATGGGCTGGTCTGCGGTCTAGATATTAAAAAATATCATAAAGAATTAAACATTGATCCTTGGCTTGAACCAGTGGATCCAATTCGGATTCCTGGACGCCCTATTGTGATCAATAGAACTGGCAGATATCTTCAAGGTGGAGATCCTATGCCTGAGATGTGGGTAAAATGGGTCAACGAAGGACTAGATCAAGTTGCTGTATTTCTTGGTACTCAGGAAGAATGCGATGCGTTTAATCGGCAGTTCAAGTGCAAGGTTCCTTATAAACCTGTAGCTGACATGTTAGAAATAGCTCGTATTGTACAAGGTAGTGAAATGGTCATTGCTAATCAAAGCCCTGTTATGGCGGTGGCCATTGGGTTAGGAAAAACTTTCTGGAGTGAGACCAGAAAAGATTGGGATGCATTTCGTAGCCCTCATGGATGGGGCGACGTATGGTTCCCTCGTGTTAATGGAAACTATTTTTAAAATGATTACTGTAGAAGATTTACCTCTTAAAGACGCTAAAGTCTTTCGACTACAAAAACTCTATGATCCTCGAGGATGGTTTACTGAGATTTTTAGACAAACCTGGTTAGATGATGCAGGTATTACCAACAAATTTATTTTTGATTATTGGAGTGGCAGTATTCATATAGGTACTGTTCGAGGCATGCATGCTCAAACAGAAGATCAGCCTCAGGCCAAATTAGTCACTGTGTTGCGAGGCAGTATTCAAGATGTCCTGATTGATGCCAGAGTTAACAGCCCTACGTATGGGCAAACCTGCAGTGTTATAATAAATGGAGATGATCCGACATTTATCTATGTTCCGCAAGGATTTTATCATGGATTTGTTACGCTACATCCTGAAACATTTGTAGGATATAAACTGGACAACTACTATAATAAAGATGCCGAGTGTGGTGTAATGTATAATGATCCGACCCTGAATATTGAATGGAATATTCTAGAAGGTCCAATGATCAGTGATAGAGATCAAAACCACCCTAGCTGGAACGACGCTTATAAATTTCAAGGAACACTATGACAACAATTGCCATGTGTCAAGCATGGGATCAGAACTATCAAAAATTAGCTGATCTTACTTGGACACAAAATAAACAACTTTACTGCGAACATTGGGGTTATCCCTATCATATCAAAACTGATGGTTTCAAATATGTAGTCAGCTATGAAAAAATCAAGTTCATGCTAGACGTCATGAATGAACATCCAGAATACGATTGGCTATATTGGGCAGGTACAGACACCATCATCACCAACTTCTACATTAAACTAGAAAGTTTTATTGATGAAAACTATCACATTGTTATGGCCAAGGATATTAACAATATCAATGCTGACAGCTTTATGTTGAAAAATTCAAAAGAAAGCAGAGAATTTTTTGAATACATTTGGTCCTTAGCACCCAAGTATAATGACCACATGTGGTGGGAACAACAGGCCATGATTGACAACATGGACAAATTTGGCCATCTGTTCAAAATTGTTCCGCAAAAAACCTTTAATAGTTTCTTGTATAGACAGTTATATTGGAACATCTATAGAAGCACTATCGATCAAACTGGCAATGACGGACAATGGGCACCCGGAGATTTCCTTCTGCATGTGCCTGGCAGCGGATTGCCAAAGGTTGAAATTATATCCCAATTTATGGGACTGGTTAGACATATTGTACCTTAATGAGAGAATTACATGAAAGAAATTTTAGATCAAATCAAACAATTTATTGAACAAAGAGATGCCGCAAAAACCTGGACACCAGGTAAGGACTTTGTTAACTATGCTGGACCTTATTTTTCGTCAGACGAAATTGTGGCCGCAGCCGAAACCCTGTTAGGCGGATGGCTGGTCATGGGCAATAAGAGCATGAGGTTCGAGCAAAAATTCCCACAACAATTTAGCAAAAACCACGGAGTACTGACCAATTCAGGATCTAGTGCTAACCTACTGATGATGTCCAGCTTGACCAGTAAGCGTGGATATCACTTGCCAAAAGGCACTAAGGTACTGATGCCCATTGCAGGGTTTCCCACTACACTTAACCCTACTCTACAGGTAGGTTTTACTCCTGTATTTGTGGACATTGAGCTAGACACATTAAACCTAGATGTAGATCAGGTTGAGCAGGTGCTACAGGCCAACCCGGATATTAAGGTCATTACATTTGCCCACGTGCTGGGCAATAGTCCAGATATGGACAGGCTTATGCAATTGGTCAAGACCTATGATCTTATTCTTTTAGAAGATTGTTGTGATGCACTAGGATCGACCTATGACGGCAAGCCTTTAGGTAGTCATGGAGAAATGGCATCATGCAGTTTCTATCCAGCACATCATATGACCATGGGAGAAGGTGGTTTTGTTGCCTGTAAAACTCCTGCACAGGAAGTTATTTTACGCAGCTTCCGTGAGTGGGGTCGTGGTTGCTACTGCATTGGACCAGATGCCAACAAACTTAAGAACGGAACTTGTAAGCAGAGGTTCTCAGAATGGATTCCTGAAATGCCAGGAGAGATCTTTGATCACAAGTATGTCTATGATGAGATTGGTTATAATCTTAAACCAATTGAAATGCAAAGTGCTATGGGATTGATTCAATTAGAGAAGCTGGATGAAATTCATGCTCTAAGACGTCGCAACTATAAATTGTTGTTCAACATCTATGAAAAGTACGAAGAGTTTTTCCACTTGCCTCGAGCCAGAGCCAAAGCAGATCCCAGTTGGTTTGCTTTCCCACTGACTATTAGAAAGGATGCACCTTTTAAACGCAATGATATTGTTGACTACCTAGAGGAAAATCTAATTCAAACTCGGCCTTACTTTGCTGGCAATATCATGTTACAACCCGCATACAGTCACTTGATGAAGCCAACTGATGCTCGAGACAATTTCCCGGTGGCTACTCATGTTATGAAAAACACTTTCTTCCATGGAACCAGTCCGGTGATCACTCCTCAACAAATTGCCTACATTGGAGAAAAGGTCGATGGGTTCATGAGCCTGTTTATTTCCTAAGCACCTACAATGATTACCAAACAAGAACTTAATGATTTTGAGTCCGAAATCGGTGCTCTGTTCAATGCTGCAAAAATTCGAGCACCGATTCATCTTTATTCAGGGAATGAAGATCAGCTCATTGAAATTTTTAAAAAGATAGATGTTAAAAATGATTGGGTCTGTTGTACATGGAGAAATCATTATCAGGCACTGCTGAAAGGTGTTCCAAAAGAATACCTAAGAGAAAAGATCATACAGGGCAAAAGCATGGTTATGAATTTGCCTGAATATAAAATAGTATGCTCTAGTATAGTAGGAGGTATTCCCAGCATTGCCACAGGACTTGCATTGGCGGCCAAGTTAAAAGGAACTGGCGAGCAGGTATGGTGTTGGACTGGAGACATGAGTGCCGAGACAGGTGCCTGGAGTGAAGCATATAAGTATGCTGTTGCACAAGATCTACCCATTACCTTTATCGTAGAAGATAACGGTCTCAGTGTTATGACTCCGACCGATGAAGTGTGGGGAGGAGAAAAATGGTATCTACCTGTACAAAACGCATCATGGTACGAAGGTTCAAAACTAATCTACTACAGGTATAAGAATGAAAAATACCCACATGCTGGAGCTGGTGTAAGGGTGCAATTTTAATGACTACTAAACTTTATAATGATGAACTGAAACGAGCCATGAACTGGCTCGGTGAACAAGCAGATACAATTTTTCTAGGGCAGGCTGTCCGTTATGGCGGTACAGGCTGTTATGATAGCCTAACCGAAATTCCTGATACCAAAAAGTTAGAATTACCTGTTGCTGAAAATTTACAAATTGGTCTCAGCACAGGGCTTGCACTCAACGGATTTGTTCCTGTTAGTGTGGTTCCACGCTGGAATTTCTTATTATGTGCCACTGATCAAATTGTCAATCATTTAGATAAGATGATGCTTATGGGAGACGGCTGCACTCCGAAAGTTATTATTCGAGTAGCGGTCGGGTCTGAAATCCCTGTTGATCCACAAGATCAGCATAAGGGTAATTTTTCACAGGCATTTCGACTGATGTGCAAAACTATTGAGATCATTGAATGTAAAAATATTGAAGATATCATGCCAGCATATCAAAGAGCTTATACTAGAACAGATGGTCGCAGCACCATTGTTGTTGAGTTCCCAGATTACGGCAAATGAAAATATTGATAACAGGATCCTGTGGATTTATTGGAAAATATCTAACAACATATTTTGCCAATGGCCATGAGCTTGTTGCACCTACATCTCAAGAATTAGATTTGATCAACACGGCAGCAGTAAATGAATTCTTTAAGGATAAGGAGTTTGATGCTGTAATTCACGCAGCAGTTAGGGGAAGGAACAGTGTACAGGAACTCAATAATTCGTTGGCCATTGACAATGTCAATATGTTTGTTAATCTGGTCAATAACCGAGATCATTATGGTAGTCTAATTAATTTTGGTTCTGGTGCAGAATTTGGTCTCGATCACAGTATCTATAATTGTGTAGAAGACGATATCATAAATGTAATTCCAAAAGAAGGATACGGACTAGGGAAAAATATAATTGCACGGGCAATGAAAGGTATACCTAATTTTTATAATTTGCGAATTTTTTCCTGTTTCGATCCTAGTGAAGATGACCGAAGATTGATCGCAAAATTTAAAAAGGTATCTGAACAGGGATCTGTGTTTGAAATTGACCAAGATAGATATGTAGATTTTGTAAGCCTTCACGATATTGCCATTGTGGTAGATTCAGCATTAAATAATCAGTTATCATATAATGATATGAATATTGTGTATCAAGACAAATTATTGGTTTCTGATATGCTCTATGCATATTGTAAAATTCATAATATCAATACCGATCAAGTATCTATCACTGGAAAAAGCAATAAACATTACACCGGGGACAGTAGTAGATTAGCTGGTCATAATCTAAAATTAGAAGGTATTATCCCAACTTTACAAAGGTACAAACATGGCAGTTTATAAGGAGTTAAAATGTACGCAATAATCTCATCTCATACCCCTAACTATCAACCGTTAGCTGATTGGACATGGACCAATAAAGAAGAATACGCAGAAAGACACGGTTATCTTGCACACTGTAAAACAGAAGGCCACGATCCAAATTTAGAAATGAGTCTTGATAAATTGCTTTTTATCAAAGCCTGTCTAGATCTTAATCCTGATGTAGAATGGTTTTGGTGGGTAGGATGTGATACTCTTATCACAAATTTTAATATTAAATTAGAATCATTGATTGATAATGATTATCATTTTATCATTGCCACAGATGGCAATGGAATGAATAATGACAGTTGCTTTTATAGAAATAGTCCAGAAGGTCGTCGTTATCTAGACTACCTTATTGAAGTATTTCCTAAGTATGTAGATCATTATTTTCAAGAACAGCAGTCAATGATTGAAAGTTATGACATGCCTGAGTGGAGACCTTTGATTAAGATCATCCCTCAATATTTGATTAATTCACATGACTGCTGGCCTAACGAGCATCAACCCGATCCTAAATGGGTAGACAAGTTTGGTAATCGTTCTTGGTGGGAACCGGGCGATCTTTTGGTACACTGGCCTGGTTCTAGTTTAGAAACAAGATTGAAAAGACAGGTTCCACATTACATTCCGAAGGTAATAAAATGAGAAAAATTTACGATTGTTTTACTTTTTTCAATGAGCTT
>Ga0214921_10010816_pt1 | contig 11215 bp, 14 predicted proteins | sample LL1505_MetaG_FD_177992 | JGI IMG/M metagenome (GOLD analysis project Ga0214921, IMG submission 177992) | Freshwater microbial communities from Lake Lanier, Atlanta, Georgia, United States - LL-1505 | ecosystem: Environmental > Aquatic > Freshwater > Lake | place: USA: Georgia | collected...
CGCCAGATGATATGCATCGTCGTCTTGCGAAGGAATTCTCTCGTGTCGAGTCGAAGTACCCCAATCCCATGTCAGAAGATGAGATTTTTTCTCTCTTCAAGGACTTCAAATACGTAGTCCCACAGGGATCTCCAATGTCTGGCATCGGCAATCCTCACCAGATTCAGTCCATCTCAAACTGCTTCGTCGTGGAGTCACCGCACGATTCTTACGGCGGGATTCTCAAGACGGATCAGGAGCTTGTGCAGATTGCGAAGCGTCGCGGCGGAATTGGTTTTGATATCTCCACCATTCGACCAAAGGGAATGCCAACAGGAAACTGTGCAAGAACAACCGATGGTATCGAGGTCTTCATGGACAGATTCTCAAATTCCTGCCGTGAAGTTGCCCAGGGAGGCCGCAGGGGTGCGCTTATGCTCACGATCTCTGTCCACCATCCTCAAGTACTTGACTTTGTTAAGATCAAGCGTGCTCTGACACGTGTGACAGGTGCAAACATCTCTGTTCGTCTCTCTGATGAGTTCATGAATGCTGTTAAGCGCGGCAGCGATTATGAGGTTCGTTGGCCTGTGGACTCAAAGACCCCCGTTGTGTCAAACAAGGTGTCTGCCACAGAGGTCTGGGATGCTATCATTGAGAACGCACACGCCTCTGCTGAGCCGGGTCTCCTCTTCTGGGATACTGCAAAGAAGATGACACCCTCTGACATCTATGAGAAGGAGGGCTTTGGATCTGTTTCGACGAATCCCTGCGGTGAGATCATCCTGTCACCTTACGACAGCTGTCGTCTTATGCTTCTAAATCTCACTGCTTTCATTAAGAATCCCTTTACACCTCAGGCTTTCTTTGATCAGGAGGACTTTGGAAAGAAGGTTCAGCAGGCTCAGCGTCTTATGGACGACATGATCGACATCGAGATCGAGCAGGTCGATAGGATTCTCGCAAAGATTGAGGAAGATCCTGAGCCAGATGAAGTTAAGCGCATTGAAAAGAATCTCTGGACAAAGATTCGCGAGCAGGCAATGAATGGCCGACGTACCGGTCTAGGTGTTACTGCTGTTGGAGATGCCCTAGCTATGATGGGACTAAAGTACGGATCTGATGAGTCAATTGATGCTGTAGAGGTTTTCTACCGTGAGATGGCACTCAATGCCTACCGTGCTTCATGCATTATGGCGAAGGAGCGTGGAGCCTTCCTGGTCCACGATCATAAGCGTGAGGTAGGCCATGAATTCCTCGAGAGAATCTGGTCCGCTGATAAGACGGGTGAACTTCGAGCACTGTCTGAGAAGTATGGGCGTAGAAATATTGCTATCACGACCACAGCACCTGCAGGAAGTGTGTCTGTGCTCACTCAGACAACATCAGGCATTGAGCCTGCGTTCATGCTCGCGTACACACGACGCAAGAAGATCAACACAGATGCGGAACCCAATGCTCGTGTCGACTTTGTTGATGATATAGGTGACAAGTGGCAGGAGTTCACAGTGTACCACCACAAGTTCAAGGAGTGGATGGATACTTTGGGAACTGAAACAACAGCATTCTCAACTACAAATGATCTAGTATCAAGAAGCCCATATAATGGTTCGACTGCAAATGAGATAGATTGGGTAGCTAAGGTGAAACTCCAGTCAGCTGCTCAGAAGTGGGTATGTCACGCTATCAGCAATACCACAAATCTCCCGAATGATACCGATATCGATACAGTCAAGAATGTTTACATGACTGGATGGGAGACTGGTTGTAAGGGCGTCACAATCTACCGCGACGGATGCCGCACAGGTGTGCTAGTAAGCACAGAAAGCAAGGACAAGACTGAAAGCACATCTGAGATTGTTGAGAGAAGCGCGCCAAAGCGTCCTCAAACTCTCAAGTGTGAGATTCATCATGTCAATATCAAGCGTGAGAAGTGGACAATTCTAGTAGGCCTTCTTGAGGGAAGACCCTACGAGGTTATGGGCGGACTTGCAGAGCTTGTTGAGATACCAAAGAAGTACACAACGGGTCAAATCACAAAGCGAGATAGCAAGTCGTCGAACTCTATCTACGATCTACGACTCGGCGACGGAGCGGATGAGCTCGTTATCAAGGATATTGTGAGAGTCTTCGATAATCCAAATCACGCAGGATTCACTCGCACAATTTCACTTTCACTTCGGCACGGTGTGCCAATTCAATATCTTGTTGAGCAGCTCCAGAAGGATAAGGATTACGATCTCTTTAGCTTCGCTAGAGTCATTTCAAGAGTTCTCAAGAAGTTTATTACAGATGGAACGCAGTCCTCTCTAAAGGCCTGTGTTAGCTGCGGCGCAGAGGGCTCTATCGTTTACCAAGAGGGTTGTGAAACGTGTAAGTCCTGCGGCTCCAGCAAGTGCGGATGAGGTGAATTATGAAGTGGACGACAACAATTTCGCACCTGATCAAGGAAATTGAGCTTCGAAAGAGCCCAATTATAATTCGAGTAAATAAGTTCGACGAGGAGAATGCAAAGAAGTTCGATCAAGAAATCGCTCAGGCTCACAATACAGGCCAGAAGGTGATTCCTGTCGTAATTGATTCATACGGAGGTGAGGTCTACTCACTTATGTCAATGATCTCTGCAATCAAGCACGCCGAACTTCCTGTTGCAACAATCGTAGAAGGTAAAGCCATGTCGTGTGGCGCAATCCTTTTCACGTGTGGCAAAGAGGGGATGAGATACATGGATCCAAGTGCAACGCTTATGATCCACGATGTCTCATCAGTTGAGCTCGGAAAGGTAGAGGAAGTTAAGGCTGGTGCAGCTGAGGCTGACAGACTCAACTCCATTGTGTATAAGATGATGGCAGCAAATTGTGGCAAGAAAGAGGATTATTTCCTCAAGATGGTTGATCAAAAGAAGCATGCTGATTGGTTCCTCGACTCTGAGGAAGCACTTAAGCACAATCTTGCTAATCACCTTCGAGTGCCAAAGTTGACTGTTGATGTTTCTGTTAATATCGAGTTCGAGTGATCATTAAGGAAGGCTGAGCGTTACTATGTGTAAGTCATTACTCTACTTCTTAGTAGCGCTCAGCTTCTTCTTCTCAGTGGGCGCGGTTTCGCAGGATATTATTGGTTCTGAGATCCTCGGGTCTTACGAGACGAGCTTTCACTATTCAGGCGAAGAAGTGATAAGGAATCGGGCGAGGAATGTCAGGAGAGCTCTTGAAAAGCTTAACGGCGCAGTAATTCAGCCTGGAAAGAGATTATCATACAACCGCACACTAGGTCCAAGAATTGCTGAGAGAGGCTGGAGGCCTGCAAAGACAATACTAAACGGTGAGATTGTAATAGACTACGGCGGCGGAATCTGTCAAGTATCAAGTACACTTCATGCAGCTGCAATACAGTCGGGTCTCCTGATAGTCAATGCTCAGCATCACTCAAGATACATGTCATATATTAGTCCTGGTCTAGATGCAACTGTTAGCTGGCCTAACTTAGACTTAGTGATCCAAAATCCGTATAGCTTTCCAGTGCGCATTCACGCCTGGGAATCACATACAGGAATTGCGTCAGTAGAGTTTATCGGTGCTCAGCGCGAGTGGGATGTTGAAATTTCCCATGAGATTATCGAGAGAAGAAGATTTCATGTTGAGTCAATTGAGAGAAGTGACATGCCTACTTCTTACCGCCATGTTCTCGAGAAGGGAACAAACTTTCTGGTTCTCAACAGGGTGATTGTGAGCACCTCTCGGATCACAGGTGAGATTTTTATTGAGAGTGAAAGAATGCAGTACGAGTCATCACCGAGAATAATTGAGATAGGGACTGCACCTGAATCAATGTAAATTTTTCTGTACATTGATGTCATCCTGTGTATAAATGCAACATGGGTGATAAGATAGGATCTCAATCTGTAGTGTCATGGACCCCTCCAAGATCACCACACGGTCTAATTCAAGAAGACTTGTGGCCAAATGAGTGGAAAATTTTAATTTCCTGCCTGATGCTAAATCTCACCACGCGCAAGCAAGTGGACGGTGTGATCTATAAATTTTTTGATAAGTGGCCTGATCCAGCCTCCCTGGAGGCTGCAGAAGCTCATGAGCTTGAGGACATTATCAAACCATTAGGTATGTGGAAGAAGAGGTCGCAGACGCTACTCAGATTCAACAGAGAGTATCTAACGGGTAAGTGGAAGACAGCCAAGGATATCCACGGATGTGGAAAATACGCAGATGACTGTTGGCGTATTTTTTGTCTTGGCACGTGGACGAGTGTGATTCCTCAAGATCACGCACTGAACAAGTACCATAATTTTCTGACCAAGTCTCTTGGCACGCAACAAACAAAGGAGTGAAGATGATTAGTATTCTGACGTGGCTTCATCGCAATGAGTTTCTAGTTCATGCAGTTATGTGCATTCTTGTCTTCTATGGAATTCAGTTGACTCTTGCAGGATTTTTCTATCCCCCAGCTGTAGAGATGATTTTTAGTTCTATTGTCAGCGCAATGTTTATTATTGGTGTTTTCACTGTCTCGTACAAGGCGTCTTGCATGGTGACAGAAGCAATTAAGAACGCTGTAACACTCGCTGCAATGCAGCATGCTGCTCGACCGCTGCATGAAATTGCAACTGATAAGTCGCTTGATCTTTCGAGTGATTCTGTGATTGTTGTCAAGTCTTCTCCAAAGAGGGCCCGCAAGGTAAAGCAGGTCTCTGAAGAGACGATTTCAGAATCAACAATCAGTTCTGCACCCGTTGTTGAATCGACTCCTGCCCCATCTCCTGAGCCTGAGTCACCACCTGCTGTTAAGAAGCGTCCATCACGATCGAAGAAGAACCCACAGGAGTCCTGAGGATGCAGCTGATCAATAATGCCTGAGTTCAGGCATTGTAAGAGGCTTATCACATACTTAGCCGTGTTTATATCTCAAAGGAAACATGGCTATGTTTGTGTATCTAACAATAAATACAGTTAATGGTAAAATGTATGTCGGAAGATCAATTAGACCAATTACACACACTTATCTAGGCTCTGGTGTTCTTCTAAAACAGGCAATTGAAAAATACGGACCTGATTTATTTAGAAGAGAAATTCTAGAGATACTTCCTGACAGTGCAGAATTTACAGATCTGATGAAGTGTGAGGAGAAATGGATCAAGCATTTTAATGCACCTAATAATCCTAATTTCTACAATATGTCCTGGAGTAGCGGAGGAACAAACAAGCCACTATCATTTGAAATGAAAAAGAGGCTTTCCAAGACAATGAAAGAAAAAGTATATAAAAATGGTCTTCCACAAGAATGGCGTGAGAATGTTATTAATGCGCTGACAGGAAGAGAGCCGTGGAATAAAGGCAAGATATTGTCTGAAGAAGAAAAAAGAGAAATTAGAGAAAAAAGAAAGCCTAATAAATCATATAATGAGAATGAGATAGATCAAATAAGAAGTCTGTATTTAGAAGGAATATCAGCTTCTAAGATTTCACAAATATTTGGTGGGTCTCACAAAACAATTCTAAAAATTGTTAGAAAGCAAGGAAAATATGCCGAAGAATGATAATGAGTCTAATGAGCCTCCGCCTGAAGGCGCAGAAGTTAAGCTGTTCGGTGAATCACTGGCATCAGTTGTCTCTGGAAAGAGCCTTACTGCTGTTGATGTGGTTTCTGGCAGGTACACTAAAAGCAATGTTGAGGGCCTTGATCTCTTCAAGGCCCGCCTTCCCACAAAGATTGTGGGAGTAGGTGTGCACGGTAAATTCATCTACTGGATTGCGACAAATGATGTTTTTATTTACAACACACTTGGCATGACAGGAAGTTGGTCACTCGAAGAGACAAAGCATTCAAGAGTGGTGTTTGATCTGGAGGGTGGCGTTCGTGTGTTCTTCAATGATCAGAGAAATTTTGGAACCATTAAGATGGTTGCAGGACGAGATAATCTGATTAAGAAGCTGCAGTCTTTTGGTCCAGATATGCTTTCACAGCAAGTGAGTGATGCATTCTTCACAAGTCAGCTAATGCAGCGTCCAGAGTGGACCCTTGCTGAGGCGGTTATGGATCAGAGCCTAATTGCGGGTGTTGGAAACTATGTTAAGGCAGAGTCACTCTATCGAGCAGGTCTCTCACCGCATCGTCAAGTGCAAACTCTTAATTCATCTGATTTTGCACGCTTAAAACAAGCAATTCAGACGATCTTGATTGATGCCTATAGACGAGGCGGAGCAAGCATTCAGACTTATCGTGATTTTGAAGGTAATGAAGGGGAATACAGTCAGAAGTTCCTTGTGTATAATCAGGATGAAGACCCGAACGGCAATAAGGTCGTAAGGGAAAAGACGAATGACGGAAGAACCACACACTGGGTTCCAGCTGTGCAGAAGTGAGGATTTATGGGTAACACATACACGTTTTCAGATGAGCTTATTTCCACTGTCGCTAAGCTGCTTCAGCTTGCAATGCTCACAGGCACTGATATCTACGATCACATGAGGACAGTTCAGGTCACAAACAGTGAGGACGGAAAGCTTGTTCTAAGCGTTGATTTTAAGCAGAAGCTTGATCAGGAGGTTGAGCGTCTAATGGGACAGGCAGCGCAGCTCGAGGCAGACTCATACGGTCTTGTTTCAGCAGACGGCGGTAATTGAGTCTTATATGAATGAGGAAGATAAGCTTGCGAGAATGTTTGAGCTTCGAGAGAGATTTATGAAGTCTCTTAAGACGAAGAGCTCTGGCATTTATCCCAAGTGGCCTGTGGATCTAACTGAGAAGAAGTCGCAACAAGTTCTCAGAGATACTGCACTCAAGGGTGTCGAGGAGATCTTTGAAGCAATGCAACACTTCAAAAATTGGAAACCGCATCGCACTACAGAGGATAAGTCATTTGACAGGGAAAAGTTTCTTGAAGAAATGGTTGATGCGTTCAATTATTTCTTCTCTGTTCTCGTTTTAACAGGCGTCTCTGCAGATGAGCTATTTGAAGCATATGCAGAGAAGGATCGAATTATTCACGAGCGTTTAAAGTCAGGATACTGATAATGTCATTTGAATCTTTAGCAGGTGCTCTAGATCGTCAGCGAGAATACTCTGAGCTCTTTTTTGATCCTAGTTGCTTAGCAGGAAAGGAGAAGGAGGAGATTACGAAGACCTTTGCTCTTTCCTTGCACAATGAGGTCTCTGAGATTGCGTCAGCTGTTAATTTTAAGGATCATAGACGTGTTCAGGTTCCTGTCGACCACAATAAGCTTCTCTACAAGTCTGTAGATGCATTTAGGTACGTCCTTGCACTCTTAAATCTTTGGGAAATTGATTCTCAAACTTTTATTGATGCGTGTGAGGACAAAGACCTCTATCTTCATAGGAGGCACTTTGAGTCGGAGAACAAGAGGGGTGACAAGCCAGTAATCATTTTTGATGCTGATGATGTGATTGCTGAGTTTAGATCCTCGTTTTTTAAGTACCTCGACTCGAAGTGGGGAATCAAGGCAGATCCAAACGATAAGCAGTACTACAGCGCTGCAGAGCTCCAGAAGAACGGTCTAGACTCTGAGACTGCGTTTGACTCATTTATTGCTGACGGTGGGTTTAGGGGTCTCGAGGTGAATAAGACAGTTTTTGGTGCTATGAGAATGTGCCGCGAGGCGGGATATTGGGTCCAGATCCTCACAGCAAGACCCTCAGGAAATTTGAAGTGTTTTTATGACACCCACAGGTGGATGCACAACGAGGAGATTCCTTTCGATTCTATTGCATTTTCTCCTGAAAAATACCTCTGGCTCACAGGTCAGGAATTCTATGCTAAGAAACAGTTTGTGTGCGTTGTTGATGACTCATCAAAACACGCATCTGAGTTCGCAAAGCACGGTGTGCGTGTAATTGTTCCATCCAAGACCTATAATGAGGACACAGCAAATATTGCTGGAATTGCTAGGGTCGACTTCGACTCAATGACCGATGTGCAGTTGTTTAACCTTATTACCAATCGCTGAGGTGTGAGATGAGTCTCAAGGAGCACATTGCAAAGTGCCTCAATGATATGCAAGTCCACAGGAAGACCCAAATCTTTCAGGAAATCCTCTCTGAGAGGAATACTTCAGAGGAGATTGATGCATCTCTCGATCAGGTGATCCAAGAGATCTGGATGGAAATGGGTGACTTTCACTACTTTCGATCCCACTGGCCTAATACAGTAAAGTCATTTCGGAGTGCTCTTGCAATTGAGAGGTCTGATCTTGCCTTTATGTGGTCGAGCATGGGATACATTTGAGCCCTCTAATTTATGATTCACAGGCAAACACTACCTGTGATGTAGTTTAATAGTCAACTGAAAGGAAATAGAATGCCGCTGAATAAGGACCTAGAGCCCATTGAGCTTCCAATGGAGCTCAAGTTTGGTAGACCTGTCAAGACTGAGCTCCTGAACGCTCTCGATGCGCTCAAGGTGGAGCTCGTAGACCATCCAACACGCCAGCAGGCGTGGAATGTTGCATGGCACTATGTTAAGGCGACGTGGGCCGATCGTCCCGACATTGATCCAGCTCAGGCAACTGAGCGTGAACTCTCAAAGAATCTTGAGGATGTGTTTGGCGGTAGGACCCTTCCCGCTCCCATGGAATGTCTAGGTTTCACTTTCCGCCTTAGCGGTCTCTCCTTCCAGGATGTCACGCATATCATTCGTCACCGTGCGGGCACTTTCGCTGCTCAATGCACTGGTGATAGAGATCTTCGTGATGATGCAGCAGTGATTCCAGAGCCCGTTCAGAACTCACCCGAGTTCCTTGAGCGCTGGAAGAAGATTGTGAATGAGTCGAAGCAGCTCTATGCTGACATGACTGACTCCAAGGTCGTCTCAATGATGGATGCCCGTCTCATCCTTCCGAAGTGCATGACTTCGTTCTACTACATGCGTCTTCCCCTCAAGGACCTTGTAGGGTTCATCTACCAGCGTCAGGATCGTCAGATTCAGACCGCAGCTGACAATATTCTCGCAGTTCGAATGGCAGCTGAGGTCGCGAAGGTTCTTCCGGAGTTCACGACTCTCGTTGACTTCAATAAGCCTGACATGCACTACATCAAGACCTTCCGTGTGAAGGAGGGTGACAAGTTCGTGTCGCGCGGCACCAACCTCTACTGGCCCGAGCCAAAGAACGATAAGTTCGATTACCACCCACAGGACACCATCTACCAGTGTCGACGGGAGGAGCTGAACGGCACGCACGGTGTTGGGGAGCAGAAGAAGTTCCTCCAACACTGGAATGCAGGCGTTTCAGAGTTTGATGAGATTAAGGCACGCCACGAGGCGTGGAAGGCAGGTGCAAAGTGAGTTTTTCTAGGAAGCAGCACGTTTATCTCGCTAGCGGTTGGTTTTCGCCGGATCAGGACAAGCAGCTCACTAAGCTTGAGAAGCTCTTTGATGATCGAGCAGCATGGATCAGCCTAGCTTCTCCTCGGCGTATTTTCGTATGTCCACCGGATGCATCACTTGAGGTGCAGGACAATGTCTTCAAGGGCAATATGAAGCACATCTCAGAGTGTGACTTCACTCTTGTCAATACCACCTACCGTGATATTGGTACGATCTGGGAGGCTGGTGCAGCTTTTGCCCTCAACCGTAAGATCATCTATTTCTGCGAAAATCTTCCAGCTGGAGCGAAGTTCAATCTCATGCTTTCTCGCAGTGGCATTAAGGTGTGCACGACCTTCGAGCAGCTTGAGGACTACCTTGAGCGATGTAATGCTGCAGGTGAGATGCTTTACGAGCCGTACGACAAGGACATTGAGTGAGACGCATCCAGCTCAGCGATCTCCTCGTGATTGAAGCACTAAAGTCTGCTAATCCAAGTGATTGGCAGCGCTTTATTTTCGAGGAGACGTCGAGCTGGTCTGCGCTCGATATTGTGCGCAGAAATGATATTGATTGGCAGCAGACTCAGAGATTTGAGGAGGAGAACTGACATGAGAGTGTTTGTCACAGGTGAGAAGGGTTTTATCGCCCAGAATCTGGTTCCTGCATTCGCCCGTTTAGGACACACAGTCGTGTCGTGCGATGATCCAACAATGGTCCGCAACACTAAGGGTGAGACATGCGTCCATCGAAACTCTGAGTCTGTCTGGCATAATTTTTTTGATAACACAAAAATTGATCTTGTCGTGCACAATGCTGCAGTCGTTGGCACTGATGTGGTTGCATTAAATCCATCAGAGGCAACACTCTCTAATGTGATGGGAACCTACAATGTGTCCCGCGCGGCCAGAATCAATAAAATTCCAGTGTGCTATTTGGGAACTTCAGTAATCTACAACACACCAAAGTATCAGCGTCGCACAATCTCAGAGACTTCAGATCAGCTTCCAGGGACTTTCTATGGTGCGCAGAAGCTCGCTGGAGAACACATTGTCATGTCTTCTGTTTCCGAGTGGCTCATCATGCGACCCCTCTTCGCCTACGGTGGTCTAGGTGACATGAACTCTCTGATGGCAAAGACTTTCTATGCTCATCGGCGCGGTCTAGAAAAGATTGACATGTTTCTCAATCCCAAGCTCCGCAAGGATTACATGCACGTGGAGGACTTCTGTGATGCAGTGGCACTTGCTTGCGACAAGGAGCTCTGGTGCCACGACTACAATGTCTCAGCTGAGCAGCCACTAGAGACTGGTGAGATCGTGGATGTGATGTCTGAGGTGTGTGGTTCAGATCTCAACCGCATCATCGAGTGGCATCCGGAGACCGATTATCTTGGAAATCATATCCTGTCATCCAAGAAGTTCCGAGAGACAACTGGGTGGAAACCTAGGTACACTCTGAGAAGCGGTCTCCAGCAGTCATGGGAGAGCATCTGCAGGGCATCTGATGCCTACAATCCCCTCGAGTATCTTGACGCTGCGAAGAGCAGAGGAATCAATCTGAAAGAGTTCTTTCCTGGATCAAAGTGATTTTGTTTAAGAATCAGCTGATCTGATTCGTGTAAATCTGAAGGCCTATGGGTTATACTTCCCATAGGCCTTTACCATTTGCGGAGTTTGATTTGTCAAAAAAGCTAGATCTCGTTCGTCCTCCCGAGCGCTTCACTGGTCTTCACTCTCACTCAAGTTTTAGCACCTTCGATGGTCTTGGTTATCCCAAGGACCACATCACATTCATTACGAGCGATCAGCAGGGTGGTGACTCGTGGGCCCTCACTGACCACGGAAATGGGTCTGGTCTTGCCCACGCGCGCGCAGCTGCACTTAAGGTGCAGAAGTC
>Ga0214921_10010817_pt1 | contig 11215 bp, 13 predicted proteins | sample LL1505_MetaG_FD_177992 | JGI IMG/M metagenome (GOLD analysis project Ga0214921, IMG submission 177992) | Freshwater microbial communities from Lake Lanier, Atlanta, Georgia, United States - LL-1505 | ecosystem: Environmental > Aquatic > Freshwater > Lake | place: USA: Georgia | collected...
GTAGCTTCGCAGCGCTGCCTCGACGACGTCAGCCAAGGCACGCCCCTGGTGACCGGCGAGACGCCGCAGCTCCTGCTCAATCTGATCGTCCACCTGAATGACCATACGTTCATCATACGCTGTCGGATAAACCACGGGAACCGCTGCAGCAGGCGAGCCCGCCACCCCGGCACCCCACCAGCAATCACGCCACGGCGTAGAGCGGCTCCGAGATCGGCGTCAGGGCGCTGATCGAGACCTTCAGGTCGCTCACATCGGTCCGGCCGGCCCGCCGCATCTTCGGCAGGCCGCCGATCAGATCCCGTTTGACCGCCGCGACCGCCTCTGCCACATCGTCCACCTTGCTCTTGATGGCCGGTGACTCGTCGGTCTTCGCCCGCATGGCCTCCGCGATGGCCTCTCGGAGGACGCTCATGGCCGCATCCCTTTCGACGCCCAGACGCTCCCAGAAGAAGGCGATCGTGGGGATCAGCGGGATGCTGACCGTAGGGGCAATCCACTGGTCCTCATGACGCTCGACGCTTCCCGAGACCCGGAGGACGACCGTCTCGTCGATCCAGTGGCGGCCGGTGTCGAGATCGGCCTCCGCGTCCTTGAACTTCTTGACGATCAGGGCCTGGAGAGTGCTGTCCATTGGCGTCCTCGCTGGTGGTGTTGAGCATGTCTTCACTCGGACGTGCTCTTGCAGAGACATACCCCTGCGAGCACTCGCGAGGACGGGGAAACCGATACCCCTGGCCCCACCTCCTGTCGACCGTCGCATTCCCCAAAGCCATCCTTCGGTCCCGCGGCCGAGGTCTTTCTTGTGGCCGTCTTTCCTCTCTTCCCATCTCCATGCCCGACTTCACCGACATCATCCGCGACGGGATCAGGGGTCTGCAGGTCGCCTTCGACAAGCAATGGGCGGCGTTCTGCGGCCTGATGTCATCCACGCGTGCCGGGCGGATCGTCTGGGGCACCAACGGGCCACTGGTACTGGACGGCGTGGAACGCATGTCCCTGGGGGCGGCGGCCGTGCTCGCCCGCCATGACCATGACCTTCGCCTACCTTCGCTCCGCGAACTGAACCCCGAGCTTGCCCGTCTCCTCGCCCAGCATCGGCGTCGCCTCTATCTGGACGGCCTGCGGAGCCTCGATGCCCTCACGGCGAAGGCTTTGGCTGCCCACGGGCTCGAGTGCCCGGGGTGTGGTGGCGACATCCGGCTCATCGCATTCATCACCGATCCGGGGCCGATCCGGAAGATCCTGACACATCTCGGCGAACCGCTCGAACCACCGCCCGTCTCGCCGGCCCGTGGCCCGCCGACCGACTGGGGAGAGCTCGTGCAGGTCCACGACGACCGGGCAATCTTTCAGGGACGGATAGACGAGCTGCCCGACATCGATATCCACAGCCTCTGACGGCATTCCATGCCACGGTGCGGACGGCCAGCAAGAAGAGCGGTTTCAAGGCTGGTCTGCGCCGACGAGACGAATCCGGCCTTGAGCGTGGACAGGCAGCACCTCGGCACATCCACGATCGGGACGCATCCAGCCCGATCGGTTCCGGCTGTTGCTCCTCGTGATCCGCCCCGCTCGGCCGTCGCTTGCCGAAGTGCCGTTGGCCGACCTATCCGCTATTATTAAGCTCAAGGTGTGTCTGATTGTATTTGTTCAGACATGAGTCCATACCCGGGAGGAGTGATCGATCCATGGGATACGAAATCAATACGGCAGGGTGGGGCGAGTCTTTCTTCGAGGGCAGCGTGAGCCAGACGCTTCTGGTCGATGTGACTACGGCGGAGGGTTTTGCCGTCAGCCACGATCTCGGTGCCGTCCTCAAAATGAGTGAAGGGGCAAGCACGACGGTTCAGGTGGGCCCCTCACTGACCTGGAATGTCTGGGCGAAAAAGGTGACTGTGGAAAATGACCATTACGCGGTGACCGGCCCTAACTCCAAGGACTACAAGGTCATCAACTACACGTGCACGTCCGAACAATCCCACACGCAGATCGTGAACGGGCCGACGACTTGGATCAACAATGGCTCCTTTGCGTTGACGGCAGCGGAATCTGGGGCCTTCATCGGCATCTCGGCGTCCGCCGATGGGGAGGTCTTCATCACCGCCGGCAACGGCCAGTTTTCCCTCAGAACAGCCGAGACGTTGCTGAAGGGCGGAGCCACGAAGGTGACAGGGACCACCAGCGCACAACTGTCCGGCGGCGGCAATTCGGTCCTGCTGAACGCCGATGGGGCATCGCTGCTCTGCGGCACCGCCGGCATCAGGGCAACGGCGGCGAGCACGGTCATCAGCGGCACCGAGGTGGAAATCGGCCTGCCGAACGGCCCTGTACCCGTGGCGACGGCACCGCAGGTCGATGCGATTGCTCCCAACGTCGATGCGAAACTGCAGGCGATGACGGCGAAACTGCAGGCGATGACGAACGAATGCGACTTGAAACTCCTAAATCTCAGAACGAAACTTCTTGAACTAAAAATTAGTGAGGCGAAGGATGTGATTTGAAGCCGGGATGTTGGACGCCTTGACGAGGTGGATCGCCGTGGATGCAAGGCACCCGATCAGGAGCAGGATGATGTGTTCACGAAGGCGCTCCACCTCCGGGTCAAGGATCTTGACCTCAACCGCCGGCAGATCGTGAGAGGGGAGGCCAAGGGCAACAAGGATCGCATTGGCGTACTGCCGGAATGTCTCGTGCCGGTGCTGTCGGAATCGCTTGTAAGCTGGCGACCTGCCCCCCTTTAACGTCGCCACTTTGAGAGAGAATCTCTGGTGGTGTAAACCAAGGGAGGGCAAGAGATGCCATGTGGGAAGAAGTTCCCTGCGGAGCAGATCATTGGGAATCTCCGCGAGGCTGAGGTTGGGTTGGCTCAGGGGAAGACCATGCCCGAGGTGGTGCGGAAGCTTGGGGTGACCGAGCAGACGTACGAGCGGTGGAAGCGGGAGTACGGCGGGCTGCGGACGGATCAGGCGAAGCGACTGAAGGATCTCGAGAAGGAGAACGCTCGGCTGAAGCGGCTCCTGGCGGACGCCGAACTCGACAAGGCGATCCTTCGGGAGGCTGCCTCGGGCTGCCGAAGGCGTGCGCAGCTCAACTTCTGAGCCCGGCGAAGCGGCGCCAGGCGGTCGAGCATGTGCGTGACACGCTCGGCGATCCGCCGGAGGCGGGAGCAACCCGCTCACGAGCTGCTCATCCGTCGGGCGACGCTGGCGGAAATGCCATTGACCGGGCTATCCTTAGAAGCTTGTTCACGTCCGCCTTCAGGACCGGGCTATCCTTCGACCAGGAGCTTGTTCATGTCCGCCTCCAGCCGGCTTTTGGTCACTGTTGCACGCCGCAGCCGTGAGGTGGCCCGTCGCCGCCGTGACCGCACGCTGAAGCTCGAATCGCTCGAGCCGCGGCTGGCGTTGGCCACCGGCCTGCTCAGCACGCTCGTGTCGGTCGTCCGGGACGACAACAACCGCAGCCTGCTGCGGTCCGGGGCGACGGCCGAGCTGGCCGAGGGCACCGAACTGGCCGCGAGCGTTCGGCTCACGCGCAGGCCCGACAGCGCGATCACCGTGACGTTCACGAGCCTCGCCCCGCTGGAAGTGGGCGCGAAGGACTGGTACTTCCCCACGATGGCCGCGTCTTCCACGACGCTGCGATTCACTCGAGCCAACTGGAACCAGCCCCAGGTCGTGTCGTTTGCATCGCTTCAGGACGGCAGCCGCGACGGCGATCACCGTGTGCCCGTGGCGATGAAAACGGTGGTTGCCAGGAATCCACACAAGCAGGCCACCAAGAAGATCTGGATCGAGTCGCTCGATTCCGGTGTCGTCACGCCCGCAACGCTGGTCACCGACACCTACAAGGGGTCGATCATCGGCGGCAGCTACGGCGGGGGCATTCACGGCGTGTATGACAGCGTCCTCAATCGCGGCACGCTGACGTTGAAGGTGACGATGCCACAGGTGGACAAGGTCCGTGACCGGACGATCACCGTGGACTATTCGGTCGGGGCCGACAACCGCGTCCAGGTCGAGCGGCTGCAGGGGATTGCCGCCAGCAAGTTCCGCCTTGATGCGACCTACCGGGCCTTCAACGCCGACCGTGGGCTCTTCGGCACGTTCACGGTGCTGCAGCCAAAACTCGGCCGGTCGGCCACCGCGACGCTGACGGCGGCCGCCGTGCCGGCCGACACGTTCGGGACGGGCTCGAACGCCTTTTCCATCGCCTTCGTTGACGTCGGTAATGCCGGAAATCCAGCCGATGCAGCCTCCCGCGATCAGCTCGGAGCAGTGCCGTACGTGTATCGGATCAGCACCTACGAGATCTCACAGGAGCAAATCGCGTTGGCGACGGCCGGGGGCTTGCAGGGAGTGACCGCTGGGGCGTGGGGTGGGAGCCAGCCCGCGGCCTTCATGAAGTGGTACGAGATGGCGGCGTTTGTGAACTGGCTGAATACGTCCACTGGCAACGTGCCGGCATACAACCTGTGTTACAAGGGCGGTTCCGACAACAGTTCCTGGGTGATGAGCCTCTGGAGCTCGGAGGATGCCTGGCAGAACGGCGGCCAAAACCTCTACCGAAACAAGAATGCGTATTACTTCCTTCCGAGCGACGACGAATGGTTCAAAGCCGCGTACCAAAAGAATGACGGATTGACCGGCAACTACTGGACCTATCCCACTGGCAGCGACTCCGTCCCGACTCCCGTGGCGAGTGGAACGGCCGCCGGCTCGGCAGTATTCGCGCAAAGCCTCACCGCTCCCCCGGCACCTGTGAAGCAGTCCGGGGGGCTGAGTGCCTACGGCACCATGGGCCAGGGAGGCAACGTTTGGGAATGGCTGGAAACCTCGGCCAGCGGGTCGAACTCAATTCCCTCCGAGGATCGCGTGATGTGGGGCGGCAGTTCGGAAGATCAATCGCAGGCGCTGCAATCCACGAACACTTCCCCCTTCAACGCCAATCCGGCGTCTGAGAACATTTACGTCGGTTTCCGCGTGGCAAGCGCCGAGGTTGGGGTGGGCAACGGATAGCCCGGCCAATGGTGCTCCCGCCGCCGTTTTGCGCTCGGTGCGTCGCGAGCGGGCCCTGGCTGGTCGCTGAGAGGTGCGTGCCGGGCCGGTTTTGGGGCAGTCCCAGGGCCCGGCCCGCCACGGAAGCGGCGGTTTTTCGCCATCGGCGCAGACCTTCTCCGCACCGGGGCATCAGCCGGTTGGCGACTCCCGCTTCGCAGCGAGTGGATGTCGATCATGGGAAGCTCGTCCATCCGTTCCTGAAAGACGTCGCGATCGTCATGGACCTGCACGAGCTCGCCCCAGTCGGTCGGCGGGCCGCGGGCCGGCGAGACGGGCGGTGGTTCGAGCGGTTCACCCAGGCGGGTGAGAATCTTCCAGATCGGCCCCGCAGGAACATCGATCTCGGATAGCCGGTCACCGCGATCATGCCGATCGATTACGTCGACGGAGGAAGAGACAGGCCGGTGGAAGACACCTTTCGGGGAGGACGGCAAAGATGCTGCTGAAACGCGAAGGCCACCGCTAAGCCGGATAGGCGGGCCCGAGCAGCGCCCAGCGGTCTTGAGCCCCCGCCCTGCCCAGCGGCTTCCCCGGGGGGCTCAGGAGCGGCCCTGCCGCCGGTCCGGGCCTACCGGCGACCGAGTCGCCCTGTCCTCGGGCAGGTCCCGATTCGAGGATTTTTGAGGATTTTGGATCGGGCGACGAAACTCGCGATCCAAAGACCCTTGTTTTGAAGGGTGGCTGACGGGATTCGAACCCGCTACCCCCGGTACCACAAACCGGTGCTCTAACCGAGTGAGCTACAGCCACCGCGCACAAGCGCTGGGCGAAGTATAGCAGGGCCCGACGGCGGTTGCCGCCGGGCCCTGCGTCGGGCCGGTGGTCACGTTCTCGCACGCGGCGGCCGCTCAGATCTCGTCGTCGTCGGCCGGCTTCTCCGCCGACTTCTGCGCGGGCTTGGCCCCACCGCCGAGTCGCCCTTCGACCTCGCCGACCATGCCGCGAAACGCCTCGGGCACCTGCTCCCGATCGGCCTCGGTGTCGAGCGGCCCCGAATGAACCTCCTTGCCTGCCGGATCCTTGACCGTCACCGTCCGCTTGCCGTCGGTTTCGCGGATCTCGACCGTGCCCCGCTGGTCGGAGTTCACGACCACTTTCTGCGACCGTCCGCCCGGATAGATCTGAAGCACCCGGGCCTGCGCGTTGCCGCCGAACCCGCCGGCCGCGGCCTGGGCCTCCGCCTGGTCGAGCGCCTCCTGCACCTGCCGCTGGATCTGCAGCCGCACGTCGTCACCGATGCCGGGCAAGCCGTCGGGAAGGGCTTCCCCCAGCAGGCCGCCGAGGTCGAGCGGCAAGACGCCGGCGACTCCTGCCGCGGGAGCGGCCGGCCCGCCCACGGCCACTTGTCGGTCGTCGATCAGCACCTCGACGACCTCCTCCTTGCCGCCGCGGGTGACCGTGAGGGCCACCTCTTTGCCCTTGCCCGCCGCCTTCACGAGCGCCGAGAGCTGCTCGGCCGTGCACACGAGCTGGTCGTCGAACTTCCGCAAGATGTCGAACTTCTTCACGCCACCTCGCCCGGCCGGCCCGTCCTTGGCCACCGCCTCGACGGCCAGCCCGATCCCGTCGGGAATCGCGAGCTGCGCCCGCACCTGCTCCGCCACCGGGCCGGTGACGAGACCGAGATACGGCTCGCGGCGCACCTCGGCTGCGACCGGCGCCTGCCCCTGCGCCTGCTGCATCTGTTGCATCTGGATTCGAATCCGCGGCAGGATTCGCACCTCGGGCTGCGGCGCGGCCACCGGGGGCTGTTCCTCGGCGACCACGTCGTCGGCACCATGGGCCGAGGGCAAGGCCAGGAGGGCGGCGAGCAGCGGGAGCTGGCGGGCGAGTCGGGCGGTGGCGTGTCGCATGGGGAAGCTCCTGAACGGGGGAAACAGGACATCGATCGCAATGCGGGGGAGAAGGAACAGGCAGGCGATTGCCAGGACGGGTGGATGGTCAACGCAGGGCAACCGGCAGGAAGATCACGTCTTCGCGGGGCACGCGCACCTCCGCGGTGCCGTCGCCGGCCGAGTGACGCTCGATCACCTTTCGCCGCAGGATCCGGGCCGGGGTGAACTCGTCGACGAACCGGATGCCCTCGTCGGACCAGCCGACGGCCTCCTCGCTGACCTGCGGCATGCGTGCCACAGCGGGTTCGACGGCAGCGACCGTGGCCACGGTGACCGGTGCGCGTGCCACCGGCGCCGACCCGGCGAGCAGAAAGGCGAGTGACGCCGCCACCGCCCCGCCGGCGGCCCACGCCAGCCGCTCGCCGACCGCGCTGACCCGCAGGCGAGGCACCGACGCATCGGGCCGGCCACCCTGCTCCGCCGCGAGTTCCGCCGCGATCCGCTCCCGCAGGTCCGGCCCGGGTTGAACCGGCCGCAGACCGGCGAACTGGTCCGAGAGCCGTTCAGCGGCGGCCCAGTCCGCCGAGGCTTCATGGTCGAAATGGTCGTGCGAGCCGTCAATCGGGTTCATGGCAGGTCTCAGGAAGAAGATGTCTGAGTCTGGTGAGCGCGGCCCGGTAGCGTGCGGCCACCGTGTTCATGTTCTCGTCGAGCGTGCGGGCGGCCTCGGCGAAGGTGAGCCCGCCCCAGATCCGCAGCACGACCGGCTCCCGCTGCTCGGGCGGCAGGGCCGCGATCGCCCGCGCGACGGCGTCGGCCCGCTCCCGTTCGGCGAGCGTGTCGCCATCCCACCACGCCGTCGGGGCGGTGTCGGCCGCCCGCTGCTCGCGGCCGGTCCTCCGGCGCCGCGACTTCGCCAGGTCGAGGGCAGCCGTACGCACGGCGGTGAACAAGAGCGGCAGGTCCGCGGCCTCGGGCGCGGCCCGGCTCCGCCAAAACTTCACGAAGCCCGCCTGCACCGCGTCTTCCGCGTCGGCCCGCTCGGGGAGCCACTGCCGCGCGTAGAGCAGGAGCCTCGCCGCATGAGCGTCGTACCACGTCTGCCAGTCGGGGTCGGGCGTCGCCATCGGGTGCCATTCTGAGGAGAGAACGACGCAGGGGCGGCGTTTTGTGGCCGGATCCTCAAAACCGCCCGTCCAGCGGGGATTCATGGCCGGCCGATTTCAGCAGCGACTGCCTTCAGCCCAGCGTGGGCAGCAGCCGGGCCAACTCGACGACCACCCCGCCGCAGACATCATCGACCACGCCCGCACACGAGAGCGGCTCCTGCGGCTCGACGCTCACCTCGGCCGCATAGCCGCTGCCGGCCGGGGAGCCCGCTTCGCGACCACCGGCCAGCCCGCGAAACACCCGCGTCCGCCGCGTGGCCGCGTCGATCACCCAGACCTCAGGGATGCCATGCCGAGCGTAGAGCGGCACCTTTGTTCCAAGATCATAAGCGAGGCTCGTATCCGAAACCTCGATGACCAGCAGCACGTCGGCCGGCCCGGGATGGGAGGTCGTGTAGAAGTCGGCCCGGGGCCGGAGAATCGCGATGTCAGGCTCCGGCTCGCTGAGGTCGTCGAGCCGCAGCGGGTTCTGGCACCACACGACCGCCGCCCTGCCGAGCTTCTGGCTGAACCACGAAGCCAGACGGGCCACAAGTGCGGCGTGCAAAACGCCGATCGGCGACAGGTCGATGATCTCCCCGTCGATGAGCTCCACCCGGTCGCCGGGCCCGAGGATGCCCACCTCTCCCATCCGGTGAAATGCGTCCACCGAGATCAGATGCCGCGACGGGGCAGGGAGGGGAATCGTGGCCATCGGGGAAACGCTCGACGAGACAACCTCGGCCAAATCTCACGAAGTATACAGAAGCACACCATCGCGTCAACTTGGTCCCGGGCTGCCCGCCGGCGGGCGCGCCCGAACGGCCAAGCGGAGCGAAGAGGGACAGTCCCCTGCGACACCAGTCCCCGGTCGGATGGACATCGCGGAACATCGTGGAAAAAATGAGGGGATGAATGTTGACCTCATTCTCCACACGTTTGGTGACTGCGGGGTGGAGTATCTCCTGATCGGCGGCATGAACTTCCTGCTCCGCCACGAGCCTGTGCTCACCTACGACATCGACTTCTGGATTCGTGACGCCGCCGCCAACCGCGCCCGTTGTGACGCGGCCCTCCGGCGACTCGACGCCGCGTGGGGACCGACCGAACAGGACTGGCGGCCGGTCGCCGCGCAGCCAGGGTGGCTGGAGCGGCAGGAGGTTTTCTGCCTCACGAGTTCCAACGGTGCGATCGACATTTTTCGCACCGTGAAGGGGCTCCCCTCATGGGAGGAATGCGATGCCCGAGCCCACGCGGGCCGGACGGCCGGTGGCGCCCCGTATCGGGGACTCTGTGACGAGGATATGCTCGCTTGCCAGTTGGCTCTGCCTCCCGCAGACCGACGTCGATCCCGTGTCGAGGCCCTCGAGCGGGCCCTTGGTCGCCGCGACCCGCAGGATCAGAGGCCTGCATGAGCACACCTGAAATCGATCGGCCGACCATGACAGCCGACGACCTCGCGCGACGCGAGCACGACCGCCGCGAGCGGGCCTGGTGCCCGGCGGCCCGCTGGCAGGCCATCCAGGAGACGATTCGCTGGGCCGAGGCGCAGGCGAACGCCCGCCGCAACACTCCCGCGGCCTGCATCGCGCAGGAACGACGCCGGCGGTAATCCGCCCGGTTGAGGTTGATCGCAAGGGCGGCACGCCCCCCGCGGGGGCAACTCCCGCAACCCGCGGCTACTCCCGATTCCGGGAGTCGATCAGGATCGTGACGGGCCCATCGTTGACGAGGCTCACCCGCATGTCGGCGGCGAACACGCCCCGCTCGGGCCGGCGACCGGCCTCCCGTTCGAGGTCGATGAGAAACGCCTCGTAGAGCGGGATCGCCTCCTGGGGGCGGGCCGCCCGCGTGAAGCCCGGGCGGTTGCCCCGGGCCGTGGCCGCGTGCAGCGTGAACTGGCTGACCACGAGCAGCCCGCCACCGATCTCGCGCACGCTCCGGTTCATCCTGCCCCCGTCGTCGGCGAAGATCCGCAGGGCGGCGAGCTTGCCGGCGAGCCAGGCCGAGTCGGCGGGCGTATCGCCCGTCTCCACGCCCACGAGCACGGCCAAGCCCTGACCGATGCGCCCGACCTCCCGGCCGTCGATTGACACCGCCGCCTGGCTCACCCGCTGCACGACCACTCGCATGGGCGAAAGTGTACCGGCCGGGCCGTCGTCTTCACCGAACCGCCTGCAGGTAGTCCGTCAGCAGATCGAGGTTGGCGATGAAGGTCGCGGTCTCGATCCGGTCGGCGGACTCGAGCCCCTGCGATTTCTTCGTCGACCGGCCCCGCGTCACCCAGCGACCGTCGCCGTCAAGCGCCGCGATCACGTCGCGGACCCGCGGCTCGAGCGACCTGGCCCGGGCGGCCTGCTCCTCCGCCGTCGGGCCGGACGCGGCCCGGGCCGACGGCGCCGACTCGAGCGCCTTGTGATACGCCTTGCTCGCCGTGGAGACCCCGAACGAGCCCTCCCAGCCGTAGCCGCGGCGCCGCTCCTCGCTGATCGCGTCGAGCGAGTGGTGGATCCGACCGTCACGGTCGCCGTAGATCGGCCGGTTCGTGCCGAGTTCCAGGAATCGCGGCCACCGGTCGGGGCCAAGCCGTGACCGCTCGAGCCAGGCCAACGCTGGAGGAATCGGCTCGAGGAAGCGGCGGTCTCCCGTCGCCTCGAAGACCGCCACGAGCGCCCGGATCGCGCCGGTCGTCTCCCGCGTCGCGACAGCCGGCGGCTCGAAGGCCCGGGCCCAGGCCGGCTGCATCCGTTCGTCGTATTGCTGGGCCCAGCCAGGCTGCGGCTCGGGCAGCTGCGCCGCCACGAGGAAGTCGCCCGCCCGCCGGATCGCCGTCATGAAGGCCCGGTCGCCACGACGACGATGGGCGTCGCGAAGCGTCTCGATGCAGTCGAGCAGCACGTCGTCGTTGAGGGTGGCGAGCCGCTCGGAGCGGTCCTTTGGCCACTCCCGCGGCCAGTCCGGGGAAATCGTGGCCCGCGCCGGCGGCGCGGCCGGCCCGCGGAAAACACCGTCGTAGCGCTGCGGCCACGCCCCACCGGGGAGCTGCGCCTCGACTAGCTTCGCGAGCGAGTGATCACAGGCGGCGCGGATGCGCCGCTCCCGCGGGCCGTCGGCTGCGGCGCTGGTATCGACCGCCGCCAGCAGGAAGCGGATCGCCGCCTGCGTGGTG
>Ga0214921_10010818_pt1 | contig 11215 bp, 12 predicted proteins | sample LL1505_MetaG_FD_177992 | JGI IMG/M metagenome (GOLD analysis project Ga0214921, IMG submission 177992) | Freshwater microbial communities from Lake Lanier, Atlanta, Georgia, United States - LL-1505 | ecosystem: Environmental > Aquatic > Freshwater > Lake | place: USA: Georgia | collected...
CTATATCATTAATATTATTAATTTTATGACCTTTTACAAGTTTTATAATATGGTCAAAAGATATTTTAACTTTATCAGCTAAAATATAATCAGACCCAGATGGTTTAATAATTTTACTTTCCATTATTAGTATTATAAAATAAATCTTTAAACTAAAGTAAAATCAATTTTTAGATAAATTATTTTTATATGATTATAATAAAATATATTTTATTATAATTATTTAGATGTAAAATATAAGCAAAAAGTTTGCAATTTGTTTAATTGCTGTAAGCAGTACCAGCCATACCGGACATAACACGTAATACATTGTAATTTACAGTGTAGATGTTAAGTTGGGAGTTAGCACCACCCCTAACAAGGCCTTTGCGGTCGGCGAAACCGGTAGTAGTGTTGTATGCTTTATTGTAAAGACCAACATCTACTAAGAGAGTTGCATTATCAATACGAGAGAAGTTGCAAGTACCGGTGGGTTGATGGTCTTCAGGTTTGAGAGCAAAGCTGTAAACATTAATACCATCAGCAGGGGTGTTAGAGAAGTGTTGGTAAGGTTGGACATAGTTGAAATAATTGCCATCACGATCTTGGAAACGATCATGACCATTAAGTTGTAATTTACCAGTGTAAAGAGGATTGTCAGAACCATCAACCATGTTTCCATAATTGAAATAATCAACAGCACTAACACCAGCAGCATCTAATAAAGTAGTTGAGTTTGATGAAACATTAGTTGCACCCGTAGCACTGCCAGCCCCAGAAATAGCTGCAGTAATGGCACCCTTTAGATCATCAACATTAAGAGAAATATCTTCCATTGTTAATTCATTGCGTGTTACAATGGTATTACGTTCAAATTGCTGTAAGCAATCAGTTGAAGATGTACCAATTGCAATTAGCGATGAAGTTGCAGTATTAGTACCTTGTTGAATAATTGCTTTAACATCAATTTTACTTAATAAACCAAATAGCGATAATTGAGAGGAGTTGGTACCAGTAAGAAGTTGTAATGCTTTTGCTACATTACCATATTGTGCGGTAGTACCTGTGCCTGTGATAAATGCAAGGTCAATTATTTCACCAGCTTGTGGAGTTGCAGCTGATGCTGGATTAGGATCTTCATCAAGATCAGGAGCATTTGTTGCAATTTTAATAGTGCAAGAAGAACCTGATAAACTTACTGCAAGACCAGCAGTGCAAGCAGCAGCTATGTATTTAGCGAAACGATCTTTAGCTGATTTCCAGTCATCATCAGTTGCATATCCTAACCATTGAGAATTTTGATTGTATCTTGCAAAATGAGGAGCCCATAATAAGAACTTGCAAGGGTGGTTGAAGTTGAGGCGATATTTGGCTTGATTTGTAAGAGCTTCAGAACCAGTAAATTGGAGTTGTTCAATAAGATATTCGTGAGAAGCTTGGGCGAAACGTTTGCGTTCCTCAGAATCAAGATAGACATAGTCAATTAATAAGCTGCAATCACTCATACCCTGTGGTGAATCAAACTTAGCAACATCCTTTCCAAGAACATTGACGCATTGCATACGATCACGTAAAGTGCAAGTAATGCGTACATCGTGATATTGGAGAGCAATTAAGGGGAGAGCTAAACCATTGTTGCGGTTGAACCAGAATTGGAAAGGAACATATAAAACAGATGAAGTTTTACCAGTTGCACTTATTTTGCGCATGTAAGGAGTATCACCTATCATTTGAGCATATCCACGCTCTTGACCAGTCTTGTGGGTAAGCTCATACCAGATGTTTAACCAATCACCATATTGTTGGTCAATGAGAGATCCACCGATTTCAACCTTGTACATTTGTACAATAGCATGACCAAGACGACGAACATAGCCCCAAGGAACAACATTATTACCAACCTTTACACCATTTGAACCAGTCGTGTCAGCTAATGATACATATAAGTACATATTGGTAATTAAATCACCATTGCGGTTAATATTGCATGTGACAGTACGACCAAAATCACCAACACCATTCCAAGTTTGAGGAATAGGCTCTACGGCAAAGTTGGTATGACGACGGTATACGACTTTGAAGAAAGTAATTTGAGGGTTACCAGAAAGGTAAACATCTTGTGCGCCATAGGCGACTAACTGCATTAAACCACCACCCATATTATATTATACTTTATCTAAGAAAAAATTTTTATAATAATTATTTATAAAAAAACGAAATAAAAATTCCTATATTATTTTTTACAAAATTTTGCTAAAAATAAAAAATTTATACATTTTTTTATAAAAAATCAAAATTTTTTATTTAAAGTAATTTTTCTGATATTAGTCATATCAAAAATAATTATTATTAATGTTTAATAATAGTAAATATAAAGATAATAAACAATCTGTAAAAGAAATGAATACATTGGACAATAAACATAAAAATATGGTAAAATATTTATCTAATAACAAAAAAGAAATAGATAATATCAATAAAGAAATAGATAAAATTAATAAAGATATAGATGCTCTTGATATGTATAGAGATAATTTTACACTAAAAGAAATAAACCAAAGAGCCGCATTATTAGATAAAAAAGAAAATTATGAATTAGAATTAAATAAAATAAACTACGAAGAAATGAATTATTATGATAATGCTGGAGATCTTCTTACTAATTATTATAGTATTAATGATAATGATCAACCAACTAAAGATAGTTATAATATTTTAGACCTTTTAAGTAATAAACAACAAAATATTACAATTGATAATAATAAAATGACATCAAAAGCAATATTATTAGAAAAATACTGTCAAAGAGTTGATGGAACTAGAATTAATCACGATGATGGAACAAAAAGAATAAAATATTGTAATGAATGTAATATTGAAAAAATATTAGTAACCTCTGAAAGTTCTTATATATGTCCATACTGCGGAGATGTTGATACTATTATATTGGATGAAGATAAACAAATTAAGGATTATTCACCATATAGAAGATTAAATCATTTTAAGGAATGGTTAAATCAATTTCAAGCAAAGCAAAGTCCAGAGATTCCAGAACAAGTATTTATTGATATTGTTAAAGAATTAAATAAAAATCACATAACAGATTTATCAATTATTACAAGAATTAGAATGAAAAATATATTAAAAAAACTTAAATATAATAATTATTATGAACACATTCATTATATTATAAATAAATTAAATAATTTACCTCCTCCAAAAATAACTAGAGATATGGAACGAGTATTTATATCAATGTTTGTAAAAATACAAGATCCATGGGAACAACATAAAAATATAAATAGAAAGAATTTTTTATCATACTCATACGTATTACATAAATTTTGCGAATTATTGGAATTGGATCATTTATTAGAATGTTTTCCACTACACAAAGATTCTGATAAAATTATGGAAAATGATCAAATATGGTCTAAAATATGTAAAGATTTAAATTGGGAATATATATCATCATTCAAATAATTTTCTATTATATAATATATGAATCATATATTGCATAATATATCGTTAATAATTTTATGTTTAGGAATTATATTAATGACAATTTATATTACAAAAAGTTATTCTACCAAAAATGAATCATTTAAAATATCAGATCCACAAACTGATGAGCCTATGAACCCAGATGCTTATGTGCAAAGACCTGCAACTATTTTTAAAGATATGTTTATTGATAATTCTTCGTGGTTAAATAAGTATCAAAGTATAGATAATGCAAGTCAGCAAAATTTATATATATAAATTTGATTTAAAAGAATTTTATTATATATAATTTATATGTCAAATAAACCAGATTATTTAACAGAAGATAATCTTCTTCCATCTAATCAAAAATATGTGTGTATGTCTTTTCTCAAACCACAAAAAGAAGATAATACTACATTAAGTGGTATTAAAATTCGCGGTGTGTTTGAAGAATATGATGATGCTTGTAAGCACGCAAAGAAATTACAAGAATGTGATCCTTATCATCATGTATTTGTAGGCGAAATGGGTAAATGGCTTCCTCACGATCCTGATCCGGATTCTAAATATGTCAAAGATTTTGAATATGCAAATGAACAACTCAATAGTATGATGAAATCATATGTTGATAATCAAGAAAAAGCTAAAATATTCCACGAACAACGAAAGAATGATATGGTTAGAAAGAATATTATGGATAATATGGATACTCATCAGAAAAATATGAATGAATTAAAGGATCAACTTAAAACTGCAGATGATGTCGAGAAGAAAGATATTGAGAAGAGACTTCAGACAATGGAAGATAATATTAACAATATGGAAAAGAAAAAGAAAAATATTGAAGAACAATTAGCCTTACTAGAAAGTAAATTAAGTGATACCACTCAACCTGTTATGAGTGCTCCTCTTCTCGAGGAAAAGACTAATCTTTAACTTTTTCAACAATAACTCTAACAGCATTTCTCTTCTTTGCCATTAATGCGTCTGCATCAAATATGGGTACTTGATTTTTCCAATTTTTATTATAAGCAGATTTATGATATCTGTGGAATTTATTACATCCAATTTTAAAATTAGGAACTTCTTTAGCCTTATACCAAAATACTTTATCGGCTATATTTTTACTATGTATTCTATTATTAATAACCATTACACCATAATTCTCTGTAACATCTGAGAAGACTTGTTGAAATATTTCAAATGTAGGAAACATTCCAGCATAATGGTCATATAATCTTTTCCTATTACTAGTAGCATCTTCAGCTAATAAGAATATATAATCAAAATTTGATCGCAATTCTGGTGGAATACCTAGAGAGAATTGCATTGTTAAAATAAATGAAATATGATGATGACGTCCATTAAAAAATAATTCTTGTATATTAGGATCTTTTAACCAAGTACCTTTAGAACTCATACAATCATCCATAATTAACATAATTGCATCATCTTTTGGTTTCTTACCGTTTCTAATCCGTAATTTATTATCTTCATTAATTTTAGATTGTCTTTGATATATATTTGTAAGAATATCTGACCCATATTCAGAAAAAATATAGGTTCCTGGAATAAATTCAGAATAAAAAGAATTTAGTTCTTCAGTTCTACTAATGGCTATTGCTGCTGCAATATCTCTTTTATGATACATTATTTCTCTAGTTAAGAAAGATTTACCAGTGGCTCTTTTAGCAATCATCGCAATAGTACAATGATCAACCATCTCGTGAATATTAAATTTTTTTAATTGGAGGTACGATGCACCAAACCTAACATCTTTAGTAGTCATTATATAATAATAGAAAATTATTATATAATAAAATTAAAATTTAGCCAATGTAGTATACATTTCAGGTTCGTTATGAATACTTTGAATATTTGGTGTATTAACTGGTGGTTTTACATCAATCACATCAGATATATTAGTTATTTCTTCTACAAAGATATTTGTACAATTAGATAAATTTAAATGTAATATTAAACCGATTATGGCAGAAAATAATAAAGGTTTTTTATATTTTTCGTATAAACTAGATACTTTTTTCTTATTCTGCATATCTTCTCTATATTGAAGCCAAGCAAATAATATAAATACTCCTATTACAATTAATAAATTTCTAACAATTATATTCATTAAAATATAAAAAGAAAATATTATATTTTTTCTAAATATAATATAATGGAAAAACAAAATAAAGATTTATATCATAAATTATTTAAATATTTAATAATTGCTTTTATTATGTTTGTATCGGTTAAATACATACCTGAAAATAAAGTATCAGTCAAAGAAAATACTATGATCTCTGCAATTGCATCAATCACATTTGCACTCCTTGATATTATTTCACCATCTATCAAATCAGTTAAATAAATTTATTTTTTATCTATAGGGTGAAAATAATTAGTTGGGTTATTATTATTATAGATTTCTTGATAGTTTTTTGGATTATTTTCAGGTGTATAATGTACGCCAGTGTCTATATCTGTCTCACTATTACCCAATCCTTTTAATGCATTTTCTAATTTTGCATCTAGATTTTTATTACGTGCTTCAGATGATATAGGTAATTTACTATCAATGTCTGATGTAAGACTATGTCTATTATGATCTACTGTGTCAATACTTTTTTGCTTACTAATATCAGGATAATTCTCGGTATGTAATTTTTGTTCAATCTTATCTAATAAATTATCAGGAGTTGTAGTTTTATGTCCTCCTTTTACAATATCTTTAACAGCATCTTTAATAGTCTCTTTTTTCTCTGTATTTATATGAACTTCTTGTTTATTATCATTATGTTTATCTTCTAATACTGATAATTTAGTTAGATATTTATTTACAATATCTTCCATTGGTAATACTTTTCTGATTGCATTTTGAATACTTTGCTTAATAATATCAAGAGCTTCGCGTTGATTTTTTTTTATTTCAGCGGGAGTATATTTGTCATAGAATAGAATAGGATTGTTATAAAATTCTCTTGCAGTCTCTATATATACTAATTGAATAAATTTTTTAGCATCTGTATCTAATACAACTGGATTGCTATTATTTAAACTACATGATGTTAATAAAGTTATATTAGATTCAATAGTTGCTTTCAATAATGATTCAAAATATGGAGGCATTTTGTCTTTTATTCTTGAATATTCTTCATCTATCATTAACTGACTCCAATTTTTAACTTCAGATAGGAAATTTTGAAAATATTTTAATACAGTACTTTCAAAATCTTTTAATGCTCTATCATATATAGATTGTATTCCTTCATAAATTAATGGAGTCAATAAATTAACCAAATGAATAGTAAATTCTTTTTTAATCTCTACTAAACAGTTATTCATTATTAATAAGTTTAGATTATTATTTTATATATTATTTATTACAAGAATTATTTATTAAATTTCCTGAGTGGTTATTTAATGTATCAATATCTTTTGGTTCTACACAAACACATCCTCCACTAGTTTGTCCATTATTACATGAGAAATTACTACCTATAAATTCGGATTTGGGAGTTTGTAAATCAAGAGGTAATGGCCATTGATTAAATTTGCAACAACTAGGGGCGCATTTTAATTCATCTAATTTAAGAATACCATCATTATTATTATCAAATATCATTTCAGTTTTATCTGTATTACCCCACTTTTCTGTTTGATAACATCTTTGGAGATAAGGAACTACGTAGTATATAACTACAACAACTAATATTATTACGACTAATAATTTGTGCGTAGAATTCATTTATATATTATAAATTAGATAAAAATATTTTATATTAAATTATATTATAATTATTATATTGTTATTATATAATGAATATAATAGATAAAATTAAATTAAACAACAAGACTAAAACAACTGAAATCGAAAAAGTTTTAAATAAGAAGAACAAATATTTAATTAAATTAGAGATTAAGAATAATATAAAATTATTATCATTATTTACTAATAATAAAAAAATCTTATCAGGAACATATAATAAATATGGTATATACCAACCATCTACTAAATTATGGATATGGGCATCGTCTATTCCAAATTCAGATATAAAAACAATTAAAAATATAAATAAAATAAGATCATTTAACCATTTGTTTGAAAATTCAACAGATAAAAGAACATTATTCTATTATCAATTATTAACTCAAGATACACTCGTTATAAAAGATACTGTTGTATTAGATTGGATCAATGAATTATTATTATATTTTTCAAATGATGTTTATTATTTTAATCCTTATAATGAGGATAGAGATATTGAATTTCTATCATTAGCAACTATTAAAGAAGAATTTGCTTATTGATTCTCTTCTTATCTTTTGTAGCAAGAGTATTATATTCAGTTGTTTTGTCAATTTTTAAACATAACTCTATTTGTTTGATAGTTAATTCTTTATTATAATTTGTTAATATTTCAATTAACGCATTCTCATCAGATGTAATTAATTTATTACACAAGGCATTTAACATTAAAATATCATTATTTGATTTATTATTAATAATTTTTGATAAATTTAATATATTCTTTCTATTAATATTTTTTAATGATGTTTTATTTAAATCGGCGCTAAATTTAATATCATTATAATCTAACTTATTATTTATTTTAGTTTTATTAATCCAATAAGATGTATTAATACAAGTATAGAAGCCGTGAATATTTTGCAAATACCAATTTTGATCTGTATATATAGATGTTTCTATATTATCACCTATTGATATTGAGTCAGATATATTTATCAATATATTCATAATTGTTGCTATATTATCTTGTGATTTATTTAAAATTTTTTTTATATAATTTTCGTGAATTAACAAAGGTAATAATACTTTTTCTGATTCATATAATTTTATAATAATATCATAATCTAAATAATTATTCAATAATTTTTTTGTAGAATTTACCAAGCCAATATTAATATTCTTTTCTCTTGATTTATCTATAAATTCATCTATTATACTATCTGTTATAGTATTATTTACTCTATGATATGAAAGCTCTTGTAATAAATTAATCAATCTTCTAATATCTGATTGTGCAAAATTAATTATTTTTTCATATATTGAATTAGATGCAAATACTATATTTTCATTATATATTATTTTTTTAATTATTGTTGTTAATTCTTCATTAGTAGGAGTTGTAAATATAATTTCTGAAGAATTTTTCTTCAAATCATTTAATAACTTTGAATGTTGATTATTAGATATAAAAATAAGAGGATATATTTTATTTTTATTATTCTCTTTATGGATATTCATCACATACTTTTTTTCACTATTTAATGTTATATTTTCAATCTCATCGAATATTAATGCTATTTTATTATTATTTTGATTATTATTGAAATTAATTTTACTATATATTGAATTATTATAATTATTATAGTCTGCAATATCATCAAAGATTCGATGATCTTTTATATCATTTGGATTAATAATACGAGTAATATAATTAAATTCTTCTAATATTAATTTAATTATATGAGTTTTGCCAATACCTTGATTTCCATTAATTATTAATGAATGGGAACTCTTTTTTAAATTATTCAGCCAATTAAATATATCTTTGATTTGTTTTTGATTTCCGATTATATGCTTTATATTAGTAGGCTTATACTTATTTATCCATAGATCATCGGAATGTTCTTCCATAATATTAGATAACTGTAAATAATGCTTTATATTAAAAATTATTATTTTATATAAAAAGCATTTAGTTTTTAGTAAAAATTATTTATCATAAAAATGTTTAAAAAATATAATTTTATAAAAAATTTTCTACATAAATATATATATATATGGATAGTTCAGATGTTCAAAATACTCATAGAAACAGACCTTCTAAAAATGATAATGTTGTAAATGAAGAAATACAGAAATTACTTCGTAAAAATAATGAAAAAACATCTAGTGATTTGATTAATAGACTTAAAAGCAAAATTGGAGATGATGATCTTGTAAATAAGATTCAACAAAAATATGTTGAGATTCATTCAAGCATTGTAAAGAAGGCTCGTAAATTCGCTCGTCTTATTCGCGAAAAGTACGGCGATAGCCGCTACCCTTTCCACATTCTCTTAGAGAAAGCTCACATGTTCAAAGTTAAACACGGTCTCACTAATGATGAATTTGCTGAATTCCAGAGAATATATGAACAAGAACTTGTTGGTCTTCAAAGCCCTGAAGTCTTTGCATATGCCAACAATATGATGAAACTTTTAGGTACTTCCCAATCTAATGGTGGGTTTACTAGCAAATTAAATGACCAAGACTACAAATACCTCCAAGAAATCCTTAAATTATCATCAACTTCTAAAGTATTACATTCACAAGTCTTCTTACAATCAGTTCAATACAACGACTGTGCTTTCCAGGCTTTGACTGGTAAATACGATCGCACTAAAGATAACCCACTTGAACATGTTCATCCTGTTATTGCTGCTCTCTTCTTACCCAAAGTTGAAGAGTTAGAGCATAACTTCATTCTTGCCAATATGGCCAACATTGTTAAAGCTCGCTTCAACAAAGAGCCTATTTCCAACTTACCCGATGCCAAATTATTCCACGCTCTCATTAGCGACCCTAATGATATTGTTTGCGACTCTCGTTCAAGTGTTCTCGACCTTCTCAATCGCTGCAATCTCCAACAGCAATTATGGAACTGTGTCTTAAACTTACGTAATGGTCAATACTATGGTGCTGGTTTCCGTGATTTCATCTCTGGTGTTGATATGTGCAAGTTAAACAAATATGACAATCCTGATCTTGTATATGGTCGCTACGATGGTACCGTTGTTAAGAGATTATTATCATCTTTCTCTTTCCGCCCCACTATGTTAGCTTCATCAACTGTTAATCCCAATAACTTCTCCACCAATCCCTATACCCAAAATATGCGCCCTGTTGTATCGGCTGTCCCTATGATTAACTTACGTCTTGCTCCTAATATTAACAACAATAATGCTGTCGTTAATTTAAGCGATGCTTTACAACAAGATCAAGTCCTTGTTGAGAATGGTATGATTGTTTCTAAACAAACTAGCTTATTATTCTCCAATGATGTTTTATTCTTCTATGTTGATCGCCGTGCCAACAGCATTCGTCTTGAAGAGCTCAAACCCTACAACATTGGTAAGATGCCTGTTTCTATTTCTGGTTTCGAGAGACTCAATGACCAAGAAGTTGAGTTCAAGGAAGAATTAACCATCCGTAGCGATCTCTACAAATTACGTTCAGTTGTTTTATCTGAAGTTAATGAGATTAGCCAAAATACCAAGGACCAAAACATTGTCGTTGGTTCTTCGGCTGTCGTTATTGCCCAAGGTAGCGAGTATGAAACTCCTGACTACCTCTATTACAATCCTCTTGGTGTTGTTAAGGGCTTTGAACAAGCCGGTACCCCTGTCCGCAACGACCCCATCACTTTAATCCCCATGGGTCCTCAAGTTGGAGGCTATGAAGAAGCCTCTTTCTTAAACATGGCCAAGAAACGTGGTATCATTTTCATGTACCAACTTGTCAAGGATGAAGACAAGGAACGTGTCTTAAACTTTTAAATATTATAAATTATAAAACTGGAAATCATATAAAAATAAAATTTTATATGATTTATAAATGAATAGAATTGGACAAATTAAAAATTTAATATTTTAGCTATTGAAGGTAAAATAAAATTAAAAATTTAATATTTTAGCTATTGAAGGTAAAATAAAATTAAAAATTTAATATTTTAGCTAT
>Ga0214921_10010819_pt1 | contig 11214 bp, 8 predicted proteins | sample LL1505_MetaG_FD_177992 | JGI IMG/M metagenome (GOLD analysis project Ga0214921, IMG submission 177992) | Freshwater microbial communities from Lake Lanier, Atlanta, Georgia, United States - LL-1505 | ecosystem: Environmental > Aquatic > Freshwater > Lake | place: USA: Georgia | collected 2015-05-28
ATGATTGAACTTTTGTTCTCCACGTTTGAAATGAGTATCTAAAACACAAACTCCCTCTTCAGTAATGGTTTCATCGCGGTACTTACAGTGACGACAATAATATGTTAGTTTGTTGGAATCGTTAGCATCAATACCAATATAATACATATTGTTACAATTCTTACAGAATTTCATTTTATATATATAATACATCTTTTTTAATATATTTACAAATTTTCAATTTTTTGAAAATAAAAAAATTGAAAAATAAAAAAATGTAATAAAAATATCACAAATATATATCCAAAGAGCAATGGAACAAAACTCTTCCTGCGCTGTAAACACAAACACTATTATACCAACTGTAAGCAATTATCGTGATATAAATGACTTTTTATCAAAACACCAATTACAAAAAGGTTCGGATAAGGAAATAACAAATAATAGAATAGGTGACATCAAAGCCGGAATTTATGGAGGTCGTTATCATATTCCAGAATCTGAATATTCTACATTCTTACAATTGTATTATCGTGATGTTATAAAAACAAAAAAAAAAGAATATTTAACTGAAAAACAATTGGATGGTAATGGTCCTATATTAGTAGATTTAGATTTTCGACATGAATATGAAGTGGACGAACGACAATATACAAAAGATCATATTGATGATTTGATTGGTGGATATTTAGCAGAAATAAAAAATATGTATGAACTCGACGAAGATACCAAATTTCCAATATTTGTATTCGAAAAACCCACTGTGAATCGAATAGAAAGTGAAAATAAAACAAAAGACGGTATTCATCTTATTATTGGAATTCAAGCAGACCATATTACGCAGCAACTCTTACGTCAAAAAATGTTAGTGCGAGCACAAGAAATGTGGTCTGATTTTCCAAAAACGAATACTTGGGAAGATGTATTTGACATGACGATAAGCAAGGGTACAACAGGTTGGCAATTATATGGATCTAGAAAACCAAATTGTGATCGCTATAGTCTTACCCATGTTTATGAAATAGAATACAATGAAAGCAGTGAAGATTTAGATTATAATGAAATCCCAATCAATACATTCAATATAGAAGAAAATATTGAAAAAATATCTGCAAGATATTCGAAACATTTGTCATTGATTATGAAAAATGATTTTATATCGAGGTATGAACAATTTAAATCATCATTAAGAAACACATTTGTAAATCAAAATCAAAACCGTCAAATAACAACAATACCTAATATTTTTCAAAATTTATTTCTAGATTTATCTGCTATATCGAGAATATCAAACAAAGACGAATTGACATATGCATTGAATCAATTCTTAGATAGTGTAACTGACAATCATTTAGAATATGATTTGAAATCAACTTACGAAATTGTCAATATTTTACCAGCTAGTTATTACGAAGAAGGTAGTTATGACAAATGGATTCGTGTAGGTTGGGTATTGAAAAATACAAATCCAAAATTATTGATAGTATGGATTGCATTCAGTGCAAAAGCAAAAAATTTTCAATACAGTAGTATTCGTGATTTATGTGATAGATGGAATGGTTTTGATATGAGAAAACATGGGGGTCTCACAAAGTTATCGCTAATTCATTGGGCAAAAACGGATGCAAAAGAAGATTATGAAATTGTTCGCCGTAAGACAATTGATTTCTATGTAGAACAAACTATTAAATCATCATCAAAAAAAGACAGTGATAGAACTGGATGTGGTGATTGGGATCTAGCAAACGTATTGTATCAATTGTACAAAGGAGAATATGTGTGTGTCAGTGTAAAAGCAAATGTATGGTATCAATACAAAAATAATCGTTGGATGGAAATTGATTCTGGTACTACACTTCGTAAATCGATATCTGTTCAATTACGTGACTTGTATAATCAAAAATCAGTTGGTTTTATGCATACTATAACAACTGAAGATGGGCGTGAAGAAACAAGATCAATCAATGAACCAGTACAAACAAACCAATCTGAAGATGTTGCTAGAGCCAGATCTATTCGTATTTTGAACATTTGCCAACGTTTGGCTAATACAAATGATAAAAAAAATATAATGACAGAAGCAAAAGAATTGTTTTATGATGGTTCATTTTTAGCAAAAATGGATGTAAACCCATATTTGTTGTGTTTCAAAAACGGTGTTATTGATTTCAAAGAAAAAGTATTTCGCAAGGGTCAACCAGAAGATAATATTTCAATGTCGACCGGAATTGATTACATCAAATTAGATATGACAAAACATAAAAAAATAATGGACGATATAAATGATTTTATGAACAAACTTTTTCCTGAAAAGGAATTATGTCGATATATGTGGGAACATTTGGCATCAACCTTATGTGGTACATCTGCAAATCAGACATTCAATATGTATATTGGTGTAGGTTCAAATGGTAAATCTGTATTAGTAGATTTGATGTCAAAGGTATTAGGTGATTACAAAGGTGATGTGCCACTTACATTGGTAACAGATAAAAGAGGAAAAGTGGGTGGTTTAGCACCAGAAATCGTACAATTGAAGGGTAAACGATATGCTGTTATGCAAGAACCATCGAAAAATGATGTAATCAATGAAGGTATGATGAAGCAATTGACTAGTGGTAAAGATCCATTACAAGGTCGTGCACCTTACATGCCTCAAACTATATCATTTATTCCCCAATTCAAGTTAGTCGTTACATGTAATACATTGATGGGTGTAAAAGCGAACGACCATGGTACTTGGAGACGTATTCGTGCAGTACCATTCAAATCGCTTTTCACAGAGAATCCAGTGGATAATGATAAAGAAAAACCTTATCAATACAAACTCGACAAATACATAGATGAAAAATTTGATGAATGGAAAGAAGTATTTGCATCCATGTTAGTAGAGATAATGTTTGAAACTAATGGTGTAGTAAAAGATTGTGAAATTGTCATGGCAAAGAGTAATGAATATCGACAAAGTCAAGATTACATATCAGAATTTGTTCGTGATACTGTAATACGTGATACAAATGGTCGTATCAAAAAAATGGATTTGAATAATGAATTCTCAGCATGGTATATGGCAAATTATGGTGGTCGTGGTCCTCCTCCAAAGGACTTACATGAATACATGGATAAAGAATTTGGTCGTCAACGCAATCAAATATGGTACGGTGTCAAAATAAATTTTCATAGAAATGATGATGATAATGATGATAACAATATAGATGAGACTATTGATGTAGATGATTTAGTATAAATACAATACAAATATATATATTTTTTTACACTTTTTTACACTTTTGTTTAGGACAACAAAAGTGTAATCATTCATTTGTAGTAAGATTAGTAGTATTGTTTAAAACTACCTTGTTACTGTATGACATATTGTTATAGACATTGCCAGACAACATTGAATACAAATATATCCATGAATTGTACATAAATTTTTCTAATCTGTGAATAACAAAAGGAAATAATGAAAACAAAAATATCAAAATTATTTTGTAATACATTTTCCAATCAGGTTTATTGAAATACAAGATATAAATAGCTCCAATAATCAATAAATAGTACAAAAAAAACAATAATGTATAAAAAATATACAAATTATCGTGACTTTTTGAATAAAAGTTGTGTTTATTATCATGTCGAACAAATTGATTTTTTATATAATTGTATCTATTCAAAAGATAATTATTTTGATTTATCAAATAACTATATTCTTCAGCTAACTTTATAGTTTTTTTAATGATAGAATCATTGTCTTGTTTTGTAAGAGATTCTTCAGTAGAATAATATGTTTTCAATAATAAATCATCATTTGTTAATATTTCTTTGTAATTTGCATTGTCAGTGCTCAAACGATTATTTTCTTCACCTAAATCTCTATTAGTTATTTTCAAATCTTTTATTATTGGGGGGTTCACTCTATTCAAATAATTGATATCATCAACTAATTTGCTGTTTTTTCTGTTATACAAATCTCTCAAATTTTCTTCTTCTGTTATTCTTCTTTCTAAATCCTTACGTCGATTTACGAATTCACTCGCTGACATTTTTGTTATCTATATTAACAGTATAAAATATATCGAAATATTTATCAATCTATTCTTTCAATGTTGTAAATTGGAAATAAAGATAAATAAATAGTATCAAAAAAACTATAAATAATTGATTCTAATATGTAAACAATAAAAGGATATAATAAAAAGAGTAAAATTATTAGAACTTTCTGTTTTATTGATATATTTTTGTAAAAAACAATATAACAAAATATAACAAACAAAAAATAGTAAACAGAAAAAAAGACAGTATTGATATTTGTCAATTCATTCATTTGTTGTATTGTATATTTGTATTTTTGACCGTTTTTAATTGTAGATTCTTCAAGTACTGAAGAATTTTTAAGTATGACATTGTTTTCATTTTTTATTGAATAATATATTTTTTTTTTTGAATTTGTATTGAACAAATTATTGTATAAAATATCTTTTTTCAAATAATTGACATTATTTTTAGAAATATTGAAAGAAATATCATATTTTGAAATGGTAGCACTATTTGTTTTGATATTATCCTTTTGTGCACCAACTTCACCAGTTAAAATTTCTTTTTTTCCCATCAAACTTTTTGGTTTAGAAGGGTCACCTATTTCGGTATTATATCCAGTTTCAGTAGTAGTTTTTTGATTTGTCAAATTTCTATTCCTTTCATTCAAAGAATCATTTGTATTTTTGAGATTGTTACGACGAATTATCAATTGATTTATTTTGTATTGTTCGCTCAAAATAGTTGCAATGTCTCCAAAAAAATTACGTACAGGATTTACAAAAGTATTTCGTATAGCCTTAAAAAAATTGAATCCCATAATATAATTATTCGAATATTTATATTATGAATATATTTTTTATTCATTGTATGAATGAATATTTACCTACTTCAGAAGCATGATCTGAAGTTGTACCCATCATTTGGATATCACTCATAGTAGTAAATCCACTTCTTATGCATACAGAATTACCAGAGTCCCATTGTGTTCCATTGCTACAACATTTGTTGCCTACACAACCTACACCCTGTATCGATCCTAATAAATCTCCTTTTTCTAATGAATTTTGTCGTTGTTTTTTCAGTTCCTCTTCTGTTGAAGGTATGTTTGGTGGATTGAAATTCAATTTACTAAAATCCATATTATCTCTACTATTGATATTAACAACTGAAAAATAAATAACAAATATGGTTATTACACCTAATATAAACACTAATATATCAAAAACAAATTCAGGTATGAATTCGAATCTTTTTTTTAATAAACTGATTATTATATATATTATCAGAATTATAACAATAATAACCATTGTCTGTATGTAATATGCATATTTTTCACGATAACTGTTGTTCAATTGAATCATTCTGTTTTGCCCTTGTATCGCAGAATCTACATTTGTTTTTTTTTTTTGAAGTCTATCTAATTCTGTATTCACTATTTCTTTCATGTCATTCTGATTAGTCAAAATCGATGAACTTATACCAGAAGCTGTTTGAACATTACTATATACTGCATCTAAATTACTACTTATTGTATTAAAACTCTTTGATACATCATTATCTTGCACATTTCTATTTTGTAAATCTATCAAATGATTTTTTTGTGCAAGAAATGTACCCGTCAAATCAAAAAATGGTTGAGACATTATATATATTATATTATATATTTTATTATTATCCTCCAAAATATATAGCTCCTATCAACAAAGTAGCAATAGTTATTGTACCCAACATCAATAAATTATTTTGTTCTAAAATCATTACTTGATTGTCTTCTTTTAATGCATCTCTTTTTTTAGGTTTTTTACTAGTATAATTTAAAACATTTCCACTAAAATCATAAATGTTATCTGGATCATCAGATAATATATCCCGAACACCAGTTTTAGAATTATTTTTTATTTTATCTACAGAACTGCTAATATCATAATAATTATCATTGATATTTTGTTGTAATTTTGAGTAATCTTGATACATCTTTGTCAATGGATTTATTTGATTGTCAGTTATAAAAGTTGGAATATTTTGATTAATACCAGGATTAGCTGCTATAGTACTTATATTCTTGTTATTCATATATCCATAATTTTCAAATCCATCAACCTGTCTTCCATTTCCATTGACGTAATCATAATTTTTTTTGATTATTTCTTTATCTGTTTCGCAAAGACCATTATAACCTATATTGTATTTATCATTCAATATGAATTTTTTATCTGATATAATTTCATAATTTGAAAATGACTTATAATCATTTGTATTTATTGTTTCAATACTATTGCGAATGTCATTTTGATTTATTGATTTTGGTTTTCTACTTCTAATAAACAATTTAGAATCATTCATATTACTGTCTGGTTGGCTTGGTATAAATTGACTAGGAAATTCATCATTCTTTTTTATACAATATTTTTTTTCATCAGATTCATATGTATAATAATATCTACAGTTCGGATCATCATTACATGTCTTTTGACATTCTTCATATGACATTGGTTTAGCTAGAGATTTATCTGATTCTAAAGGATATGTTTTTTCATATTTGTTATAACTATTTGTTAAAACAGTATCATCGTATGAAACTGGTAATAATTTATTTTCATTGTATGCACTGTTTTTCATGAATAATTGATTCATTCTTGAATCACCGTCAACAATATACAAATATTGATTTTTATTGGTGTTTTTGTTGTAATGTACAGGATTTGTACCTTGGGTTATTGCATCACATATTTCTTTATTATTTGGTGTTTGTTTTAATTGTAATGAATTATTTTTATTTTTTGGGTCATTTACTGAACATTCGAACAATCCTTTTGATGTTAAATCTGGTGTTATTTCATTCAATGAATAATACATAAGTGTTTTTTCAAATAATGTTCCATCAGAATTATATAAACAACATAGTAATGGTATTCCATCTTGACCATTAGGTCCTTCAATAGATAATGAAAATTTGTTTTGTTCACTTAAAACTTCATTCCCATATTGAATACGTATAGGATAATATTTGTTTTGGTTTAATTTTATTGTGCCACTATTTGAACCTTTTGTGTTAATAAACGCATTTATATTTTCATAGTCATTAATAGCAATGTCTCCTAACCATAACAAAGATGTATTATCAGAATTCAAAGTAAATTTCCAATTACCGGTTTTATCTGGTTTTATATATCCATACCACTCAATTGAATAAGACGTGTAATTTATTCCACTATTGTTAGTAGCTGATTGAATATTCTCAAATTTTGTAACTAATGTACTATTATAATTATCTTTGTAATTCAAAAAGAATTTTGCATTACTTTTATAATAACCATTCACAATTTTGAATAACAATCCTTGTTTGACACCACCATTTTTTGTTATATTGTTTATGTTTTCATATTCTTCCATTTTATTTTTACTATTCAACAAAGTAGCATTCAATTTGCAAGTATAATTAGTATGATATACTTTTTGTCCATTTTTTTGAAAATTACTTATATCATTCATATCAATTTTATTATTAGAGGAATCCGATGAGTAACTATAGCATTTATCCAAATCATAACTGTTTATTGTATCCGGTATGAAATAATTAAAGCTATAATTAGAAGAAAGGTTCTTCATTATTCCTTTTAATTTTTCAAAATTTTGTGCGTAATCACTATTATTCCATGACATCAATATCTTTATTATATATATTTATATATAATAAATATATATTCTAATTGTTTTTTTTGTTATAAAAAATAATTGATATTGCTAAAATGGATAGACAAAATATTGGCAATAAAACATCATTGTTTGTCGTTTCATTTTTATCAATTGATAAATTGACATCTTCTTTTTTTTTTACTGGATTTGACCTGTTGTAAGAAAGATATTTCAAATTATTATTGAAAATCGAATTATCAGAACAAGTATGATTTGTTTGATCATATAAGTTAGAATATGCTTCTATGTTGATTGTAGAATATGGTAAAAAGTTAAGAGACCATTGACTAATTCTTACTACCCTATTTTTGGGAGGCATTTCTATAATTATCAATCTATAATATGAATATTTATTTGGTGAATTTACATTGAAAACTATTGGTCTTTGAACAGTAGTATCAATTGGTTCTAAATTTTGCTGATCGATATATTCCCATTTTGTTCCATCAGTAGAACCAACTACCATGAATCTAGTTGGAAATGTTTTGATTTTATCACTAGGTTTTGGTGTTAAAATACTATAGTTGTACAAATAATAATCTTCCTTGATAAAATCATCAGGTAGTTGTATTTGTATCCATTCACCTTTTATATATTGAACTTCGCTTGAAAACATAGCAGGGTATTCTATTTTTGTTGTAGTATTATCTCCTGATCCTTGAAACGAAGAATTTATAATATTGTTTTGAGAATTTGTATATGGATCTTTTGAATAACCGTTATTACCATTGTAATTACACTGCCAGTATCTATTACTCAAAGAATTGAATGCATTATAAGCTTGAGTATCATTATTGGAATATGAAGAAGATGTGACTTTGTAATTTCCTGTATGAGAAAAGTTAGAATCATTGTCATTTATCGGAGTTTTAATTGTAATTTCGTTGGAAGTAAAGTTATTATTAGTTATTGGGACAACTTTAATAATATTTTTAGAATTCATTTATATCTAATATAAAGCAAGAAATTTATAGTTCTGTAAATATATAATATAGAATAGATGTTGCTAAAGCGGATATTAAAATACCAGAATAAATAGTAGAATCAAGAGTATATCCATAGTCAGAAATCATAGATTTTTCCGGATTGTAGAGTCTGTTTACCTTTTCGTCTAATTCATTTCGTAATGTTTTAACGCTTTTATAATTATTCATTACGTTGTAATAATTATCTGTATAATCAGAATATTTGAAATTACTATTAGAATTAGCAAGTTTGATATTATCATCGATAATTTTGATATTATCATTAATAATGTTCATTTGATTTATCAAATCTGTTTTTGTAGCTACATTACTACATGATGGTTGACTGGTTTTTTTTATACCATCATTACATTCAATATATAATTCATATTTTTTATTGAAATCGTTAAGTTGGTTGGCTAGTTCTTGTTCTTTTTTCATAATATTAGATACAGCAATTTCATTTGTATCATTCAAACCTTCTATAATTGGCATAGTATTTATATAACTAGGAGAAATATAATTTTCAAATCCTTCATTTGTACGACCAATACTGTAGTAATTTTGTAGTGTTATCATTTGTGGGTCAGGTACACTAAGTTTTGAAACAACAGGAGCTGTATATGTAGGTATTGATTGTGTCTGTATTGGTAGTGAACTATTTTGTGTAGATGAAGTTCCAACTGTTGTAGGCTGTGTAGGCTGTGTAGGTAGAATAGATTGTTGACTTGACGAAACATTTGTATAATTTTTTAAATTGTTATCAATCGTATTGTAATTTTGATTGAAAAGTATTTTTATTGGATTGTAACTATTTTTTATTAAACCCATAGAAACAACATCATTTAATTTGTTTAAATCGAGAATAACTAGATTTGCTTGTTTTTCTAAAGTATTCGACATGTAATCTTCACATGATTTTATACTTTTCAATTCTATTGAACTATTAGAATTGTCCAAATTCAAATGTGTGATTTGTGTATTGTTTATTTTATTTGTCAATACTCCAACGATAAACGTATTGAAATTATTTATATTTGTTTGAACTATCTTCAAATTATTACTGATAGTTTCAGGATTTGGTGTATTGAAAATTGCTGGATTTATCTTTTGAAAGTTTTCTCTCCTAACAATTTTACGTATTCCACCAATTTTAGATGGTATTGAACTTTTTTTGATTGGTCGAGTTACATATTTTTTCATGCGAATGAGATTATAAAAATGATCCAATTTTTGTTTTGTTGTTAGCTGTCTTTTCATAAATTCTCGTTCAGTTGATTTATATTTATTGATCAAATATCGTTTAGTCGATTGATATTTATTTATCAAATCTTTGGATGATTGATATTTTCTCATCAAATCATTTTTAGACGATTGATATTTTCTCGTCAAATTTTTTTTAGTTGACTCATAACTTTTTATTATTCTATCAAAAAATCCCATAAACAAATTATTTATATTATCATTATATAAATAGTTTGAAAGTTTATCTATTTTTAAAAATAAACCAAAATAAAAATACACAACCAATTCCTAAATTTATACTATCCATAAAAAGTGTATCATATTGTTCTTTCATATCATAGTATTTTTCATCAGAACTCGCATTCCCGCGATTTATATTCAATAATTTGTTAGCATAATCTTTATTTTTACAAAGTTCTACCTTGATGCATTTTTCACCATTATTTGGTTTTCCAAAATTTATATTATTACAAATATTGTCCCAATCTTTATCATAAGGTTTCAATATATTACAACTACTATCACTTGGCATAGTACCTAACTCAACTGCAGTTGAATAAAAAAAATCGTTCGGACTATATCCTATAAATGTTGTGGTAGGATTGTAACCGTTCAATAATGTATTATCCATTTTTATATTATCACAAGATATTTTATACACAAACTCGATAATAATCATAAAACATTGCAGTTACACTTTCGCGATTAAACATGCAAACTTGCCCGGGTCGAATACCTATAGCCAATGCTTGTGGATCAAACCTTGATATTTCAGGTAATTGTTTCAATTCCTTGATATTATACTTTTTCTTCAAATCTTCTATTTCATTTTCGTCTAAAATGAATGCAGATGGAACTAGTTTATGTTTCAGAATATTGAATTGTAAACGTTTCATATTGTGAATTATTACAAAATATCCTTCATTGTCATACAAATATCTCAGTTTCGTCAATATAGTGTCATTTGGTTCATCCTCTATTATTATAATAAGAGTATCAGTTTTTGTTAATACATTTTCAATAACAAAAAGATCTTCAATTATTTCGTCTAAAACTGTTGGTCTTATTTGTTTTGAATTCAAATAATATTTAATATATGCTTTTTTTTGATTTTTTTCGTTTGTTATTAACATATCTAATTGATTGTTAGAAACCATTGCATCAATTTCATTGATAGTAAATCCTTCATATTCTTTTATGTTATAAGATTGATCTTCTAATAATTCGAGAATAGTATTTCTAGATTTGAAAATACTTAGGATTCGGTTATTGGATGACATTATATATT
>Ga0214921_10010820_pt1 | contig 11214 bp, 5 predicted proteins | sample LL1505_MetaG_FD_177992 | JGI IMG/M metagenome (GOLD analysis project Ga0214921, IMG submission 177992) | Freshwater microbial communities from Lake Lanier, Atlanta, Georgia, United States - LL-1505 | ecosystem: Environmental > Aquatic > Freshwater > Lake | place: USA: Georgia | collected 2015-05-28
ACATGGCTTTGAACGGGGTGATTTCTGGAGGTGGCGCATTGATCAAAACAAATGCGAATACCCTAACCCTCGGTGGGGCGAATACCTACACAGGTGGAACCACAGTCAATCAGGGAGCTCTGGTGGTAAATGGTTCTGTGGGCGCAGTCACAGTGAACACGGGAGGCAGTTTGGGGGGTTCGGGAACGGTGGGAGCAGTTACTTTGAAAAGTGGTTCCTTATTAAACCCCGGAAATAGCCCTGGCACATTAACAGCATCATCTTCGATTTGGGAGGCAGGTTTATCCTATAATTGGGAAATCGATCAGGCTACTGGTGGCACAGCAGGGGTAAATTGGGACCTGTTCTCTGTGACTGGAGCGCTTGATCTGAGTGCGCTTTCCTCTACAGCCAAAATGAACTTAGTGCTGCAAAGTTTGTCGAGCATGGACGACTTCAGCCCCACTGCCGAATATAGTTGGGTTTTTGCACAAGCGGGTTCGCTGGTGGGTGCTGGCTTGGCCGATGGCACGAATGTGACAGATCTCTTCAATATTACCGCAACAGCATTCAATGGTGGAGTAGGACCAGTAAACGGATTTAGAGTTGAGGTTGGGACACTAGAGGGTGTTCGCACTCTTAATTTGATGGCTGTGCCCGAACCCTCGACTGGTGCGATGCTCGTGTTCGGCTTGGTTGGTTTGGTCGGCATGCGGGTGCTGAGACGGAAAGCTTAAGTTTTTTGTCGGTAGGGTCGGTTACCCTTAACCGACCATGCTAAACGCCGACCGTTGAATTATAAACATGGACGGGTAGGGATACCCGTCCCTACCGGTCGCGATTGATCAACCGTAAGTTTTTTTGGTAGGGACGCCTACCCTTAGGCGTCCATGCTGAACGCCTATCGTTGAATCATAAATATAGACGGCGAGGGATCGCCGTCCCTACCAGTACGTAAGGCCAGCCCTCGGGTGTTGAGACGAATCCCGCACGCACTGGATTTTGCATCACATATTTCCACTTTTGTTGGGCGCTAGATTCAGAACGGAGCCTGTGATCAAAGAAACCTCGTTGCCATCGAATCTTTAGACGCTTCGCCGCGAGACGTTTCCATGAGGATACTGTCGATTCAAGACTTCGATTGCCGAAAACAGAAAGTATAGCGTGAAGATGATCGGGCATGAGAACGACGAGAGCCACATGCCAGATTCTTCGATGATGGTAATCTTGGATCAGATCTATGATTTGGTGACCGGTTTCACGATGGCAGAGCTGATTGAGCCCATGGGGGCGGGTACATATGGTCAGAAACCATTCTGGTGATTCAATTCCTAGTGGAGGACGGTGATCCAGAACCTTGCGATGGCTAAAAAGAATATCCACATAGTATTAAACTGCCGAAAACAATAAAGGATTCGGTGAAAATTGGTAGGGTCGGTTACCTTTAACCGACCATGCTGAGCGCACATCGTTGAATCATAAACATGGACGGGTAGGGATACCCGTCCCTACTGGTCGCAATTGATCAACCGTAAGTTTTTTTGGTAGGGACGCCTACCCTTAGGCGTCCATGCTGAGCGCACATCGTTGAATCATAAACATGGACGGCGAGGGGTCGCCGTCCCTACCGGTGCACGGGTGGTCAAACGACCGGCAACCAACATGGACCGGTAAGGGTACCGGTCCCTACCGCGTACCCGCGGCCTGACCTGCACACCTTGGATCGGTAGCGCCAGAAAACGATCCGTCTGAATTCAGAATCAGAATCTGGCTCGTCCCAAAATCCTCTACGTCGTCGATGACATGCCCCATCGATTTCAGTTTCTCGCGTGTTTCGGGGGGAACAGATTTCTCCATCCGTATCTTGTCGGGCGACCACTGATGATGGAACCGAGGCTGTGCCACCACTTCTGCGGGCTTCATCTTTGCATCCAGCGCATAGCTCAAGCCTAATAGAACCTGAGAAATGATCGTCGGGCCACCTGCAGCCCCGACGGCCATCACGACTTGGTCATCTTTCATCACAAGAGTCGGACTCATGCTGGAAAGTGGACGCTTCCCGGGTGCGATGGCGTTCGCTTCGCCTCCCACGAGTTGGAAATGATTGGGTACCCCAGGAGCCACGGCAAAGTCATCCATCTCATTGTTCATCAGAATGCCCGTTCCGGGGATCACCACCTTGGAACCAAAGGCTGTGTTCACCGTGGCCGTACACGAGACCCAGTTGCCTTCGGCATCCGCGACGCAGAAGTGGGTAGTGTGTTTTTCAAAGCAGTTGTTCTGCCAGTGGGGCGGGGTGCCGTGCTCCACCGGCGTTGCTTTCTTTGAGTTAATCTTTGAAGACAACTCTTTGGCGTAAACGGAATTGGTCAATCCTTTGGGCACGTTGACGAAAGCGGGATCTCCCAGCCAGTAGGCGCGGTCGGCAAAGGCAAGTTTCATAACCTCTGTCATCCGGTGAATGAATTCGGGCGTGCCTGGTTTGGGCATCTTGCTGCCCATCGCTTCCAAGATATTCAACATTTGCGCCACGTGAACTCCGCCCGAGCTGGGAGGTGGGAAGCCCAAAATGGTCCAACCCCGATAAGAGGAGGTGAGGGGGGTTCGTTCCTTGAACTTATACTCCTTGAGATCTTTGGCTGAGAGAATGCCTCCGTTGGCCTTCATGTATTTCTCCACGGTCTTTGGAAACGAGTTCCGGTAAAACCACTCCTTTCCGTTCTTGGCGATGCTCCGATAACTTTCTGCCAGATCCTTCTGGACGATTTGTTCACCTTCCAGATAAGGGGAGCCATTTGCTTTGAGAAAGATGGCCTTGGATGCGGGAAAGAGCGCCAGGTTGGTCGCCTGACCCGCCAGCTTCTTGGCATAAATCCGATCGATGGGAAAACCTGCGTCAGCATGGCGGATGCCAGCTTCGAAAGCCTTCGAAAATGGAAGTTTTCCGTGTTTCCGTACGGCTTCCTCATAAACCGCCAGTGCACCCGGGGTGGCCGAGGCAAGGGGCCCGGTCTTGCTCAGCTCCTCCACCGGCTTTCCATCCTTGAGGTACATGTCACGGGTCGCCTTGGCCGGGGCGGTTTCCCTTCCGTCCAAGGCGATGCATGTCCCATCTGCCAACCGAGCGAGAAAAAAACAGCCTCCACCGATGCCCGAGTTGTGACCGTCCACTACGCCGAGTGTGAGGGCGACAGCTGCTGCGGCATCGATGGCATTGCCCCCGTTTTTGAGGGCATCCAGACCAGCTTGCGTGGCGAGAGGCTGGACGGAGGCCACGAATCCTTCCGTCGCTCGAACCGAGGCAATCGATATTGCCATAAGGAAGGGAAGAAGGAATCGCACGGTAGAGGAGTTACTCCCCGGCAGCCACATTGGTTCGTCGCTCATCGGCAAAGGCCTCGCGTTTTCCATCTGGAAGTATTCGCACGACATTGACGCTGCCGAAGTAGTACTGGTTCTTTTGTTTGAAACTGGTCTTCCAGTTTTTCTTCAGCTCCTCGGCCAAGGTGGGATCAAATCCTTCTTCCAGTTCCAGGGCGTTCTTAGGCTCCGAAGGGCTTTTGGCCCGGTTGAGATGGAAGCGGGGTTGATCGATGGCGGCGATTGGATCCATGGCAAAATCAATCATGTTGCTGAGGACCTGGTAAACACCCGTTGGAATTCGGTCCGAGGCGGGGGATCCGAGAGCGATCACCGGTTTGTCTTTTTCCATAACGATGACCGGAGCCATCGTGCTCCGCGGGCGTTTTCCTGGCTCGGCCGAGTTCACATATTTCTTTGTCCCAAACCCAAAATTCGAGAGGCTGTTATTGAGGAGAATGCCTGTCCCAGGGGCAACGACGGCGGCTCCCCAGTGGAGGCTGAGGGACTGGGTGGCGCAGACAATGTTGCCCGCCTTGTCCATCACGATGAAGTGGGTCGTGTCGGAGTTTTCCGTGGTCTCATCCGCTCCCGGTGAGGTCCGCGGAGTTGATGATTCAAGGACACTTTTGGAAAGAGCGGAAAGGCTTTCCTTGGAGAAGACTTTTTGGATCCGCTCGGCGCGATCTGGAGTGTCGCCGAAGTTTGAGGAGACGATTGGGTAGATCTCTTGCCACGCGCGGGCGACCTGTTCGATCCTGGCAAGGCTCATAGAGATGGTGTTCGACCAGTCTTTGGGCTCGAGGGATTTCAGGGTCAGCAGGACGGTGGCGCCACCAGAAATCGGCGGGGCTCCGGCGTAGATGTGGTAGGATTTGTAATCCTGCTCCAGTGGGGCGAATTCGCGGGGGCGATAGTTTTTAAAATCCTCCTTTGCAAAGGAGCCACCGCCTTTCTTGGAGGCGGAGACGAGTTTGCCAGCGATTTCTCCTTGGTAAAACTCCTGGGGCCCTTTGTCTCCCATTGATTCCATCGTTTTGGCCAGATCGGGATTTTTCAGGATGGCGTCCTTCTCCGGTACTTTTCCTTCTGGATAATAGATTTTTGCGGCTTCCGGATCCTTGGTGACGAGGTCGAACTTGTTCCCGAACTCGACGATCTGTTTGTCGGGCAGGGGAAAACCATCCCGGGCATATCCAACGGCCGGTTTTACGAGTTCTTTCCAGGAAAGTTTGCCCCACTTCTTTTGCATCAGTTCTAAGCCTGCGGCACACCCAGGGATGGCGGCGCTGTGCCAACCCCGGGAGCGGTCGGCCGAAGGCAGGGCGCGCATCGCCTCGACCGACATGCCGGCCGGCGCAGTTTCGAGGGCGTCAATATAGGAAACTTTTCCGTTCGAGGCGTCGTAGTAGAGGACAACCATTTTCCCTCCGAGTCCGGAGTTAAAGGGTTCCGTCACGCCGAGGGTAAGGGAGACAGCGACGGCGGCATCGGCGGCTGTTCCGCCCTGCTTCAGAATGCGGATTCCGGCCTCGGTGGATTGCGGACTTCCTGAAACGACAACCCCGCTGGTCGACTCGGCTTTTTGGGCGGAAAAAAGAGCGGGGCAGAAAAAAGAAAAAAGAAAAATAGCGGAGAAGATCGATTTTAAGCTTTGTCGAGTGTCTAAAGTCATAAATAATCATCCCCTTATGAGTCGCAAAATCAAGGTCGCACAATTTGGTCTCGGCCCCATCGGGCAGAGCAGTATCCGTCTGCTGGCGGAGCGGAAAAATTTCGAAATCGTCGGCGGGATTGATATCCAACCTGCTTTGTCGGGAAAGCTGGTGGGGGATGTGTGCGGGTTGCCGAGCCTGACCAAGGCCAAGATCTATCCGACCTTTGAGGAGATGTGGAAAAAGGTGAAGCCGGATGTCATCGTCCACACGGCTGGGTCCCGAGCCAAGATTACTTTTGAGCAGTGCAAGCCGATGCTCCAGAAGGGGCTGGCGGTAGTTTCTTCCTGTGAGGAGTTACTGTTCCCAGCCCATCGGGCTCCAAAGGAGACGGTGGCGATCGACAAACTTTGTCGCAAGAGCGGGGGACGGATTTTAGGTACAGGGGTGAATCCTGGTTTTGTGCTGGATCTTCTGCCTGTCTGTCTGAGCGGGGTATGTCGGAGCGTCCGTTCGGTTTATGGGGAGCGGGTGGTGAACGCGTCGACGCGGAGACAACCGTTGCAAAAGAAGATCGGGAGCGGGCTGGAACCGGCGGAGTTCAAACGGTTGTGGAGTGAAGGGAAGGCGGGGCATGCGGGGTTTCAGGAGTCGCTGCTACTCATTGCTCATTCGTTCGGATGGAAGATTGGGAAGGTGACCGAGACGCTTGAGCCGGTGATTGCGGATCACGACATCAAGACTCAGTACTTTTCAGTGAAGGAGGGGCTGACGTGTGGGTTGCATCAGGTAGTGAAGGCGGAGTCGAATGATGGGCATTCGATTCATCTTGATTTGAAGATGTATCTGGATGCGAGGGATCCGCACGATTTAGTGAGGTTGGAGAGTGATCCTCCGGTGGAGGCGGTGCTGAATGGAGGGGTGGCGGGGGACAGCGCAACCGTGGCGGCGTTGATCAATGCCATTCCGAGGTTGTTGAAGTCGCCCGCGGGCGTGCGCTTGATGACCGATATTCCATTGGCGGGATAAAGACTAGGTAGGGTCGGTTACACCTAACCGACCATGCGGATCACCGATCGTTGAATTATGGACATGGACGGCTAGGGGTAGCCGTCCCTACCGGATAAACTGATAATTATACACTAACCATCAATGACTTATGAATATATTCGTTGCGATTACTCGCGAATTAACCACTTGCAAAATTAGAAACCTTGGATAATATATATATAGTGACTGGCAGTACTCGATTCTTGTCCTGTTTTTGTGCAATCTCGCTGGGTATTTCGTCTTCTGCTTTGACTGAAATTTTGGTGGGTTGGGATATTCCCACCTCGGCCGCCCCAAACAGTTCCAGCACTCCGACTTCTGTTGTTGCTAATACGAATGCGAATGGCGTGGCTTCTGGGGCAACGATAAGCCTTGGAAGTGGAATTGCCGTCGGCAACGTTTCCTATGGATGGGGTGGATCGAATTGGGGAAGTTCGAACAATACAAGTATCGCACAACAAAGCCTGGATTGGGCGAATAGTAATAATAAGTGTTTTAATTTTTCAATTACTGCCCAACCAGGAAAAGTCTTAACGATCAATGGGGTAGGATCTCTTTCTGTAATGGCTTCGGGCGCGGGCCCAGGAAATTGGGCGCTCCTCCACAGCACCAACCCGAGCTTTTCAACTTATACAACAACTGCGACTTGGGCTTCTGGAGTTGGAAGAGCTGCTTCGAATGCCTTAGGTTATACAAATAGTTTAGTCGCTCCATTTACGACTGCATTGGCGGCGAGCAATGTTGTTGTGGGTTCTGGTCGCACTGCTTACTTTCGGCTTGTCGGTTACGAGGGATGGTACTCAACAGGAGGCACGGGAAGAATTATGGGAAATTTGACGGCTCCCGATTTCACCGTTTTGGGAACAGTTGCTGATGCGCCGATTCAAACCTTTACTTGGAATGGTGGTTCTTCCGGATTGTGGAACTATACCGCTACCAGCTGGCTCGATGGAGCTGGCGCTTCATCGGCATTCTTAGCTGACAATAATGCAAGGTTTACCAATGGCGCGACGGTAGCCATTACCAATACAGGCGTAAGCGCTGGTTTTTTGAGCAACAATGTCCCTTCCGGACAAATAACCAGCCTCACCGGCGGAAGACTGACGAGTTCAATTCTTGTGAACGCAGGGGCGGGTAATCTCGTTCTTGGATGTCCGGGCACCTACACGACGGTCAATCTGGGCGCAGGAACCATTACGGCGTCGGCCAACGACTCGCTGAGTGGAGCGGTGAATGTTTCCGGCGGATCCATTTTGGATGTTGGAATATTCTCCAATACGATTGGAGTTTTAACGGTCAATGAGTCTTCAGTTTTAGGAGTAGGCATTTTGACGGTTGCTGGATCCAGCTTTGCGCTGGATCAAAACGACCAGATAGTTCCTGTTTCCATGGCTGGTTACGGTGGCTTGGCAAAAACTGGATCCAAGACCCTAACCCTTTCCGGATCAAATTCATTCATTGGAAACATCGGCCTTTCTGGGGGCATATTGGCCACAGCGGGGAATGAAAGATTACCCGATACGGCTGTGGTGGTGTTCGGTTCGGGAACTACTTTGAAACTGGGTGGGAATGAAACGATTAACTCTCTGAGCGCGGCCAGCGCTGCCGCCAGCTCAATGGTGGATCTGCAAAGCTACAACCTCACGCTGACGGCAACCTCAAGCAATCAGTTCCAAGGCATGTTGGTTGGTTCTGGTTCCCTGACCAAACAAGGGACAAGCATTCTCAGCATCAATGAAAGGAATACCTTTACGGGTGGGACGATCTTGAAGAATGGTTCGCTACGACTGCAGGACAGCGGAATCCGCAGTACAAATATAGACACCGGGGTTGTGACTTTGTTTTCGGGGCCGTTTGGGACGGGTCCTCTCTCATTGCAGGGAGGTAAAATTTATTCTTCCTCCACCAACGCCCGAAGCATTTATAACGCGATTGATATTGCGGGTGATTTCACGATTGGAGACACGGCTGCAACAAGCAACGGGGAGATGAATGTATCCACCAATGTCACGGGCGCCACGACAACGGTTTCGTCCAATTCCACGATTACGGTTTTGTCCCCTACCGATTGGTATCAATCCATCTCATCGGGTCCGGGCAAGATTTTGAGCAAAAACGGCACGAGCTACCTCCGGTTGCGTGGAGCGAATCAAATCGACACCCTGCAGGTGTTGGGAGGGGGGCTTTATGCTCAAAACTCGAATAATCTCTCTTCTGTGATCGTTGGAAATACAGGAATTCTGGGATGGGGATACAGCAACATCGTTGGGCCGTGCAATTATTTTGGAAATGCCACGTTGGTGCTGTCCAATGGAGCAACTCTCGGACAGTACGGATCCTGCGGGCTGACCAACGATGTTGTGGATCGGACTCTTGCTAACAATCTCCGGATTCAGGGAGATGTTACATTTGGTTTGGGTACATTCAGCAGTTATCTGAGCGGTGGGGCTGATCTCACGGGACTCAGCCGGACTTTAACCCTTTCCAATTCGACCTATTTCAGCGGACCGGTCACCAACGGGAGCCTGCAATTGTCCTCCAGTTCAGCGACTCGCTTCTTGGTTTTGGCCGCCAGCAACAAGTTCAACGGGCCCTTGGCGTTAAGCGGGGGAATGTTGGTCTTGAGTAACGCAAACGCCCTCCAAGGGGTTACCCAAATCGTCTTCAACGGAAATTCCACAAACGGAGGGACCCTGGGACTCACTCCTGCAAACACCAATGATTACTCATCCCTCTTTAGTTCTAGCGACCTGCAGAACTACCGGATTGATACTGGAGGGGCAAACGCGACATTGGGGACGTCTCTTGGTTCCACAAACGGAAGCTTCTACAAGTCTGGGCTCGGAACGCTGACGCTGCCCGTGGCCAATCTCATTCAGGGGGGGGCAACCCTAGCCGAAGGGCGTCTGGCTCTCGGTAACAACGGATCGCTCGGCACAGGGGAGTTTTTGATCGACCAGTCTGGTGTGGAAATCGAAACCCTGACGTCCCTTGTCCTGTCGAATGATGTCCGGCTTTCGGGAAGTCCCGTCATTGTCGGATCACATCCGCTGGAAATCACCGGCACCACCCGTGTTTCCGGGGGAAATCGAGCACTCTATCCCAGCAACCAAGGAGGGGTGATTCTGAATCGGGTGGAGCTTTCGACCAGTCCCACCAACAACGCCTACCGTCTCGTGATCTATGGGACCTCTCCCGTGGTGGTCAATGGATCGATTGTGGACGGCACCAACTCGACATATACCAACGGCATTCCTGGCTGTCACTTTAGGATGAGCAATCCATCCACAGTGACTTTCCGGGGAACAAACACTTACACCGGGGCGACTTGGATCGAGGCGGGGACCCTTAAGATCGAAACGACCCAATCCCTTCCCGCCAATGGAAATCTACAGTTGAACGGAGGAATACTTCGATTGATTCCACCGGGAACCTATCAAGTCGGAAACCTGTCTGGAAGTATCGAAACGAACACCGTCGTGTTGACAAACATCGTAGAGACGAATGAAGTCTATACCAACCCAGTTGGATCGGTAGAAACATATCCGTACACCATTACCAACGTTGTGACCAATATTACGGTGCAGACAAATCCGATCCAAGGAACCGTTGATATGGGAAATCAAGGAGCGGTTCTTCGAGTTGCTTCCATGACCAACTGGATTACCAATAGCGTACTGACGTTTACGAATTACCAAGTCAGCGGGAGCGTTGCTTACCTGCCCACAAACCTTACCACGGAACAAATTGCCAGCATCAAAAATGCTGCCAATCCAACGGCTACTGCTTCCGTGAATTCTCAGGGGTTGCTCTCTTTCAGCGGTTCAGGAAACACCGCTCCCTCCATTGCACTTGGGCAGACTTTCTCGGTTCCGGAAAACAGTGCCAGCGGAACCTTGGTAGGAGCGGTTGTGGCTTCGGATCCGGATGGGAATTCGCTTTCCGGTTGGACGATTGTTTCTGGAGATCCGACCGGAGCATTCTTTATCAACTCTTCCGGGGAAATTCGGGTAGCCGGGATTGTTAATTTTGAGACGAATCCTTCCTACACCTTGGGGGTTCAGGTCTCGGATGGGACTGAATTAAGTTCAACTCAGCTTGTGACGATCAATGTTGGAAATATACCCGAATTCACCGATGTCTTCGGCGCATCCGCCCTTGGAAGTGACGATAACGGTGATGGTGTCTCCAATCTTATGGCGTATGCGATGGGTGCAACCTCTCCCGGTAGTTCAATCGTCAAACCGGTTGTTACCACGACGTCCTCATCCCTATCGATCACAGTGATCGTCCGGATCAATGATCCGAAGTGCCTGATGGTAGGGGAAGCGACCACCAGTCTGACTGCTTGGCCGGTCAACAGTCCTATCACGGGTGTTGCAGCGGCGGATCAGTCGGGAGCCGTTGCTGGGGTAACCCAAAAGCAGGTGTTTTCGGTCGACCGCGGAACAGATCCGAAAAAGTTCCTGCGGCTGAAGGTAATCCTCCAGCCCTGAATTTTCAACCGGTAGGATCGGCTACCCTTAGCCGACCATGTGGATTATGGTCCATCGAATCATGTGTATGGACTCGTAGGGGTTGGCCCCCTCAAACCCTCCCCCGCCCATCCTCATCACTGCGTCCCGCAGGTTTTGATTCCCGCTTACGCGGGGGGATTCTCGTCCCTACCGGTGATGAGTTCCACATTGTGAATTTTTGTCGATGGTAGGGCGACCAGTCCCTTGGTCGCCTAGGTGAGCGTTGAGTCTTTGGATTTTGAGCGGGGCTAGATAGGGATATCTGTCCCTACCAAAATTAGAATTATGTGCTAATGTGTTATCAATGAAGGCTTTTTTGCCGATAGTAGCCTTTTTGCTTTTTCAGGGAATCTCGTCCCTTAATGCTCAGGGAGTTTTAATCGGTTGGGATTTGCCGGTAAACTCGACCGTCTCTACGGTTAGCTCTGGGAGTACAACTACAGGTGTGGTGGGTCCGAAGTCTTTTGTTATGGCTTCAGGTCTTTCTCCGAATGTTTTTAGTGCCGATCCCTATGCTTGGGGAGGCAGCAGTTGGACTTCTAACGGTACGAGTCCCGGACCGAATGGCACAACCAACAACGACTACTTCTCTTTTGAAATTCAGGCCGATACAGGAAAAAAAGTTACGATCTCTGGGATCTCCCGGTTGATTC
>Ga0214921_10010821_pt1 | contig 11214 bp, 6 predicted proteins | sample LL1505_MetaG_FD_177992 | JGI IMG/M metagenome (GOLD analysis project Ga0214921, IMG submission 177992) | Freshwater microbial communities from Lake Lanier, Atlanta, Georgia, United States - LL-1505 | ecosystem: Environmental > Aquatic > Freshwater > Lake | place: USA: Georgia | collected 2015-05-28
ATAGAGTGCATCTATTAATTCATTAATCTGTTTAATGGCTTCTGATTGGGTTGCAGTTACGGAGCAAGTTCCATCTATACCTTGTTCACCACGTTCTCCACTAACTCCTCGAATACCATATGGGCCTGTCTTTGTCCGAAGAGTTCCCCAGAAATATGCTAGCAAGAATACTGTTCCGACGGTAATCCAAAGACACGTATATATAACCCAAGTGAATGCTGTGGTTTTAAAATCGACAATACCTTCTGTAAGATATAAACCAAATAAGACGTATATACATAGCAAGATTAGGAAAAAGAAAATCCAAGATATACCCCCCATCCCAAGATAGCAGATGTGATTGTTTCTAGAGTAATACTATATAAAAAAAAGAAAAATATCACAACTATAGAGTAATTCACACCCACACCACACACCCCACACGACACCTATAAGAAGGTGTCTTTACTCATTCTCTGGCGGTGGTGGGGGCAGATACTGGTTCCAGAAGTTGGCATCAGCGCCACGAAGCCAGCAGCAGATGTGCCACGGCCACTTTGCAGGATGGAGCAGTAAGCTCTTTCCATATTCTTGCACAACCTCTGGCGTGTAGTGAGATATCTTCGGAAAGATGACTTTCCAGGCCTTGTCTACGAGTTCTCCCAAGTTGTTGTTCATTTTGAAAGATAAATTGATATTCTAGAAATATAATAAATTAATTTTTGTAAAAAAAACTAAAAAATGCTAAAAACCAAACCTTTTTCGTGATATTTACCAATTAAAGGAACACACTTAAGCCATAGTATAAATAAGATAATCCTGGTCTGTTGGTTCGTTTATATCTTGTAAAGTGAATAATCCCGATTTGTATTTTAAATATTTTCCTGTAGTTTTATGTATTATCCTACATTCATTCTTAATATTTCCAGTCATAACAATACTGAAATATTGGCTTTCATCATCATAGTTATATGTGATTTGATTAACTGCACCATTACTAACAGCTAGGCACTTAATTCCAGATGTAGGTGTTGCTGTGGGTGAAAGAGTATATGTACTTCCAATTGCATTATCCAATATCTGCCCGAACAATTTTATACTAGTTTTATTATGAGTTAGTGTAGGTTGATTTTTCAATTGTAAGTATGCTAGAACGGAATATTTAGAATCTTTTTGAGTGGTAGGTATGTATCCTTTACCAACTTTATTTGCATCTGGATTAGTATCTGGCCGCCCATTCTGTTTTCCTAGTTGGAATGTGGTATCATATTTAGTAGGATCAATATAATAAAATGATGCATTAATATCAGAGCTCGGGATGTTAGTTCCAGTTCCCACTACACCGCGAAATAGATTATAAGCATTTCCATCTTCCGCGCCGGTGTATCCTCCAGTGTTAGGTACAAATCCTAGCATATTAAAATTAATAGGTTCTTGAGAACCAAGACTAGACCATAGAACATTCCCACTTGCAGGAATCTTATTTGCTAATGGCGCAGGAATACACCTTATTGGCGCTTGATTTCCCGTAAGGGGTGGGTCGGCCGAAGTAGTAATTATATCACCTAGTGCCATATAACCTGCCGGGGCAATTGGTCGCCATACCCAGAATTGATTTCCATTTTCTTGATTAGACCATAGTGGTTCATAATTAATTGGACCTTTAACATCACCTGATACTATAATAGTTTCGCGTGCAGGGCCGGATTGTGGATGTGGATATTTAATGGCACCAACATGCTTATTGCTGGATGTCGATTCGCCACTTCTAGAAGGACCCATTAATACATCACCCAAAGGATAAAATACTGAACCTTTATAAGTAAATTGTTTAGCGCGCCAAATACTAACACCATTAAAAGCTCTAGAACCAGAATCATTGGTAATACCATCATATAAATCAGTTTTTGCAACTCGTAGAATATATCCCGAGGCGCCTGGATTTGGAGTATTTCCATCATCACTAGCATAACATCTTTCAAGCATTTTTGGCCTATATTGCATACCCATACCCCAATAAAATACATCATATTTTCGAATCTCATCAAACGGCGTTTCTTTTATCCAATCAAATTGTTCCTCTGCACCAATAGTTTCAAAATATAATTTTCCACCTGCATTATAGATAAGTTCTATCCAAATATCCCATACACTACCTAGATAACGAACCAAATTATTAGGACCATTATACGGTGCTAGCTGTTTAAATTCATCACTACCACAAAGTTGCGCTACTTTACTTTTGATATATATATTATTTAAATCTACATTAACTCCTTGATTAAGTGCCCTTAATTTCTTTGGAATTATACCATCTGCACCCAGTATATAATTATAGCAATATTGGTCCCGACAATCTGCATTACACTTACCTGCTTCACCTTTATCACCCTGTTCTCCCTGCTTGCCTTGTAAACCAGGCGGTCCTGTTTTATTTCGCATCGTCATATAATAATTTCCAACCAAAATAATATTGATAAATGTAATTATAGTGATTAAATATAGAAACCAGAATAATACATAGATAACGGTTTCTTCAATACTTTTACTTATTTCCAATCCAATTCCTATGGCGATAATAACGCCGATGGCAAATATGATAAATAGGTAAATTGTTTCCATTCTAGAAATACTATATTTTATGAATATATTTAGCCGGATAGAAAAATATTTTGAGTTTCCCCCTCTAGAATATCTTTATGAGATTTTATAAGCATCTTAGAAGTCCGCAGGATCCATACATTGATTAGAATCTTGCATACATACATTTAGCTTAGCCTTAAAATCTTTTTCTGACATGGTACTAGAAAATGCTATCTTTTCCAACATATTTATTTGCGTGTTAATTGGCATTGCTTGCTCTAGAGTATTCTGGTCACCACATTTTTGGGTAGAAGGTTTATCTAGACAATCACGTGAAATATCAGGATACATAGTACTGGCAACATCTAAAATCAATCCACGAGCATTATCAATACCGCATTTTTCAGCATAAGAACATTTACCAGGTGGACCTTTTGACCCCTTGGGACCCTTGCTACCCTGTTGCCCTGGCACTCCCGGATCATTACGAAGCTGTATGTAATATACTATAGCTAGGTAAATATTCAATACACTCAATCCTAGCAAACAAATAATCATAAAATAAGCGATTTTATATTTTACCTCGGGAATCATAAACCCAATAGAAAGCAGAATTACAAATATAATCGCTAGAATCAAAAATGTAGATAAATCCATCTTCCTAGCAATACTTCTGGCAATACTTCTAGCAATACTAATATATCCTAAGGAATATTCTAAAGGGAAAAAAATGAAAAAACTAGAATGCTAAAAAACTAGAATGCTGATACAAACTAAAACTAACTAGAATCAATGATAACGTTTTTCTAGGAATTCTATATTTTCTGGCAGAATAGTAATTATCTTATTATGATATTTATACATTGCACTATTTTTTAATCCATCTGCTAGAATGATTCGAACCATTCCTATCGCACTTGGAATAGGTTCCAACCTCATTAAATTTGCATCAAACAGCAGATGCCAATTTGCACACATTAATAAACCATTATCCGGGTTATATTTACTAGCATCATCACATTTAGCAAAATCCCAGATATGAGCGACCTGACAACACTCGGGAACACACATATCGGGCTCGCAAATTATACATCTTTGAAAACGTGATTTAACAGCTGCACGGTATTTATCATCTTTACGTGAGTTTATAATTAATATTTGTTCTTCTGTTGTTTCTGGAATATTGTTATCATTTATTTTATAATTAATATCAATATTATCTAGTGTTTGTAAACAATAAATTATTTTATTTTCATCATAGTAAATTAATAAATTATTAATAAATTCATCAGTTATTGAATTATTATTTGAATTATGATAATGTTCTTTTATTAAATTATAAATATGTTCAATAGAATCATTAATTGATTTTTCCATTCTAATTTTATTAATTCTGTAAAAGATACTAAAATTATATTGATTTATTTTTATATTAAAAAAAATTGAAATATATAAAATAAATTATATAAAAAATTTACCATCTTATAATAATTTTGAATGGCAGATAGAATAAAAAAATTAATTAAGATAACAAAGAAGAATCCATCTCAGATTTTAGAATGTATTATTAAAAAACATATAGACAATTATAAAAGTTTATATGATATTCTAGAAATAGAAACACAAAGTAATTTAAAATTAAAAAAAGCTATTAAACAGTGTTATATAAATTATATTAAAACTACAAAACAAGTTAGAACATTATATGATTATCAAATTAAATATATAGACAATGCAATAACAGAATTATTAATAAATAATAAATGTATAGTAAAAAGCCCTACCGGAAGTGGCAAAACTTTAATTTGCTTTAATATAATAGCAAATATTTACAGACATTTATCGGAAAATGACACAAAAGAAATAAAACATTTTAATGTAATTTTTCTAACTCCTAGATTAAAACTTTGTGCTCAGAGTATATATTCAAATAGTAGAAATAAAAGCATAGATATAGCTATAGAAACAGACAAAGATGACAATATAGATAATAGAAATACTAATAAATCTGATATAAATTATATTAATAATACAGAATTATTAAGTATAAATGGTGTTGTCGTTAAATATCTAGAATATAATTCAAAAGTTGCAAAGAAAACTCAAGAAGAAATATTTAAAAATCCTAATTTTAACTTTATCTCAAGCACTTATCAATCTTTAGATAATTTAGTTGACTTTATAGAAGCACATAAAATACCTATTGATTTAATAGTGTATGATGAATTTCACTATATTTATAATTGGAAATCAGGAACAAAAACCAGTAAAAAGTTTATTGAGAATCCACTATTTGCAAAAAAATTATTTCTAAGTGCAACACCTTATAAAAAACAGGAAGAGAATATAGAATTATATGGTAAATTATTAAATTTTGTATCTATTAAGGAATTAATTGAAGCAGGACATTTGTGCACATTAGAACCTATGGTTGAAATAGATTTAGATGAAAATAATGATGATGGTAAAGATTTTAATAGAAATGATAATAGTATAGCAAAATATAAAAAATTACCTCAAATGCTTAATGAAGGATTTACAAAATATAATAAACAAAAAGCAATAATATTTTGTAATACTACTAAAAATTGTTATGATTTATATGATAATTTAAATAATGAATTAAATGTTGGAAAATTAGATGGCGATGATAAATATATTAAAATATTTCAGCCATATGTTGGAATGTTAAAAAATAAATTATTAAATATTAGCACAAATAATACATTAGGAAATATATTAAATGAAGAAATTAATAATAATTCTGATGATTCTGAAAATACTAATGAAGCAAACGAATTAATGGAAATAGAAACAAATATTACTGATGAAAATATAAAAACTATTAATAAAGTTCTAGAAGAATATGAAAAATATACAAAGCAGTGTATTTTAATTACTTGTAAAAAAATAGACTTAGGATATGACCATAAACCGATTGATTTTGTAATAATTGCAGATAATAAACAAAGCTATATAGATTTAGCTCAATCTATTGGCAGAGGTATTAGAAAATATAATCAAAATAAAATATGTCATGTATTATTACCAATAAAATTAAAAGATATTAGAGAAGGTAATTTTAAATCTGCAATAAATTATTTAGAATATATAAAAAATGATGTTCAGTATGATATTGTCTCAAAAATAATTAAACCTAGTATTGATAAGTCTAGAATTTCAAAATTAATGGAAGTAATAAAAAAACTAAATATACCTATTGACGAAAATAAAATCTCGTATGAATATTTAAATAATTTATTATTATCATATAAAAATTCAATAGAGGATAAAATATATTCAGCCCCAAAAGAATCTGATTTACAACAGACACAGAATGATAATAAAGAAACACAAAATTTAGTTGAAGAAATTGAAGAAATTCAAGAAGTAATTATTAACATAGAAAAAGATTATAAAATCTTAAGAGATACTTGGATACAAATTTATGAAGAATTAGCAATTCGCAATTCTAGCAATATACGTCAAAATGAATATGATATTAAAAAATTAAAATATACATTATTGCAAGACAAAATTAAATTGTTAAATTTTAAAAATAAAATTGAATATAAGTCCTGGGCATTAGAAAATGAAGAAATTCCCGATCCTGAAAACGAATTTAAAGGAACCATTTGGACTAATTATTATGATTTTCTAAATATAAAAACAGATGGTTTTCCAAAAACCTGTATTGAATGGGAATTAGTTTGTAAAAAAGATAGAATCTTTGATTGTAAAACTTACTATAAATATTTTGAAGAAAAACACTTACCCGAAATGCCAGAGGAACTTTACGGAAATAAACTATTTGGAAATTTACATGCTAGATTGCAAAAATTAAAATCAACACTTGTCAATGAAGAATCGGATAATTCAGATATTGAATAGTAATTAAATACTTGTTTTTTCTAATTGTTTTTAATTTGGCTATATTTTATTATATTCATTTTTAATATTTTCATAATAATATGCTAGTTTAAAAAATTGATTTTATTTATTTATTAATAATAATTTATCAAAATTTAATTAGATACAGAAAAGTTAGTACATAATTTTATTAAAATGGCTTCTAGCAAAGAAGAATCTGCTAATCAACTATGCGATAGGGCAACAAAGAATAAAAAAGTTTTCAAAAATAAAGAAGAATTGGAAGGACATATTCATCATATTCATAATTTCTTAAGAAATAATGGTTTTGGTTATAATATGGAAGCTATGAAAACATTTATTCTATTTTATTGCTTGAAATTAATTGATGATAAAATAGAAGCATTTGCAGATATTAATCTTAAAAAAATAAAAGCTGAACCAGAAGATGGAGAAATAAAATTTAAAAAAGCAAAAGAAGAATTTATTAAATATTGTAAATTTAGTGATTTTTTAAAGAAAAAATATCAAATAAATACTGATGATTTATATCTACATATTAGAAATACTTTGAAGATTTTAAAAAGATATTTTAATGAAATTATTCCCACGCATTTAGTATTAGATCTTGAAACTGATAAATATTGGCAACTAATTATGTTAGTCAATGATATTGATACTAAAAATACTGAAATACACGTTTCTGGTAAAATTTATGAATATTTTATTGGTCGTGATGAAACTGCAATAAGTGAATTAGGTGCATATTTTACAGCGCGAGATGCTATAGGTTGTATTTTTGAACTAGATATACCAAAATTAAAAAAAACGACAATGTCCGAAGGAAATTTGAAATATGAAGTTCCAACAATGGGTGATCCATTTGGGGGTTCTGGTGGTTTCACTTGTGGTTATGCAGAAATTATGGATAATGAATTAAAAGATAAAGGACTTGTTTGGACGCCAGAAATGGTTAATAACATAAAACATTTTGATATTAATGATGATGTTATAAAACTTGCTAGAATTGAATTATTCGCGATTACTGGTATATTTCCGGAATTAGATAATTTCAAGCGTGGAAATACATTTCAAAGTGAATTTACTAATACAAATGGTGATTTTGAATATTGGGATTATTTATATTCAAATTGTCCTTTTGGTGGTGATAAAACAAAGCAAACGGAAGAAATGAAGAAGAATAATAAAATTTTAAAATTCATTAAAGATAAAAAGAAAGATATGGAAAAGGGTTTAACTAAGGAACAAAAGAAAATATGGAATAATCTTAAAATTAATGGAAATACGCCAGAAGAAAAACATTTTAAACATATTCTAGCGCAAATTAAAAAATACACTGACGAAAATAAAAAAACTAAAATACATCTTGATGAATCTAAAATAGTATTCAAAAATTGTAGCCAACGTATCCAAAGAGCAACAGATAAATATGGTATACCTATAAATAAAGTAAATAATAAAGAAGCAGCTAGCATGGTATTGTTTATGGACTTATTAGCACCAAATGGTAAATGCCGTGCAGTTTTTAAAGAAGGTATATTCTTTGATGGAATCTATAGTGAAATACGAGAGGTTCTTATTAAAAAATTTAATGTTAGATATGTAGTATCTATACCGGTAGATTCTTTTAGTAATACTAAAACTAAAACTAGCGTAATATATTTTGATAATGATGGAAAACAAACTAGCGAAGTAGTATTTTATGAAATTAAAGTTGACAAAGAACCTGATGATGTAATAAATTTTAATGATACAACCAATGAATATGAATTAATAAAAGATAAAGGCACAATCATTGGAAAACCAAAACTAATTGAAGTTGCACGTGCAACTTATAATGATTTAATACGCCCTACTAGAAAACGCAAAACTTCCAAATCTAGCCAAGCTGAATTTGATAATATATATTTATATTCATTGAACGGTAAAGATTATGTTAAAGATACTATGCAAGTTAAATCAGGATGGAGTATCAAATTATTAGGTGATATTATTGAATATCGTAGCAAAACAAAATTACCAGCCGATACAGGTAAAGATAGCGGTAAATATAGATTTTATAGAAGTTCAAATGATATAAAATATTCAGATATATGTGAAATTAAAGATAAATTATATATAATACTAGGTAATGGTGGAGAAGGATGTCTTTTTATTGATAATCAATTTAGTTGTTCTGACCATGTATTTGTATTTTCTGCAAATACAGAATTATTAAATTTGTATATATATTACTATTTGAAATCTACTTGGAGTGAATTTATTAAAAAACTATTTAATGGTTCTACCCTTGGAAATATTAACAAAACTAATCTAGACAACTATAAAATCCCTATTCCAGATAAATTTTCACCCGAACTAATTAAAATGTTAAATGATATGAAAGAACAAACATTTAAAATACGCGATAACAAAGAAAAAATACCAAACCAAGAAATTATCATTAAAGATAAAATTATCGAACTATTAAGTAATGGGGTTAAAGGTAAAGACTATGTGGAAGATTTAATGGATAAATTTGTTAATTTAAAATCTGGAAGACCAATTAATCAACAAGATAGAAAAGGAAGTCTGTATCCATATTTAACTGCAAATGGAATTACCGGATATGTTGATGAATATTTATTTGATAGTGAATGTGTAGTTATTGCACAAGATGGTTCTATAGGTGCAACTTATTATTATAATCAAAAAATTTATCCTTCAAATCATGTATGGTTGTTATATTTTAAAAATAATTATTCTTACAAATTTCTATATTTCTATATGAAATATATATATAATTATGATAAGATAAATAATGGTTCAGTTCAAGGTAAAATAAATGCATTAAATCTATATAATTCAACAATAAAAGTTCTAAGTAATGAAAATGTTAAGAAACATCTAGAACCATTATTTAATGAAATTGAAAAATTAGAAAGTGAAATAAAAGCTACATCACTAAAACTAAATAAAACATCTTCTGATTTTAAGCAATTGATTAATAATTATGTTTCTTATGAAGTTATTGAACGCCCTACAGAATCTGCAATTTCTAGTGATAATGAAGTTGATGACGAAGAAGAGACTGCCATCACACCTGATGTAAAAGAAGATTCAAAAATAGTAAAGCAAAAGAAAACAATTAATAAGAAAACAATTACCAAAACAACACTTCCAGAAAATACTACGACTGATGGAATAGCAACATTAGATAATATACTAGGTGAAACTAGTAAATCTAGTAAATTGGATAAAGAAAAAGCAGTTATTAAAAAAAAAACTGCGTAAAACTTTAAACTTTATAGTTCATTTTGGGTTTTTTATTTTTTTTTATATTCTAGAATGATAACCAAATTAAAACATAGAAAAACTTTAAAAAAAACACAACTAGAAACCATTCCTAGATCACATAAACAAAGAATTTTGCAATCCACAGTAATCATCAGTGCACACCGCTAGTTTACAATTACGGCAAAGTGCTTTTGAATCATCCAATTTCCGGCCAAGGGATTCATTGCTTTCTTGGTCTAGAGGTACATCTAGATTTCCTCTAGGGGCATTTACAAATAACACGCGGGCCCCTGCATTACGGTCTGCCACATCTAGTGGTAATGGGCGACTGGTGATAGCTTCTAGATTCCGGGGCATACTGAAATCCTCCCGCACTACTAGATTAGCATTATCCACATTAACCCCCTTATCTAGAATATTGAAATCACGCGCGGCATTATAAAATAACTGTTTGCTTTGGAAGCAGGACTTAGGACCACTACCATAATTAAGGCAATCTCGGGCGTCAATCTGATCCACCGTAAGTTGAGGATAATGCCCCGCAGAATATGATTGCAACTTGGGGTCATTATTAGATAATTTAGTTCCGTCGGTGTCTAGCAGCTGGTCAGCATGAGTCTTAAAATCGTGATAATTAATTCGCTTTGCAGGTTGGGCAGTGGCATAGTAGATATAATTCAGGCGAGAAAGCAATTCTTTAGGGTCGAGACCGTCAAAAGGTGGTTTATCTACAGAATAACCGGTTTGGGCGGTTTGACCACTCTGTGTTTCTTGATGAAAGATAGAATATTTTGTATCCTCTAGATGTTTTTCAGTAGCAAATCTGTTTCCTTCTTCCGGTTTACGCGGATAATAATCGGGTATAATAGAACTTGGCGTCGATTGAAATGCCATCACTGATTGTTTGGATGCGGGTATTGTAATTAAGGAACCGTCCGCAGTGATTGTTTGGCTAGCTGCTAGTTGTGGTGATGCTTTAATAACTGATTGTTGTATTGTTTCTGGGGTGGTGGTAATATTATAAAGTGTTGTATTTATGGGTACTAGTGTCTGGCTTAGTTTGTAAGAATAATATATTTGAATAGGTATATATATTAAGAGAACTACTAGAGCGATTTTGATATAAGAACGTGCGCCTAGAAACAATGAAATACCTATACCAATTATAAGGCAAAATAAAAGAATTTGTAAATGTACCCAATAATCCATTACTATGGTTAGCTCTAGTTTCTAGTTTCCAGATGATGGCTTAATATAAAATTAGATAATTTATAAGCAGACAATAAGCATTTAGTAAACAACAAAAAAAAAACAAAATGCAAAACCTAAACAGGTGATGGTTTCTAGCAACGCAAGCCTGTAAGATTGGCACCTATTCTAGCGGCGTCGTCCGAAGCTAGCTATCTCCAGCTCTTTGAGTATCTTGAGGCGTGCATCCAGATCTCCGCGTGCGTCTGCCTTCTTCAGGGCTTCATACTGCCTATC
>Ga0214921_10010823_pt1 | contig 11212 bp, 8 predicted proteins | sample LL1505_MetaG_FD_177992 | JGI IMG/M metagenome (GOLD analysis project Ga0214921, IMG submission 177992) | Freshwater microbial communities from Lake Lanier, Atlanta, Georgia, United States - LL-1505 | ecosystem: Environmental > Aquatic > Freshwater > Lake | place: USA: Georgia | collected 2015-05-28
AAAATATTAGCTCTTATTTTATAACCTTCATTTACACAGCCTGATAAGATTATTTTATTAATTCTATTCTCCCATTTGTAACAAAAATCTTTATTTTCTTCAAAATCAGCTGAATAAAAAAAAAAGGATGATTTTAGTAGATATTCTGGTGCAACATTTTCAAAATAAATTGGTTAAGGTGTAATAATATGATCTGCAAAATTTAATTTATTTTTCCGCTCATCATCTATAAAATAAGCATGTAAATCATCTTGCCATAGTATTGTTTTAATATTTTTGTATTTTTTTATTTTTTTATAATGGCGAATAAAGGGCTGAAATGGAGTTGGATGAAATCCCAAAAATATTATTTTATCATATTTATCAACAATTTCCGGAAGAATTATTAATATATTCTCAATCGCTTTTGATAAATCCTCATTCATTTTTTCAATAGATATATTAAATTGCATTTGCTTTTTATTATATTCAGGTAAATATTCTAACATGGATGTTAGTTCAATGTTATTTTCATTAAATAAAGGATGATTATTAAAAAGTATTTTAATATTATTTACAATTGGAGAACTTGAATAATATTCTTCTTTATGAACATAAAAATAGAATATTTTAATCATTTTCTATTATACAGATAAAAAAATACAATATTTTCTCTAGATAAAAAATGTATTTTTTTTTATATCTAATCATATGATTGAAAATTTAAAAAAATATTTTTCAGATAAGAGATTCTTTCTTAGAATTTATGAAACAAATGATGAAATTCTTTTTTGGAATGATAAAGATATTAAAAAAAACTTTTTAAAAAAAAGTATAAATGATGAATTATTAGATGAAATAATCCTATTATTTAGAAATTTGATTGATGTAAAATATAAAAATATACAATCTAAAAAAGTAAGTATTATTATTCCAAATTATAATAATGAATTGTTTATTGTAAAGTGCATAAATTCAATATTAGCAAATAATTATGAAGATATTGAAATTATTTTTATAGATGATTGTTCAACTGATAATTCATTAGAGTTAGTGAAAAAGAATTTTAGTAATAATAATAAAGTACGGATATATCAGAATTCTAAAAATATGGGTGCATATTATTGCAGAAATAGAGGAATTATTTTATCAAATGGTTATTATATATTAAATGTAGATGGAGATGATTTTATTGATCCACTAATGATAAGTAAATGTGTAATAGATTTAGAAAATAAATCTGAAGATTACTGGGGGTATTCTACACATTTTCAGAGATTATATATTAGTAATAATGACATTGATAAAATAAATCATATAAATAAATCAAATAGTTATATTTATTTATTCAAAAGAAAAATATTTAATATGATCGGTTATTATCAAGATAATAGATTTGGAGCAGATTCCGAATTTATAAAAAGGGCTAAAATATTTGGGTATAAATTTTATAAGAATGATGATGATATATTTTATAATGCATATACAATATCTGGTAAGAATTTATGTCAAACAATTAGTTATCAAGAAAGAACTGAATATATATTAAAATGCAAAGATATTATTAAAAAAAATGGGTATATTAAAATGAGTTTTTTGGATGATAATTATTTTATAAATAAAAATAAAATTTGTATATGTATGGAAAAAATAAAAATTGGAATAATTGGATTGGGTTTTGTTGGATCAGCAATGTTAAAAAGTTTTACTGAATTAGAATGTAATATAGAAGCGACATATGATAAATATAAAAATGGCGGAATTGGAGACCGAAATGATTTACTAAAATGTGATATATTATTTTCAGCATTGCCGACTGTTTATCGCGAAGAATTACAACAATATGATAAACGCCCATTAGAAGATACATTAGAATTTCTTAAAAAAAATAAGTATTCCGGTATTTTTGTTTGTAAATCAACGGTAGAACCAGGAACTTGCAATGAAATGGCAAATAAATATGGAATAAAAATAATACATAATCCAGAATTTCTCACTGCAAGAACGGCTTTTGATGATTTCCATAATCAGAAACATATTGTTTTGGGTAAAACAGATTTAACAAGTGAAAAAGATATACAAATATTGGCGAATTTTTATAAATATTTTTACAATGTGAATATAAGTTATGGATCAAGTAATGAGAGTGAATCGATGAAAATTTTTTGTAATTGTTTTTATTCAGTTAAAATACAGTTTTTTAATGAATTATATTTTGCTTGTGAGAAAAATGGCAGTGATTATAAGAAAGTTGTAGATATGATGTTAAAAAATGATTGGATAAATCCAATGCATACAACTGTACCTGGACCAGATGGAAAACTGAGTTATGGTGGTTTATGTTTTCCAAAAGATACAAATGCATTGAATGATTATATGAAGAAGAATGGATTGCCAAATAAAGTATTAAATTCGACAATTGAGGAAAGAAATGAAATGAGAGATGATAGGGATAATTGTTATTAAAAAATTAGAATATATAAATATGAATATTGATATTGATATTTATTATAAAATAGAAGATAAATTTTATTGTGTAAAGAATATACAAAATTTTATTCTAAAATTGCATAATTTTACTGGTTATATAAATATAATTATTCCAAAAGGAAAAAAACATTATCGTTTTTACTTGCATTATATTTCAGAAGATGCGTTTACTTTTCCAATAATTTTTTCCAGTATTTTTATATATTTTGAGGGAAATGGAGAATTTATGATAAATAAAATAGATTATGAAAATCCATATATTAATATTGATGATTTATTTATAAATTATGGTTATAAACAATTTATAATATCTCAAGATTTATTGCATTTGAAGAATAAATTGAAGAATGCATATAATTTAGATTATTATCAAGAGAATAGGATAGAAGGAACATTATTATTTGGATTATATAATAATATAGATTTACAAATATTGGATAAAATAGACAGAAAAGAAAAAGTGGGAATATTATGGGGAGGAAGTGATATAATGTTAAATAGTAAAATAAGAAATAAAGTTTTAAAAATAATTATTGAAAGAGGATATGATAATTATGCAATGAGTGATTATATTTTAAATAAATTGGATAATTTGGGGATTAAAAATAAGAAGAAAATTTGTGTATCATTTTGCTGGAATGATAAAAATTATAAGGATGACAAGGATGACAATGATGACACTCATATTTTTATATATGATGGTATTGGTAATAATAATAAAAAAAATGAAATTTATGGGAAAAAAATAGTTGATAAAATATGTTTATTAAATTCTCAATTATATCCAATTGTAAAAACATCGACTTCTTATATAAAAAATATTTTACCTGTTTATAAAAAATCATTTGTTAGTTTAAGATTGACAAAATATGATGGAAATGCAAATACGGCACAAGAATGTGGAATGTTTGGTATCCCGGTAATATCAAATCAGGATATGAATCATTGTATAAGTTGGAAAAATTCACATGAGATAATTAAGAAAATTAATTATATAAAAAATAATCGAATTAAAATTTACTGGAAAAAAGATAAGATCAATTTATTATTTATTTCAAATGATAAAATTGGAAAAGGAGGTGGTGCGACTTTTACATATCGATTAACAAAATATTTAGAAAAAAGGGGTTTCAATATTTGGTCGGTATATCTGAATAATACGAATAATATGAATAATACCGCAAAAATAGAGGGAAATATAATAAAAATAAATTTAAATATGAAAAAAAGCTGGAAAATAATGGATAAATTATTAAGTATTGAAAATAAAGAATTTAAGGAATTTTTGGGAAGAAATTATAAGATAATATTACGTTCATATATTCCATTAGAAGAATTGCAAACATTTCAAAAATCTGAAATTATATTTATGATTCCAGGCATTTTTAAAAATAATTTGGACAATGATTGGAAAAAATTGGATGTGAAAAATATATTTAATTTTTTAAACCTTTCTAATTTTAGTATAGCAAATAAAATAAATAGTTTTTGTAATAGTTCTTTTACTCAAAATATTTATCAGAAATATGGGACAACTACAAATGTATTAGAAATTAATTTATTGCAAATGGTTGAGAAAAATTGGGAAAATAATAGAGAAATAGATTATTTATTTGTTGTTAGTGATATAAAAAGAAATATAAAAAATTTAAAATTATTTATAGAATTGCGAAATAGATTATCTGGTAAATTTTGTATAATTTCGGGTGAAAAAGTAGATAAGAAAGTAGATGGGATAGAATATATTGAAGGTTTGGAAGAAGATAAATTAGAAAAATATTATCAAAAAAGTAAAATTCTATTAAATACGTCTTTTTTTGATAGTATGAGTAATGCTGTATTAGAGGGAATAAAATATGGTTGTTTTGTACTTGTATCTGAAAATAATGGTATAAAAGATTATATTGGAAGTGAACATATTATTGAAGGCTATGAAATAGATAAGTGGGAAAAGAGATGTTTGGAGGTGATTGAAATGATTAATCATGGAGAATCAGAAGTAATAAGGAAAAATACGTTTAAGAAATTATTGGAAAAAAGTTGGGAGGTTGAAATAAAATTATTAGAGTTATTATCTATATAATATTATAATATTATAATGATTTGTCCAATTTGTAGTATAAAAATAAAAAATGATAAAAACTATATTCGTCATTTAGAAAAAAAACATAAAAATTCAAATAATTGTGGCTGTGATAGTAGTGAAGGAGGCGGCAGTGGCAGCGGTGTCAGCAGTGGTGGCGGCGGTGGCAGTGAAAAAGTAAAAATAGAGAATATTTTGCATACAACAATGGAAAAAGCAAGGAAGAAAGTTGAAATGGTGGAAAAATCATTAAATATGAACGCATTAGAATTTGGGCTAAAAATGGGTAAAAAAGAAATAGATAAAATACCAATTGGAGTAAGAGATAAAGTGCAAAATCTATTATTAGAAAATCAATATTTACGTGGAGTTGTTCAAGCAAATAATAAGCAAATACAAATTATGAAAAAACATGTTGATTTATGTATTTCACAAATTGGTGTTCACTATGATATTCATAAATGATCAAATACTTAATTGTGCTTAGCGATATTGGTTTAATTCAGGATCATTGAATATATTAACATTATCGTTATTACCAATTCCAACACCAGCACCGTTATTATCAATTCCAACACCGTTATTACCAATTCCAACTAACGACGCTGGTGTTGGAATTGGTTATGAAGGTGCTCTTCTTTTATACTCTTCATATTTACCACGATTTAAGTTACTAATTAAATTGCTAGCTGGCATTTTATAATTCATATTTGGGTGTGATTTATAACTATTATTAGTAAAAAATTCTAATTCATTATCATTAGATATTATTTGTTTACTATAAAAAATTCTATATATAGAATCTATTTGTTTTTTTTGTTCCATTATTTCTCTCGTAGTATTATTATCTACATTTTTATTTAATAATGAACCATATAATTTAAAATAAATATTAAAATATTCATCAATTTTAGAGAACAAATTAGAATTATTTCTTCCTTTTAATAATTCTAACATTCTTGGAACTTTTGATAATAGTATTGAATAATAAAACTTTAATAATTCTACATCATAATTATCAGCATTTTGTTTTACTGTATATATCTGCCTTTGAAATGTATCTGGCATTGTTAATAATAATTCATCAATTTCCATTTTTTTATTCAATAAATTGCGTCTTAATTTATTAATTTCAGAATTATTAGTATCTCTAATAATAATTAAAATATTTACATAATTACTATAAAAATGAATATAATATTGAGGAGAAATATTTCTTTTTTTAGTAGTAATTTCTTGATAAGAACTTTCCATTCCTCTTATATGGTTTTTTAGTGGTGTACCACCTTTCATTTTAATGATATGTTTTTCTAATAAATTTATAACATCATGTCTAAAATTTTTTTATCTGATTTAGTCATTATATATTATATAAAAGATTTTTTAATAATTTCGATTGCCATATTTTTATCTCCAAATCCTTCAATTATTGTTATTTTATTTTCATTATTTTTGTAATTAGCAAAAAAATCCTTCAAAATCAATTTATCAATTTCACGAATATCTTGAATATCATTAATAGTTTGATATCGTCGATCCACACTATCCGCTGGATATGCTAATATTTTGGGGTCAGACTCTAAGCCATCTTTCATAAATAATACACCAACTGGTTTTACTTTTATGATAGTCATTGGATAAATTGGTTGATCATTTAAAATAACAATATCTAAACAATCGCCATCATCTGCAATTGTATTTTCAATATATCCATAATTAAACGGATAATTATATGCAGATGGTAAGATTCGATCGACTCTTATTTTCTGAGTTTCATTACAGAATTCATATTTAACTTTTGAATTTTGCGGGACTTCAATAATTGCGTCAATTTCCATATTGTAAATGAGAAAATCAATTACAATATTATACGTTCTTTATATTATTCTCATTTATCCAAAATTATCTAATATAAAAACATTCAATTTGACTCAATTCATTTACTTTTGTTATCATTATTTTTTCCTGTATATTCTCTTTTACTGAATCAAGATGTGTAATTAAAACAGTTTTTGGAAAATAATTTTGGATAAATGAGAATAATATATCAATATTTGCTAATCGTTCACTATCAAATGCACTTATACCTTCATCTAAAAAGAGAATATTACATTTCGGTAATTTGGCAAAATTGGATAAAGTTATTTTGAATGCAATATCCAAAATAAAACTCTCCATACCCCCATGCATAAATACAGATTTATTCGCAGTTTGATTTGGGAATGAATCCAAAATTAAATCATCATTTTCAATTCTTAAACAAATCTTACGTGAAATAAAAGGACTAATTATTCCATTGATTTGTTCAGTAATTGGAGTAAGATAATGGTTTAAAATCTGCAGAGGTAATCCATCTTTATTCAAACTATCCTCTAAAATTTTAATAAGTCCATATTCTATCTTTTTTTCTTCTAATTCGCAGTTTATTTCAATAAATTTCCGGAGTTCATCTTTTGATTGTGTAATTTGTTGTTGTAATTTACCCATTTTAATTGTTGAATCCGCTATTATTTTATCATTTTTCTTTATTTTATCGCGAATAATTATTGATTTTTTACTTTCAATCAATATATTTTGATAATTTGTTAGTTCAATATTATTTGTATTAAGTTGATTTTTAAGATTATTAAATTCATTTAATAATTTCATTTCATTTTTGATTTTAAGATTAATTGAATCAAGTAGTAATTGGAGTTCAATATTTTTTGTATTAATTTCATAAAATTGTTTTGAATTGATTAATTCAATCTGAAGAGATTTGATAGAATTTTGAAGAGATTTGATAGATTGCGATAATTCTTTATATTTTATATAATTCAATGATCGTTCTTTATCCGTCTCCAATTTTTCTAATTTTGTTTTCTTAATTTGGAACATTTCTTTGATCGCAACAAGTTCTTCATTTTGTTTTGAATAAATTTCGACTTCATTATCTTCAATTGGGAAAGTAATTTGCAATTGCAGAGCCTCAATTTTTAAATTGATTTGTTTAAGTTCATCTTCTTTCTTTTGTTTCTCTTGAACAATTGGATTTTGTATACAAAATTTACAGTTAGGATCATATTTATGAGAACTAAAATTCGACATTATTAAGATAATAGATTCCCGAATATTTTTTTGAATTCTAATTTTATTATGGATTGATTCATCTTTTAAAAATTTCTTAATATTATTTTCATTATATTGTAGCAAATCATTTTCAAATTTTTTAACTTTTTCTCGGAGAATATCAATAATTTTGTTATTTTTTATAATATCCGCAGTAGATAGAAAAGAATTTGCATCTGCCGCAAATTTGCCGGGTATAGATGCGATTTTTATTTCATCAGCTTCAAGCAGCAAAGTTTTCGCATTTAATTCATTTTCAATTGTTTTAACATCTCTCATTTTAGTATTTGGGGTAAAAAATCCTATTAATTTAATTTCACTCTTTTCTTTTTCAAGTTCATCTATTTTTCCTTGAACTATTTTTAAATTTAATTTTTCCATTTCTTCAGTTATTCTAAGTTTGTCATTAGTTAATAGAGTAATTTTTGAATTGAGTTGGGAAATTTCCATATTACTAATAATCCCAATATTTTCCATATTAATTTCCTTTTCATAAAGTTGTTGTTCAATTGCATCATTCAACTCATTTATTTTTAACATCATTTCGCATATATTTTCCTTTAATTTATCAATATTTGTGTTTTCCATACTTTTCTCAAGGTAGGTGATTTGGGATTTAATCGGTTTGATATAATTTTTAATTTCATCAACAATACTATTCCAAATATCCAATTTAAGTATTTTATAAAGATAATCTTTTCGGTCTTTATCTGACATATCTTTAAATGAATTATTGTGATTTTGAAGTTGAACATTTGTAAATGTCATATCATCATATGATCCAATAAGTTCCGCAATAATTTTGTCAGTTTTCAAGCGGTTTTCATCCGTTAAATTAATAGTATCCGGCGATAATGCAGTTTGTTTAAGAAGTTGATTTTGGGTAATTTTAATTTTATCGGTTTGTTCTCTTTTTCCTTCTTTATATATTGTATAAATATCGGCGCCAATTTTAAAACGCAATTTTACATCAAAATTAGTCGCATTAATATTAATAAGATCTTTCGAAATAGAAGTTCCTCGAGTTCTGGAAAATTTGGAGAATAGAGCAAATAATATGATATCAATAAGAGAGGATTTGCCATGAGAATTTGGGGCAATAATTCCAATTGTAGATTGTTCAGAAAAACGTTGAAAATCAATAAAATTATTGGGACCATAACCAAATAGATTCGAAAATTTAAGATCAATAAGTTCCCATTTTGCCAAATTTCTTTCAGTTTGGATGGAAGCATTTGCAGCAAAATCTTGATATTTTTGAAGAATAAATTGGACATCATTTTGCGGTAGATTTGGCTTTGTTTTTTGAATATGATTAATTAAAAGATTTTTTAGAGATAAATTATCATATATTGCATTGACTTCTTGTATTTGCGAAAAATTTGGGTTATTTATTGGACTTATTCCCAAATAATTTAAAATTATTTTAACATCATTCGAAATATTTTGGAGAATATTGGAGATTTGAAGTACAAACTCATATGAGCAATTTTGAATATTTAATTTGACTTGGAGCGATGATGTAATATTTTGTAGATAATTGGAGATATCATCTTTAGATATTTGTTGTTCATTAATAAATAATTGATTATTATTCATATGTAATATAAAAAAGCCACATTGATTTTCAATAGGATGATAAATATGTTCTAATGTTTCAAGATTCCAGACAAGAACACCGTGTGGATCATGAAATTCTGAGAAATTTTGGGCAATAAGTGATGATGAATATGCCATTTTATTTGGAATAAGCCATTGATATTTATGTATATCACCTAGAAGTGTAAAATCATAACCTTCGAAATCGCTGATTAATTTTTCACCACGAAGACGATGACCAACACCGGTTTCAACAATACCCACACCACCATGATAAAGCGCAATTTTATGCTGAATATTCTCAGGAGTTTGAAAAGAATTGGCATAAATCCATTTATTATCTAAAATGGAGCAAACGCTAATGGCTATATTGGCAAATAAATATACGGCCGTATTTTTAAGATAATGGAAATTTGGAATTTGAACATTTTTAACAATTGCAGTAATAGAATCTTCGCGTTGATTATTAGATAACATTGCATCGTGATTTCCGGCAATAAGAAACGTAGGACATAAATTTGCTAAATTAATTAAAAAATTTTGAGTGATAAGGATAGATTCAGGAGATAGATTATTTTTGGAATGGAGTAAATCACCGGTTATAATAATAATTTCTTTGTTTATGGAATTTTCTTTAATATATTGGTATAATTTTTGGAATACATCTTGATATTCTTTTTGACGATTATATAAACGAATATGAATATCAGAAATATGAAATATTTTTTTAATAGATTTTAAATTGGTTTTTAGTGTAATCATCGTAATCATATTTGTATTATAAAAATCAATAAATCTCTGTATTTCATTTTTTTTATCAGAACTTGTATTTGGATGATTTAGAGTTCTTATAAAAGTTTGCATTATTTTTTTATCATTTTTTATCAGTTCAGATATTTCTTCGAACGATTTATTTTTATATTTGGGATGAAATTGGAACATATTATATTTTATTAATATTATCGTTTTTTAAAATCAATTTTTTAGTATATATCATATAATATTATGGAATCTATTATAAATTATTGTAAAAGAATAATTGGAGGAGATTTTATTATTGGAGATGAATTAAAATATCCATTTATGGCCACAATATGGTATTTAGATGGAGATGAATTTAGATTTAAATGTGGTGCAAGTTATATTGGAAAAAATTTTTTTATAACAGCGGCTCATTGTTTAAAAAATAGAGATCTGAAGATGACAATAATAAGAATGGGCAGTAATAATTTGAATAATTTGAAGGATATATATCGTATAACAAATGCATATATTCATCCACAATATAATTCAACTAATTTAAAAAATGATATTGCAATTATAGAAGTAGATAAAACTCCAAATAATTTAATATATACTCCAATACGATTACCTTGTAATCATTTAATAAACACATGTTATAATATTGGATCAAATATTAAAGTAATTGGTTTTGGGAAAGAATATGAAAATGGGAAAAAGGAATATTTGGAAAATTTAAAGGAGGTTGATTTGAAAATAAAATCAATTCATGATACAAAATATAATAATAGTATTATATGTTCAGATGTATTTTTAGCAGGAGATGAAAAGAATGGAATAATAATGGATGCTTGTACTGGAGATAGTGGAGGACCTTGTATGAAAAGGATAAAAGATAATTGGGTTTTAGTTGGTATAGTAAGTTGGGGTAGTGGTTGTGGACAGCCAAAATTACCGGGTGTTTATACAAAAGTATTATCATATCATAATTGGATAAGAGAAATATGTAAATTTTCAGCTTGTTCTAATCACTAACCAGCCCCTTTTCGCCACTCCGTGGCAAAAGGTGCTAACCCCCAAAACGAAGTCATTTCTTATAGTATTTTTGGTTATAATTCGCCGCCGAATTTGCAACATTTTATAACATATTTCTTTGATAAACATTTTGGTTATAAAATGTTGCGATTGTGGCGGCGAATTATATCTAAAAAT
>Ga0214921_10010824_pt1 | contig 11211 bp, 10 predicted proteins | sample LL1505_MetaG_FD_177992 | JGI IMG/M metagenome (GOLD analysis project Ga0214921, IMG submission 177992) | Freshwater microbial communities from Lake Lanier, Atlanta, Georgia, United States - LL-1505 | ecosystem: Environmental > Aquatic > Freshwater > Lake | place: USA: Georgia | collected...
CGCGTCGCTTGGCGATCGCCCAGCTTTGCCTATCAATACTCGTGTTAACTCGCCAAGCGTTTGTGCAGGCAACACCACGTCCGCAGTAGGCAATTGAGTCACCAGTTGCAAGGCCGCGTTACAACGCGTCTCATCGCCCAGCCCCTCGGCATAAGCCAGGATGTTGGTGTCTAAGGCGGCGCGCAAGGCTTAGTCGCCTTGTTCTGGGTACAGCTCGTCGCGTGTCCAATTGCGCTGACCGGTCGCGGTGATTTGGCGCAAGCGCACCACCAAATCTTTGCGAGCCATTTCACGTTGACCACTGTCTGGTGCTGCGGGGCCAATGGTGGCTACGGCCTTACCACGCGACAAAACCGTAACAACCTCCCCTGAGGCCACATCGCGCAACATTCTAGAAAAATGCCGATTGGCATCTGCGGCTGAAATGGTTTTCATGATGGACTCAAAAGGTAGTTTTAAGCACTACATTAAAGTCGCTTTGGATATTCGTCAAGAGCTTTATAAAATTTCTTCAGAAAGAAGGCTCAATTCATAGCCAAAACTCAGCTGGCACCTAGTCTATACAGTTAAGGCTCGCCCTGCTTTAGCGCCAGTCGCGTTGAATCAGCTCTATCTGGTAACCATCGGGGTCGGTCACAAAAAAGATGCCTAAAGCTTTAACGAGCCGGCGGCGGCACGTACTGGGGCGTTGAGTCTTCCCAGATACTGTCGGTGATCTGGCGCTTCCCACTGCCGTCTGCATTCATGACGAACAGCTGCCCGTAAGGCTGGAAGGTCTGGTCGTAGTGGCAGGCCTCGTCGCGGTAGCCGGCCATACCGCTGTTGTAAAGGATCTGCTGGCCGTCGACCGTCCAAACCGCATGTCCGTCGCTGGCCGGGTGGTCGGTCAGACGCTTGAGGTCGCTGCCGTCCGGGCGCACAGTGAAAAGGTCGAAGTTTGACCAGATACTATCGGGTAGCCGCACGCCGCGGTTGAACAGGATGCGGGTGCCATCGGGCGACCAGATGGGCATATTGTCATAGCCACTGGTGATTCGCCTGACCCTGCGTGTTTCGATGTTAAGTACACCTAGTCCCCCGAGTGAAGCGCTGTTAGGGTCCTCATTGGCAATGCGAAAAACCACTTCTTTGCCGTCGGCCGAATAGCTGGGGAAGCCGGCGTTGTAGATGCTATCGTCGGTCAGCCTTTCCAAGCCAGAGCCATCGCGGCGCACGCGCATGAGGTGGGCCCTGCCCTTGCCGCGCTGGGTGAACCAATGGCCGACGCCGAACACGATCCACTGCCCGTCGGGCGACCAGACCGGGAAGAACGCACCAGCCAGGCCACGCCGGACCAGGGTCGGGTCAAGACCGCTTTGTTTAGTCACGTCGTAAACCCGGCGGCGCTGGCTGCCGTCGGCCCGCATGACGTCCACCGAACCGTCTTCGCCCTTGGCGGTCAGCACCATCCAGCCGTCTTTCGAGAAAGCCGGCCAGACATCTGTGTAACGGTAATCGCGTGCTAGGTCCCAGCTATAGAGAGGCTGATTCTGTTTCCAACCACGCCAAGTGAACTTCTCGTACACAATCCGCTGGCCGTCAGGCGACCAAGCGGGCGTGCGCAGGTTAGGGATTTTCACTACTGCCTTGCCGGCCATGTTGGAGTAAAGGCCCTCTTTCGGTCCCCCTTTGTGGCGGTAGACAATTTCGCCGCTGGCCAGGTACTGTGGACTGATCTTAAAGCCGGGGCCGCTTGTGTGCACCGTACGCTCGCCGCTGGCGACATCGACCGAGACAATCTGTGATTCGATCTGCGGCAGCAAGTCGGGCCGCAGCACCCAGTAGGTGTATTCGGCCAGGGTTTCGTAGAACACGATGCGCTTGCCATCGGGCGACCATTTGGGCGAGCCCAGGCAGTGGTCCTTGCGGCTGGCTACTTGCCGGAAGCCGCTGCCGTCCGCACGAATCGCATACACGCTCAGCTCTTGGGTGTGTTCCCAGCCAGCGCCTTCGTGGTGGCCTTTCCAGTCGGTGTTGCGGTCGGAAGAGAAGGCGAGCCACTGGCCGTCGGGCGACCAGCTGGGGCGGAAGAAGCCGTTGGGGGAATCGGCCTTGGCGGCGATGGAACCGGTGAGGTTGCGCAGGCGGCGCGTGGATAGATCCATAACCCATATGTTGGCAATAAATGTGTCCCGCGTGCTCACGAAGGCAAGCTGATTACCGTCCGGTGAGAACACGGCAGCATCTTCGACTGATGGGCTATCAGTAAGGCGCTCGACCTGTGTGCCATCGGAACGGCAGCGGTATAGGTTAGAGTTGCCAAGGCCGTCACGCTCGGAGGTGAAGACGATCCACTGGCCGTCGGCAGAGAAGTTGGCGTTGTAGTCTAGCGTGCCGCTGTTGACTAGTTTAAGTTCGTTGCTGCCATCGGCATTGGCGATGAACAGTTGCGACGCCGAGGGGCCAATACGATTAAGTAGCAAGGGCCCGAGAGGCTTGTCGGCCGCCCAGCAGATGCCAGATCGATAGCCTGTGAACATTAGGCTAAATCCAGCACTAGCATGGGCAAGAAAGTGGCGACGTTTCATATGCATCTACCTCAATTTGTGTTTCAAAAGTCGTATAGGAAATCTAGCAATGATTTTTTCCAAAAATATTTGGCTTAATGGAATTAAATCAACTGACCTAGATGCAACCTTTGAACTTTTTATGCCATGGGCTCTTCAGCGACTAAGTGTGAGCTCTGATTCACAATTTCTAAGGTAAAAAATATGGTGCCTTAGCCCCAATCGCGCTGAATCAGCTCTATCTTGTAACCATCGGGGTCGGTCACAAAGGCAATTTCAGTATTGCCGCCCTTAACCGGGCCAGGCTCTCGGGTGATACTGCCGCCAAATGTGGCGGCTTTGGCCCGAATTGCTTCACAGGCTGAGTAAATGTCCGGCAGCCCCAGCGCAATGTGCCCATAGGCGCTGCCCATGTCGTACTGGGTAACGCCATAGTTGTAGGTGAGCTCCAACTCGGCATGTTCAGGGTTGGGGCCAAAGCCTAAAAAGGCGAGTGAATACTTTTGCTCCGGCCTATCGGTGGTGCGCAAAAGCGTCATGCCCATGACCTTGGTGTAGAAATCAATGGACCGTTGCAGGTTGGTCACCCTAAGCATGGTGTGCAGAAACCGCATGCCTCACTCCTTGTAAAGGGGAAAAATTTACCTTGAAAACGGGCTTCTCGGGCCCTTGTTGCCGCCAGAGCCACGGCCTGGACCGCCATAACCGCCTCCACCACCAGATCCACCGCCGCCTCCGCTAGATCCACCACGGCCCCCGCCACCAAAACCGCCGCCGCCACGACGAGGGCCTCGGGCGGCCATCATGTCCACGCTGGTGCGCAGGGGATCGGGTTGACCGCCCGGCGCAGCGCCGGATCGGCGGCCCTCTGCTGATCGTTGCTCACCACGGTCGGGGCCTCGATCGGGACCTCTGTCTGGGCCACGCGCGCCGGATCTGGGTTTTTGAGGGCCGTTGCCTCTGGGGCCGTTAGGTTTAGGACCATTGGGTTTGGCGCCAGCGCCTGTGGCGGTTTTGTTCTCGCGGATCCGTTGCATCATGTCGGTGCGAGCGGCTTTGGCCGCAGCGGCCATCACCTCACGGCTGGGTGGTTTGCCCAAGCCGCCCCAAATGGTTTGGCGACCCATGGCAATGGGCTCAGCCCGTTCGGTGGGCTCAGGCCCAAAACCTTCTACCGGCACCACTGGAATTTCTTGCTTGGTAAAGCGCTCAATATCGGCCATAAAGCCTTCTTCGTCCAAGCAGACCAAATTCACGGCTTGCCCTTCTTTGCCTGCGCGGCCGGTGCGGCCAATGCGGTGCACATAGTCTTCGGACACGTTCGGGATTTCGTAATTGACCACGTGGGGCAGATCGTCAATGTCAATGCCGCGGGCGGCAATGTCGGTTGCGACCAGTGCGCGCAGGCTGCCGCTTTTAAAGCCTGCCAAAGCTTGGGTGCGTGCGCTTTGGCTTTTGTTGCCGTGCAGCGCCATGGCGGTGATGCCATTTTTTTCTAAAAACTCAGCCACATGGTTGGCGCCAAACTTGGTGCGCGTGAACACCAGCACCTGGCTCCAGTTGTGCTGTTGGATGATATGGGCCAACAGGGCTTTTTTCTTCTCGCGGCCCACGGGGTGAACCACTTGGCTGATACGCTGCACCGTGGTGTTGCGCGGAGTCACTTGTACGGTTTGCGGATTTTTGAGAAGGTTTTGCGCCAGTTGCCGAATGTCGTCGCTGAAGGTGGCCGAGAACAGCAGACTTTGCTTGTTGGCGGGCAGCAGGGCCAGAATTTTTTTCACATCGTGAATAAAACCCATGTCCAACATGCGGTCGGCTTCGTCCAGCACCAAAATTTGCACGCCCGAAAAGTCCATAAAGCCTTGCTGCTGCAAGTCCAGTAGACGGCCCGGGGTGGCCACCAAAATGTCAAGTCCGCTCTTGATTTTGGCAATTTGCGGGTTCATGCCCACGCCGCCAAACACCACAGCCGACTTGAGTTGCAGGTGTTTGCCGTAGGTGCGCACCGACTCTTCTACCTGAGCGGCCAGTTCGCGGGTGGGAGTGAGCACCAAGGCTCTTATGCCCGTGCCGCCAAATTTGTTGGTGGCACTGCGACTCATCGCCAAGCGATGCAGCAGGGGCAGGGTAAAGGCCGCAGTTTTACCCGTGCCGGTTTGGGCGCCGCCCAACAGGTCGTGGCCTTCCATGACCACCGGAATGGCTTGAGCTTGGATGGGTGTGGGGGTTTCGTAGCCTTGCTCGTGCACGGCTTTAAGGATGGCAGGAGCCAGTTTCAGATCGTCAAAATTCATATGTGAGGGTTCAGTAGGGGGTACGTTAAGGCGAAAGCCCTATGACGCAGGGTGTATGCCCCGCCTGCCCTAAGAGGCAGATCAGTCCAAGGCAGACTGGATAAAAAGTGAACCCGTCAACAACGTAAAGTGATGAGGAGCAGGCTCGCAGCCGATTGCTGGTGAAGTGCGCGACTGGGGCACAAACACCAACGTATTTTCGCACGTTCGCTCTCCTAGCCTTTTTGGACACGGATGCCAACGATAATAGGCCTTAGTTTTAGTTCTCTGTTATCTCCCTCTCCTACGTTCACCCTCATCGCAAAGTACCCCCATGGCTCAATATGTTTTCACCATGAACCGTCTTGGCAAGATCGTGCCGCCCAAGCGCCAGATCTTGAAAGACATTTCGCTCTCGTTTTTCCCCGGCGCCAAGATCGGCGTTCTGGGCCTCAATGGCTCGGGTAAATCCACGCTGCTCAAGATCATGGCTGGAGTGGACAAAGAGTTTGAGGGTGAGGCCGCCCCCATGCCTAACATCAAAATCGGGTATCTGCCACAGGAGCCCCTGATGAACCCTGAAGAGACCGTTCGCGAGGCGGTGGAGGGGGGCATGGGTGAAGTGAAAGCGGCACAAGCCCGGCTTGAAGAGGTCTATGCCGCCTATGCGGAAGAAGACGCCGATTTTGACGCTCTGGCTGCTGAGCAAGCTGAATTAGAAGCCATCATTTCTGCTGCCGGTGCTGGTGACGGCTCTGACCACCAGCTTGAAATTGCGGCCGATGCCTTGCGCCTGCCGCCGTGGGACGCCGTGATTGGCAAGCTTTCTGGCGGCGAAAAACGCCGTGTGGCCCTGTGCCGATTGCTGCTTTCTAAGCCCGACATGCTGCTGCTGGACGAGCCCACCAACCACTTGGACGCTGAATCGGTGGACTGGCTGGAGCAGTTTTTGTCCCGCTTTTCGGGCACGGTGGTGGCCATTACCCACGACCGCTACTTTTTAGACAACGCCGCCGAGTGGATATTGGAGCTCGACCGTGGCCACGGCATTCCCTACAAGGGCAACTATTCCACTTGGCTGGAGCAAAAAGAAGCCCGCCTGGAGCAGGAGCAACGGACCGAAGACGCCCGAACCAAGGCCATGAAAAAAGAGCTGGAGTGGGCCCGCGCTAACCCCAAAGGCCGCCAAGCCAAGAGCAAAGCACGTTTGGCTCGGTTTGAAGAACTGAGCGACTTTGAATACCAAAAGCGCAATGAAACCCAAGAAATCTTTATTCCTGTGGCCGAGCGTTTGGGCAACGAGGTGATTGAATTTAAGGGTGTGAGCAAATCTTTTGGCGACCGTCTGCTGATCGACAACCTGAGCTTCAAGGTGCCTGCGGGCGCTATTGTGGGCATCATCGGACCTAACGGCGCGGGCAAGTCCACCCTGTTCAAAATGATTGCGGGTAAAGAGCAGCCCGATCAGGGCGAAGTCAAAATTGGCCAAACTGTACAAATGGCGTTTGTGGACCAAACCCGCGACGACCTCTCGAACGACAAAACCGTGTGGGAAGACGTATCCGGCGGCTTGGACATTTTGACCGTGGGTAAATTCCAAATGCCCAGCCGCGCGTATTGCGGTCGCTTTAACTTTAACGGTGGCGATCAGCAGAAAAAAGTGGGCATGCTCTCGGGCGGTGAACGCGGTCGCTTGCATTTGGCCAAAACCCTGATTGCTGGCGGCAACGTGCTGTTGCTGGACGAGCCCTCCAACGACCTAGACGTGGAAACTTTGAGGGCCCTTGAAGACGCCTTGCTGGAGTTTGCCGGTTCGGTCATGGTGATCAGCCACGACCGTTGGTTTTTGGACCGGATTTGCACCCACATTTTGGCTGCCGAGGGCGATAGCCAGTGGGTGTTTTTTGACGGCAACTACCAAGAATTTGAAGCCGACAAGAAAAGGCGTCTGGGTGAAGAAGGCGCCAAGCCCAAGCGCGTGCGCTACAAAGCCTTGAAGTAAAGCTCGTTAGCTATGCGCACCGCGTTCAGCGTGGCGCGTGCCGTGGCCTCAGCTGCCATCACACTGAGCAACAGCATGTCCGCAGGAGCTTTTTGAGCGCCTGTGGCTAGGGCAAACAAAGTGTCTCCATCCAAGGGGGTGTGCACCGGGTTGATGGTGCGCGCCAAACCATCGTGCCCCAACCGGGCCAGGCGTTGAGCTTGGGCTTTGCTCAGCACGGCATCGGTGGCGATGACCCCTATGGTGGTGTTCGTGCCCGCATCGTGGGGGGTGATGGGGCGTTGGTGGGGGCTACCGCTCAGCAAGGATTGCACCGTGTTTTCAAGCCGCGCGCCGTCGGCGCTGCGTGCACCTGCCACCAACTGACCGGTGCTGGGGTCCACCACATCGCCCACCGCGTTACAAACGATCAGTGCTGCCACTGTAAAGCCACCTGCCTGCACAGAGGCGGTGCCCATGCCACCTTTCATGGCGCGATCCATTCCAAACAACTTGCCCACTCGGGCTCCAGCGCCAGCGCCTACAGATCCTTGGGCAGGTGCCAACCCAGAGGCTTGGGTGCACGCGTTGTATCCATCGTTGGCATCAGGCCGAATGCTCGGATCGCCCACCCCCAGGTCAAAAATGACGGCAGCTGGCACGATGGGCACGTGCCCATAGGCGGTGGGCAGTCCAATGTGGTGTTCTTCCAGCCAGCGCATCACGCCGGTCGCGGCGTCTAAGCCCCAAGCGCTGCCCCCAGAGAGCAACACCGCATGCACTTGTTCCACCAAATTACCGGGTTCTAGCAAATCGGTTTCCCGCGTGCCCGGGGCCGCGCCGCGCACATCCACGCCCGCCACAGCGCCTGCGCGGGTCAGGATGACGGTGCAACCTGTGGGTCGGCGCGTGTCGGTAAAGTGCCCTACTTCAATCCCCGCCACATCGGTGAGGCTGCCGGGGTAGAGATTGAAGGCAGTGGGCAATTCAGGGTTCATGAGCAGGTGTTTAGAGCGTAAGTTGTGAACGCTTAAGGTCTTACCGCGGGGCTTTCTAGTGGCATACCGCGGGCCACGCTTGCCAAATAGGCCTCCAGCTCTACCAACTCCGGCGATCCATATGCAAACAGTTGGGCGCGTACCCCGCTCATGCAATTGCGCAAGCGGCGCTGCAAGGAGCCCATGCCTTGCCACTCCAGCCGGTACATGGGGTAGCCAACGGGGTGCGATTGCGGAATGACTGTGCCGCCCAACTTCAAGCCCCAGCGCTGATCGTGGCATTGCGCGCATGACAGATCGAGCTGTCCCATACGTTGCTGGTAACGCACCGATCCGCGCTGCACGACCGCTTGCATGCGGGCGTCTGTGCTGGGGCTAAAGGGCAGGCCTCGGGACTGAATCGCCACGTAACTCTCAAGACTCAGCAATTCCTGACTTTCCAGGCGCCATGGCGAGGCCTGCTGGTGGTTAACCCGGCACTGGTTGATGCGTTGCTGCAGGTTGATGGCTTGATTGCTGAGTGCATCAAAGGCGGGGTAGCGTGCGGCCACGCCTTTCATAGATTGAGCCGCGGGGCCATGGCAGGTTTGGCATGATGGGGCAGACGATGCAGTACTCCACAAGGTCTCGCCTTGCTTGACCCACAGCATGCCGGGGTTGCTGGTGTCGTCCCGCTGCATGGCTTGAAGGCTTTCGCCCATCAGTTCAAAGCCAGAGCGGCGTGTGTCGGAATGGGGAGATTGCGCCCAAGCCAAGCTGGCTATGCCCCCACCAAAGCCCCAAATTGCCCCAATTGCCGAAAGGGCCAGCAACCTAAAAATGGGCTGCAGTGCCTTGTGCAATCAAGTCACCTCAAGGGCCACGGTTTCGGTGTGGACAAAGTTTTGGTCTCCGGTCCACGTGAAGCGCAAGCTGCCGCTGGTCGTGGCCACAGTATGAAAAGCAATGTAGGGGTTGGCAGACACCGCGGCAAACAGGTCGGCCTTGAAAATCAGTTCATTGTTGTAATGGCATTCAAACCGCTCAATGATGTTGCGCGGCAAGGTTTTGCCATCAGCCCCAGGACGAAAGCCGGTTTCCATGGGGTGACCCACTACCGCACGAATTTCAAAGGTGTCGCCTTTGCGGGCAGATTTGGGGAGGGTGATGAGGGCGCGCGTCATATCAAACCTCGTCTCCTTCCAAACAGGCGGCAATGGCCACAATCACCTCAACGGTGTGCGACCAAAAACTGCCGTCGTTCATTCGGGCGACTGCCACCAGTTTTTGGGTGGTGGCCAATCGGATGCGGGTGGCCACATGAGCGCGACCGGCACGGTGGTTGAGGTAAAAGTTCACCACATCGGCTTGGGGGTTGCGCTCGTTAAATAAAGCAATGTGGGTCACATGGTCTGCCGCAGTCATGGGACTGGCCACGCTGATCTCGACGGGCACCGTGTTGCCGTTGTCCACAATGGGAGATATAGCCAAACGCACTCGCCCAGGCATCACGGCGGCACCGTTTGCAAACTTGCGGATGGCCGCAGTCATCTCTTCGGTGGTGGCATAGGCGGGTCGGGTCCAGACGGCGCCACCCAACAAGCTCGCGCCTAGGGCTACTGATGTGCCCAACACACGTCGGCGTGTGGGGCTCTCGGGCCTTGAAAATTCGGGGGAATAGTGTGGGGAGTTTGTATTCATGGATGCAGCTCAGTCCTTCAAGCTTAGTAAATAAGCCACCACGTCTTCAATATCTTGGGCGCTTAGTAGGGTTTTGCCCTGAAAAGCCGGTGCCACCCGGTGCAGGTGGTTGGTTCGGAAATACGCTGGCATAAAGCTTTCGGGGTTGATTTGGCGCGAATCCACCATGCGCAAGCGCAGCTGCGCAGCGTTCAGACGCGCACCCACACCGCGCAAGTCCGGCGCCATGTTGCCGTGAAAACGCTCGTCTGGCACGGGAGCCTGGTGACACAACACACACAGTCCCTGCTGGCGATTGGCCACAATGGCACGCCCGCGCTCGATGTCGCCAGCTTCTTGGGTCAGCGGCTCGCTGAGACTCTGTGTCGCTGGGCTCATTGCCCGCGCATGGGGCCAAGCGAAAAGCCAACCGCACAGCACCAACAACAAGGCCAGCCCAAGGGGCTGGCCTGTTGGTTGTAGCCTAAAGCTCACGCTTGGTGCGCTCTAGCATCAAGCCTTTTGCAGGCTGTGGTTTTTCAAAGGCAAATCGCGGATGCGCTTGCCAGTGGCCGCAAAAATGGCGTTGAGCACGGCAGGAGCTGCCACGGCAATGGTGGGCTCGCCCACACCACCCCAGAAGCCACCAGACGGAATCAGCACGGTTTCCACTTTGGGCATTTCGTGCAGGCGCATCACAGGGTAGGAGTCAAAGTTCTTCTGAACGATGGCGCCGTTTTGTACTGTGATTTCTCCGTACAAGGCGGCAGACAGGCCATACACAAATGAGCCTTCCACTTGGTACTCCACCTGCTGTGGGTTGGCCACATGGCCGGGGTCGGTAGAAGCCACGATGCGGTGGATTTTGAGCCAACCGTCGTCACCCACCGAGACTTCGGCGCAAGCAGCCACATAGCTGCCAAAGCCCATGATTTGGGCCAAACCACGGAACACGCCTTTGGGTGCGGGCTTACCCCAGCCAGCTTTTTCGGCCACGGCATTGAGTACGGCCAAATGCTTAGGGCTGTTGGCCAAGAGCTTGCGGCGTAAGGCTAGGGGGTCTTGACCGCTGGCATGTGCAATTTCATCTATGAAAGATTCCAGATAAATCGCGTTTTGGTTCAGGTTCACACCTCGCCAGAATGCCGCAGGCACATGTGGGTTGCGCATGGCGTGGTCGATCAGAAGGTTGGGTATGGCATAGCCCAGCGTACCCTCTGAGCCACTGGCATCTAAGCCTTGAAACACCACGGGGTCACGGCCGTTGCGGATGTTTTGGGGTGCCACGGTGGCCAGAATGGATTGGCCTGAAATGCGCATATGCAGGGCATTGAGGTTGCCTTGGGCATCCAAGCCCGCGGTCAGTTTGCACTGGGTGACGGGATGGAAGAAGCCATGGGTCATGTCTTCCTCGCGGCTCCAGACCAGCTTGATGGGCGTGCCGGGCATGGACTTGGCAATGAGGACCGCTTGGGTCACAAAGTCGTTGCGAGCGCGGCGGCCAAAACCACCACCCAAGTATTCGGCATAGACATCGCACTTGTCCACGGGAAGGCCAGCCGCTTCTGCCGTGGCTGCCAAAGAGGCTTCAGCATTTTGGGTGGGCACCCAAACTTCGCAGCGCTCAGCTGTCCACTTGGCGGTAGCGTTCATCGGCTCCAGAGGCGCATGGCTGAGGTAGGGGTAGGAATACACCGCCTCAATCTTGCGTGCCGCATTGGCCAAAGCGGCAGGCGCGTCGCCGTTGGACG
>Ga0214921_10010826_pt1 | contig 11208 bp, 10 predicted proteins | sample LL1505_MetaG_FD_177992 | JGI IMG/M metagenome (GOLD analysis project Ga0214921, IMG submission 177992) | Freshwater microbial communities from Lake Lanier, Atlanta, Georgia, United States - LL-1505 | ecosystem: Environmental > Aquatic > Freshwater > Lake | place: USA: Georgia | collected...
TAAATCAACCGAGAAATTTAAAAAAATTCAAGAAGCATATTATTATTTAAAAGGAGAATTGCAATTTTTTGATTCTGATTGCAATGACACTAACAATGACAACACCACCACCGCTAACACCACCGCTAACACCAACGAAGAATCAGATATAAAACAAACAACACCTTTATACATGGATATATTAAATTTGTTCATGAAAGGTATTTTAGAAGGAAAATATGATGACATAATATCTAAAATCATAAAAGAAATAGTTTCGGGATGTAAAAATATATCATTAAAATTATTTGAAGATTTGGATAAAGAAACTTGTATGAATGTTTATAATTTTCTCTCTAAATATCGTTATATACTTCATATAAATGAAGTAATTTTGGAATCAGTTAGAACAATTGTCCAAGAAAAATTTGATAATGTATTGATTTACAAATTGAATCCTACTATAAATGATTTGCTTAATAATAATATATATAAATTAAATGTAAATGAACAATTTTGTTACGTTCCATTATGGATCAATGAATCGTATTTTGATATTTCAGGTTGTGAAGTTATAGTATTATGTGAACCAGAATTATCTGATGATGTTTTCATAGATGAGTATAACAATATACACATTGTGAGAGAAGTATCTATTGAAAATGAATTAGTTTATTTATTGACAAATAATAGTAGTAGTTTAAAAATAGAAATAGCAGATAAAGTATTTGATATTTCAATAGAAGAATTAAACATGAAAAAGGAACAAATTTATATAATAAAAAAAGCAGGATTAGATATTTTTGATGATTTTGATATAAACCATACTTATTCTGAAAAAGGTGATATTATTGTTACAGTTAAATTAATCTAAACCAGTTGAATAAATTAAAAAAAGAGGTTTTAATTTATTTATTTATAAAATTACAATTTTACAATTTACAAAACATATATTCACTATCTAATATTTTATGCTTCTGTTTTCTTCTTGACAACGCGCTTCTTTACAACCTTTGGTTCTTCAACTACAGGAGCAGGTGGTGGAACTGGAACAGCAGCAACTACTGGAGCAACTGGAACATCTTCTTCTTCCTCTTCAACATCTTCGTCATCTGGATCTTCATCAACATCACTATCATCAACATTTGTTGAAATGACAAGCGGTTCATCATCATCCTTAACACTTTGATTCTTCAATTTTTCCTTGTCTTGTGTCTTAAGCTTAATGAAGCATTGTCCTTGTAATTGTGCTCTTGGTTTTTGAACTACAGCTTGAAGTAACTTCCAACCTGCACTGAATTTGCCATTTACAAACCAAATTCCTGCGAATTGAATTAATGAAGCAATATTTGAACCCTTCTTTAAATAATCTAGAGGTGTTACTCCAGGATTTTCACTACTAGGATATAGTCTGGTTGATTCTTCATCATATATTTCAGTTTTCCAAGCACCTTCCCATTGTGGTAACTTAACTCTAATAGTAGGTTGCTTAGTATAATCATATTCACCAGTAGCCTTATTTTTAGGATATTTTAATAGAGGAGTAAATAATTCTTCAATAATTTCAGCACTTTTATGCACCTTACCAAACCATTCTTTTGAATAAACCAAAGCATCTGCTTTAATTTTATCCTCAAAAGCCTTCAAATTTTTAAGAAATGCTTCTGTGTCAGCAGTCTTGTATTCCTCATTTGGAAATTGAAGCGATAGTTCAAATCTACCATTTCCTACTTCTTCACCTTCCTTCTTGAAATCACTTGCACCCCATGTAAGCATTAATGGAGTGGATAATGTAAGAGTTGTTTTTGTTGTTTTGTTTAATATATTAACAGACTTGCCACCTTGAGCACTTGCTTTTGGGGCAGTATACATAATATTTTCAGCATTAAATTGAGCACCGTCTACGATTCTTTCAGCCATTTTATTTTTATAATATACACTATTAGTTTATCTTTAAATCAATTTTTTTTTTAATTAAAAATGAAATTAAATGATTCTTCGGGTTATTACGATTTATCGTAAGAAATAATTTTATTTTATTATTTTTATTAATGATTTTAAATAAAAACAATTCAAAAAGAAAAATATAAATAATAGTATAATATAAATGACTACTCTAGATGAATATATGAACAAATTAGTATTTAAATATGAAAAAAATATACGAATGAACAAAAAATTGAATAAAACAAATACAAGTGAAAATGAACAAGTAAGTATTTTAACTATTCATGATTATAACAAATTAACAGAAAATAACTACAATATTCAACAATTGAAAACAATAGCAAAATCTTATAAATTGAAATTAAGTGGTAATAAAAAAGAGTTAATAAATAGATTATATATTTTTCTTTTTTTATCATCCTATATTGTTAAAATTCAAAAAGTATTTAGAGGAAGACTGCAGCGAAGATTCAATGCTTATTTTGGCCCAGCATTAAATAAAAGAGAAATATGCACAAATGACACAGATTTTGTAACAATGGATGATTTAAAAGAATTACAATATGGACAATTTTATAGTTTCAAGGACAATGATGGTAGAATTTATGGTTTTGATATTGCCTCTATATATAATTTAATATACAAAAATACGGACACCATTAACATTAGTAAAATTGGAGGAATTAATCCATATAATAGAAACAAAATTCCTAGTTTTGTTATGATAGATTTGAAAATGATTATAAGAACAAGTAAAATACTAGGAATCAAAATAATTTTGGACTTTGACACTGATTTAGGTAACATTTCAAATAATAAAACAGTTGAAATGAGAACTCTCTCTTTATTTCAAAATATAGATGCACTTGGTAATTACAGTTCACCTGAATGGTTCTTAAATTTAAATAGAAACCAATTGATCAAGTTTTTGAGAGAATTAAGTGATATTTGGAATTATAGGGCCCAATTGTCAAATGAAATAAAGCAAAATATATGTCCACCTAACGGCGATCCATTTAGGAATATCAATATATCTTACATTATGAATGAAAATGATTTATTAAATATTAAAAAAATTGTTTTGGATGTTTTGGAGAAATTCGTTAATAATGGAGTTGACCGGGATAGTAAAACTTTAGGAGCATATTATGTGTTAGGGGCATTAACTTTAGTAAACGATTCTGCTGCAAGTTCTTTGCCATGGTTATTTCAATCAGTATCCTATTTTTAAATTATATACTTTAGTAATTTACTCATGTTATGCTCACAATATATATTATTTGCGTTAAATCACTTAAAAAGTAATCATTTAGATATAGTATAATAAGATGGCCAGACAAACTAAAGCTACTAAACCTACCGAGACTGAACAACTCGCTGCTCCTGCTTCCACCCCTGTTGATGTTTCTGCTCCTAAGGAGAAGAAAGTAAAGGCTGTTAAGGCTCCAAAGGCCGAAGCTGCCCCAGTTGCCGCTGAACCAGCTGTTGCTGGTGAAGAACCAGTTGCTGCCGCTTCAGATAATGAAGCTCCTCTTGCTGAACTTTCAGTTGAATTTTCTGCAAAGCTACAACAAATGAGTGTAAGTATTTCATCCTTAAAGAGTGAATTCCGTGCTCTTGAAAAGAAGTGGGCACGTGAATTAAAGGCTTCCCAAAAGCAAAACTCCAAGCACAAGAGAAAGGCTGGAAACCGTGCTCCTTCTGGATTTGTAAAGCCAACCAGAATTTCTGACGAATTAGCAAAATTCTTAGACAAGCCTTCTGGAACTGAAATGGCACGCACTGAAGTAACCCGTGATGTAAACAAATACATCCGCACCAACAACCTACAAGACAAGGAAAATGGCCGCAAGATCAACCCAGATCCAAAGCTAGCAGCCCTTCTTAAGCTAAAGAAGACTGATGAACTTACATACTTCAACTTACAAAAGTATATGAGTCACCACTTCGCCAAGGCAGTTAAGGATGTTCCTGCTGTTGTTGCTACCGCCTAACAACTTTTCAAAAAAGTTGTGCAAAACATTCATTGACAAAAATTAAAAAATCAACCTTTGGAAAAGGTTAATCCAAATCTACAAAAATCTCAGCCTTTAATAAAGGTTCAAATTTTTCAAAAACTTTTACATAAAACAATTTATAAAAATGATTTAAAAAATATACATCATATCATATAACAAGTAACTAAAATGAGTGGTAAATATCGTAGATATGACATGATTGGCGCAATAAATTATTGGTGTAGTAAAAATGGGTTATCTTATTTTACATACATAGAAAAAAAAACTAAAGCAGAATTAGAAGCAATTGTCGCACAATACGATATAAATGTAGACGAAATGAGACTTGAACAAGCCAAAGAGCGCGAGGAAGCGGCAAATATCATACCAAAAATGCAAGCAAGAATTAAAAAAAACATAGACTTTTTACTAGATAAAATAGAAATGTTGGAATCACTTTTGAATGATGAACAAAAAGTAAAATACATGGAATTTTGTGATTCACAAGAAAACCCAAATCAATCCAATCAATTATAATATAATAATAGTAAAACAAATTAAATATTCGTCTTCAATAAGTAAAAGAAAAAAATGAAGTATATTTCTATGATTCTCTACCCTGTTATTTTATCGTCAATTTCAGGAAGCCAAATTAGACCCAAATTTTGTGTTGATTGTAAGTTTTATAAAAAAGGCTTTTTTACTTTTAGTGAATTTGGAAAATGCACTTTGTTTCCAAAAGAGAAAGACAATGATTATTTTTTGGTGAATGGAAACAACAACAATAATAACAATATAGAATACCATTATTGTGTTACAGCAAGAAGATCTGATCGTATGTGTGGTGAAGAAGGCAAATTTTATGAAGAAAAATAAACGGGATGTTTACACTTTTTCCTTTGTTTTTTCTAGATCAGAGTCATTAGTTTTTTGATCTTTATCTTTGACTTCTAGTTTTGTTAGCGCATATTGCCCACAAGGACCACAATGGTCTTCATTTGATAAGTCTATTTTACTGTTTACCTTTTTATTACAATAATCTAAGCTCCATCTTCCCACTGGTTTAGGTAATTCCTTAGGTAGTAGTTTTTTTATAATTGTTGTTATGTATTTCATAATATATAACAACTGTGTGATTACGTTTAAGTAATTTTTATTTACCTTTTATAAAAATTTACCTTTTAGAAAAAAGTAAACCAAAATTGCAGAGTATATTTTGGCTCCACCTTTCTACTTTTATAAAAAGTAGAGCAAAAGATTTGGCACAACCTTTTCTAAAGGTTGTTAAAGGTGGACAAGAATACCCAACATAATCCTCTTGAATATCATTTCATTTTCTATGCAATATTTTTCTGTTTGTTTATTATATTCTTCAAAATTGTATACATTATTTAGAAAATTCAATCGTATTAAAAACTTATTACTAAATTTACACTGCATAGCGTGCCATTCATTCGCTCTTGTTGAGAAATAACTCAACAGATCCAAAAGTTCAAAAATGTAATTTTTGCGTTGATATATCATATCTTCATGCTTGTCGGGTTTATTTTTATAATTGACTTCAAAATATGTTTTAATATCAGGTTCATCTGGAAATGCAATATTAAAATACTTACTAGGACTTCCGTAAAGAACGTATTTTTCTAATTTTTCAAACGGCGCTTTTTGTAATACTTCTTTCAATAAAGCAGTTCTGTTAAACGTGCAATAATTGAAGTTATCAGAATACCCTTTAAATACTATAGATAAAAGAGTAGTTCTATTAGTATTACTATAATCGTAAATATATTTTGTAAAAAGTTTTTTGTAAAAAGATAAATTAAATTTTATATCATTTTTTACAAACATATAAATATGCGAGACCAGATCTTCAGGAAGATTTCTAATTTTTTCTAATAGTTTTATTTCTTTTTTACACTTTTTTTTCTCTTCTTTGGTATGCATACGTTTTTTTTCTTGTTCATTTTTATTACGTTGTGACTTAGTAACCTTCTTAGAACACATGTTTGATACAAATATATTGGTAGTTAATTTATTATAAATCAAATACTAAACCAAAAAGTAAATCAATTTTTTTTAGAAACTGTTTCAAAATCCTCAATACTATCATCATCCGAAATATATTCAATCATTGCTTCTCTCAATTGTTTGATGTCTATGTGTTTTTGATACATCAAAACAGTATCCACATTTATGTATTCATCAACTTCATTCAATTGATATTTTGAATTCAAAATATAGCGCACAATAAAAGTAATATCCAGTTTTTGCGTTTTCAGTAAATCAACAAGCCTTACGCTGTAAATATATTTTTTCAGGGTTTCGCGACTGTATTGTTTGTTGTATAAATCTAACATATAATAATTACAATAATTATTTTATATAAATATAATAGTTTAATGAATATCTAAATTATTTCCAAATAAAACTTTATTATTATTATTATTATTATTCAATTAGTTTCATATTGGACAATTCTTTTAAGTATCGTTTTGAACTGCTTTCTACTAATAAACCATTTGCATAAATACCATAATTCATATAATAATCATCATTTTCCAATGCAATATGATAAATTGTGAATTTGCCTTCTTTTTCGTAAGATTTTGCTTTTAGATCTACGCAAGCAGGTAATCTGTATTTATTGTCTGTTACAAAAATACGACTCAATACTTCTGCTGTTTTTTCACGTTCACCTTCTTTAAAATCATCTACTAAAATAGCATGACACCCTGTAATAATTAAATCTTCAAAGATTTCTGAATATTCACTTTGTTTGCATACATATAATTTATTCTTGATTCTTTCTTCACAAATAACATTTTCTATTTCACGATATCCAATCATATCAATACGTTTATACCCGTCACGCAATGTTTTTACTAAATCTCCTTTTCTTAGATTTTGGATAGGAATATAGCCTTTATCAGTAAGTATTTTTGAATCTTTATTAAAACATGGAATTGGTGGGGATGGTGATTCTTGAAATGTAATATTACTATAATAATTAGTGAAGTCTGGTTCAGTATGAAACCAGGTATATGCATATGATGATATTGGTGTAACTATAATTGTAGAAGATAGATTAGGTATTCCTTGAAATGCTGCTCCACCAATGGTAGTTACACTACTTGGTATAGTTATGGAACTAAGAGATGTACAACCTAGAAATGCTACTTCACCAATGGTAGTTACACTACTTGGTATAGTTATGGAACTAAGAGATGTACAAACATAAAATGCTCCTGCATCAATGCTAGTTACACTACTTGGTATAGTTATGGAACTAATAGATGTACAACCATAAAATGCATAAATACCAATGCTAGTTACACTACTAGGTATAGTTATGGAACTAATAGATGTACAACCATAAAATGCTCCTGCACCAATGCTAGTTACACCGCCAGGAATAATAAATGAAGTAGATGTTTTACCAATTGCATATGCAAACAATGTAGTTTGACTAGAATTATATAAATTACCATCCAGACTACTATAATTTAAATTACCTGAATCAACATTAATAGAAATAAGTGAAGTACAATCACCAAATACAATAATACCAATGGTAGTTACACTACTAGGTATAGTTATGGAACTAAGAGATGTACAAAATAGAAATGCAGAATTACCAATGCTAGTTACACTACTTGGTATAGTTATGGAACTAAGAGATGTACAACCATTAAATGCTGATTCGTCAATAGTAGTTACACTACTAGGTATAGTTATGGAAGTAAGAGTTGTAGAACTATTAAATGCTCCTTCGGAAATAGTAGTTACACCGCCAGGAATAATAAATGAAGTAGATGTTTTACCAATTGCATATGCAAACAATGTAGTTTGACTAGAATTATATAAATTACCATCCAGACTACTATAATTTAAATTACCTGAATCAACATTAATAGAAATAAGTGAAGTACAACCTTGAAATGCATAAATACCAATGCTAGTTACACTACTTGGTATAGTTATGGAACTAAGAGATGTACAATTATTGAATGCCAAACTACCAATGCTAGTTACACTACTAGGTATAGTTATGGAACTAAGAGATGTACAACCATCAAATGCCAAACTACCAATGCTAGTTACACTACTTGGTATAGTTATGGAAGTAAGAGTTGCGCAATAAGCAAATGCATTATCACCAATGCTAGTTACACTACTTGGTATGGTTATGGAACTAAGAGATGTACAACTATAAAATACATAATTACCAATGCTAGTTACACTACTTGGTATAGTTATGGAAGTAAGAGTTGCGCAATAAGCAAATGCATTATCACCAATGCTAGTTACACTACTTGGTATGGTTATGGAACTAAGAGATGTACAATTATTGAATGCCATTGCACCAATGCTAATTACATTACTTGGTATAGTTATGGAAGTAAGAGTTGCGCAATAAGCAAATGCGGCATAACCAATACTAGTTACACTACTAGGTATGGTTATGGAACTAAGAGATGTACAACCTTGAAATGCATAATCACCAATGCTAGTTACACTACTAGGTATGGTTATGGAACTAAGAGATGTACAATTATTGAATGCCATTGCACCAATGCTAATTACATTACTTGGTATATTAGATACAGTTGCTAGGTTAGGCGACCAAGTTTGACTAGTAAATCCATCCAAAACATTTATTGTTCCTGATGAAGATGTAAATGTATATGTTGCTCCATTATCTGCTGTATCAAATACTATATTGATACTTTCACTTGTAGTTATTGTAATAGGATTGGTTGTTCCTAAAGATGGTGAAAAAGTCAATGTGAATGACATTATATATTATATTATTAATATATAAATAATGTATCTAATTATTCACAAAAATAAACCCGTCTTTGTGTAGTATATTTTTCATTTCTGAAAATAATACATTTTTATTCGTAACTTTGATGTCTTCAAATTCTTTCAAATGTTCATTTAATTCAAACATGTAGCAGTTCTTCATAAAGAATTCATAATCGTCTATTATATAGTTTGTATTTTCTATCAACCAATCATAAAAACTAGAACATATTTTTTGTGCCTTGTATTTTTTAAAAAGTTTCAAACTTGTAAATAAATCGTGATTATAAACATTGTTGTTTGATAAATTGTAATCCGTCCCTGAAATAACACAAATTTCTCTCAACTCATTTTGATTTAATTTTATCTTTTCTAATATTTTTTTTGTGTCGTATAAAACAAATGTGTGATTCATTAAGCTTAAATATCTCAAAACCCGCGGAGATCCATAAAGAAACATATCCATGTCTTCACTTAGACAAGCCCATACAATACCTTTAATAACAAACATAGCACACAGTTCATCTGCTTCGTTTGGTGCATCACAGTATGTCATTCCATAACTGACAATCAAGTTCTTTACATCATATATTTGATCTTTAGTAATAGTTACAAACTTTTTTTTCAAAATATCCATTTTGTTGATTATTTCATGCTTTTCAAATTCTTCCATGTTTGAATTGTATTCCAATTTTTTCTTCAAATTCTTAAACTCATTTTCCGCTTCTTTTTTTTCAGTTAGTCTCTGAATCAATAGTTCTTTTTTTTCAGCCGGCGCTTTTCCATCAAAAACAAAAATCGGAGTAATGTTATAATGTCTGAAAATAGATAACATTAAATATATATTTTCAATCAGTGTATTTTCTGACGCAAATTTGTGCAAATAAATACTAATATCTACTACAATTTTCTTACCAGATAATTGATTCATGTTTATTATTTTAATAGCATCACTATTTTTACATTCTTCCCTGAAATATTTATTTAAATAACGAATTCCCATATAACGTTGTTATTAATAAAAACTTGTTTTTACACTTCAAATACATGTTGGTTAAATTTATCAATTTTATTATTTATAACCGACCTTTGAAAAATGTCAACGGTTAAGGATCAAGGGTCCTATACTCTATCGTCTATCTATAGACAACCGCAAATTTATCTTGATTAAATTCATAATCCATTAAAATGTGTTTACCTCTAGCTATTTTTTTAAGATATCTAATTTTTTCATCTTCATTAGTAAAAAGTTCTTCATCTTTAATTTTCCACCAACTTATTTTTCTTTTCCACTCAACAGGAAGATCGTCTAAACCTACATATGTATCAAGCATATAAAGATGTAATGATTTATCGTTTATTTGCATCAATTCTTCTACCTTCTCTTTTGTTGGATTCAATATTATTATTGAATAATCATGTGGATATGGATCATAAGTTAAATGAATAACCGGAAAATGTTCTCCTTCATATTTCCAATAGGGCTGATATTTATGATCTGTTGGTATTTCCGGTAATAATTTTTTATAATGATTATAAATATGTTTCACATTGTGTTGTATTAAACTATTTCTAATAAATGTGAAGTTACCATCTTCATTTATATATTGATAATAACCACACGCTGCAATGTGACACCATTTACCATGAATAAAACTTTTGACTAATAATTCATAATCATCTGAAACAGATAATCTAGGATTGTGTTTTCCTATTTTATCATAAAATTCTGTGCGCCAAGCACGAACATGATTTGGTAGACCTATTAAATGTTGCACTGTAACAGGGTTAGGGCTGGATTTTGCTAACTGTGTAATCCATTTATTATAAAAATCGCTCCATATGTTTATATGTGAACCATAACCATAACTATAAAATTCACTATATGAATGTGTTTCAAGAGATTTTTCATGCATCATTGCAGTGTCACAATAAAAAAAGTCTGCTTCCTTGTATTTTTTTGATGCATCAATTAACCATTGAAATAACCCAGGGTGTAAATCGTCGTCATGATCTAACTCGACAATTATAGAACCATAAGAAACGCCTGCCGCTAATCGTTTCATTTCACCTATGGAACCTGAGTGTCTTGGAGCTTTATATGCACGTATTCGCAGGTCTTTTTTTTGCATGTCCAATAAATTATCATACGTGCATGTATTTTTTGAATCGTCCCAAATAACCCATTCCCAATTGGTATACGTTTGCTTTTGCAAACTATGAAAAGGCCTGAATATCTTTTCTTTACTATGAAATGTTGATGTAATTACTGAAATTAAGGGATGATCATCATCGTATTGGTGACGCAAAGACGTAGAAAATACATTATTTATAATATCTAATTCATCTGGTAAAGTGCTCAAATGAACACATCTTTTACGCAGATTAAAAATAGTTCCCAAAAAACTACATAATTGTTTTTCTCCGTATGTGTATATTGCGTAAGGTTGATTTGTGTGCCATAATTCAGAAAATTCCT
>Ga0214921_10010827_pt1 | contig 11208 bp, 25 predicted proteins | sample LL1505_MetaG_FD_177992 | JGI IMG/M metagenome (GOLD analysis project Ga0214921, IMG submission 177992) | Freshwater microbial communities from Lake Lanier, Atlanta, Georgia, United States - LL-1505 | ecosystem: Environmental > Aquatic > Freshwater > Lake | place: USA: Georgia | collected...
CACACCCATTTCTTCTCCTTCTTTAGAGTCTATATGGGTATGCATACCTACACCTGGAACATACTTAGTTGCAACATATCCTGAAAAATGTATAAACTCATCATTGAAGGTTTGAATAGCCTTGTCCTTATATTTTTCTATAAAATGTGAGAATACTTCATCATCTTTATTAATAACACCTACTCTGCCATCATCTCTTAAGATGACATCTCCTAAAGCAATCAACTCTTCAAGGCGATCAATCATGCTTTGACGGTCTTGCTCATCTACAAAGTTGTGAATTATTTGTGTGCTCATAGTTTAAGTATACACCTATGAATGCTCCTTACACACAGGCATTGGGATATTTTCTACAGTATCAAAGCAATGTCTAGGTTTAGAACATATATAACATAGGCTCCAGAGTTCTTTATTATTTAATCTTACTTTCTGAAAATATTGTTGTTGTAAGGCCTGTTTTTCCTTTTTGGATGGCATAGACTTAGTATAGCCTATAATGTATGCATGGAGCAAGCAGTCTTATACCTACTATACAGTCCAACACACAGGGCTATCAAGATAGGCATATCAGATATCTCAGGTAAAAGGTTTGCAAGCCACAGGCAGCATGGTTGGATCTTAGTTAAGTATTGGCATTTTTTTGAACGGTATAAGGCAAAAGAAGTAGAAACTACAGTACTAAGAACACTAAGGGATAGATACGGACACTATCTAACTAAAGAACAAATGCCTCATGGGGGATATACGGAGACATTTGATGCAAATAAAGTAACCAGGAGAATGTTGATCCGTATGGTCAATAAGGCAATAAAGGAGTGTTCGTAATGTTTATATACCCTGGCTACTTACAGGCTAGACAGTAGTATGGAGCACGAAGGTTATCTCTATGGGTATAGATGGTTTGAGTACATATATGACAGTTAGCATGAACCATATTAGGGTCTGAAGTAGGCATTGAGAGTTTGAAGGTTTTTGTATAGTAGTACTTAGTAACGTACCACGTTATTAGTATGAAGATTATTTCCATCATACTATTCTATCACATCAAGGTTAACAGGTTGTAGGTCATCATCCATAGCCCCACAAACAGTACATGTTACCTGACCATCAAGGTCTAATTCATAGTCACAGCCATACTTTGTACAAGTCATACATCCAGGATATCACACAGTTATCCACATGTCAATACCGTGAAAATGTTAGTTATCCACAGGTTTATCCACAATTAAATGTTACTGATATTTTTTAGATTTATCTTAAAGTGGAGGAAAGTGGAGGATAGTGGGTTATTGGCCATTTATAAGAGGGGCTCGTAATCCCGCAGCGGACAAACCTCCCCCTCCCAAACCTTCAAACCTTACATCTTGCCTGGATTATACTCCCAAACCTCTATATTGTCAAGCATATTTGATAACAATTTGATAACAAACCCCTATAAAAAACCTCTCAAAATGTGAGAAAAATGTAGAAAACCTTACATAAAAATCTATAAAGGTTTGATAATATTCTAAAAACCAGGAAAAAATATATAGTCTTCGTAATGTCTTTTATACTATAGGGTTTGGTATATCTTTTGATCCCCCGCTGCAGAATGTCTGATAGTATTATGAATCATTGCAGGGCGGGGGATAAATAAAGAGAGTTCGTAATACCCCTATAGGAATAACAAACCATACATTCTGGTTTTTGGATATAGAGGTTTGACATGCAAAGGTTTGTATGATATAAGGTTTGACAAACAAGGTTTGATATGCTAGAATCCTGCAAAATTTTTTATTGGTTCGTAATGTCTAGAATCCTGGGAAAAAGATCTTCGATTCGTAATAAGGTTTGATGGTTGAAAGGTTTGTCGAAAAATCTCAGTCTTCGGCAGCAGCCATTTCCAAAACCTCATCAAGGGTCATGCCCTCAATGATGTCATCTTCAGTTAGTTTAATAGATTGAAGAAACATCTCAAAGGTATCAATTATATATCTGCGTCCATCATCTGAAACCTCTACAACTAATCCCTGTGAGGTTAGGTATGCTAATGGTAAACCTAGATCGTTATACTCTATGAATGCCTTGAAGTCTTTCTCTTCCTTGTAGCCTTCATACAACTGCCCCAGGATTACACACTGGGTTGCAAAGTCTGTCACTTGGTTTCCTGTGCCTTGAAAAAATCAGCAGGGTTGTCATACATTGTCTCAGGGTCAATCTCTCTGATGTCACAAAGAGTACGCCATGCTAACTCTAACTGTGACTTACCTGCCTCTGTAGGCTCTGCCCAACCACCTGCAACAAAGTCTGCAAGACCAAGACCGTCTTCAAGGTCTTTCCAAAAGTCAGAAGGCAGATACTCTACATCTTCTAACTCTAATGCGTCTGTATTAATCTGTGAAAGAATAATAGCAATCTTACCAAAGTCCACTTCTCCACCGCTCTCTCTGTAGGTTGGGGTCTAGAATACCTTCTTTTTCATACTGGGCACTCTCAATCATAGCAATTAATCTATTGTATGTCAAGTGTGGCAATACCCTTGCCAACATTATTCCTGTTTGGTCAAGGTCTAGATTTAAGTCTTCTATAATAGTTTTAATTCTCATGGCTACACGCTCTTCTGGCGTGACACCCTTACTAATCCTAAAAGTCATTTAGTCCCCTTCTATCCATTATACCAAAAAGATAGGGGGAGGGCAACCCACCACAGTTCACCCTCCACCCTTTAGCAGGAAGAGTGACCCTACTCCCCCACCAGCGCAGCGACAGGCTTATACGCCTGTACAAATAGGTCCCAATCAGCCTTAACGTTGCCGTCAATAACTACTTCCTGAATAATGTCAACAATAACGGTTTGATCACCTAGGTCAGACGATGTATCATTAATAGCATAAATGCCAAAACCTGTTGACTCTAGAATACTATCTTGCATAAGATAACTAATAACCATGCGTGTTAGGTATGACTCATCGCCCCAACGTGGCCGTGCATGGTCTAAGGCCATTGCTAGGTCCCGCTGCCATTCATCCTGACCCCAGTGACTGTATAGCACTACTGCAGGCTTGTCTTCACGGTCTTTAAATACAAAATTAATCCGTGCTCCCATTATTCGTCTACCTTCCAAGATACAATTGATAATTGGTTTAATACTTCATTGCAAAGGTCTGTCTCATTATCTGATTCAGCCTCATATGTAAAATTCATAAAATGGCCAGTGGGCTCAAATATTACTTCTACTTCATAGTTAGGCATTTTGGGTCTCCAATCCAGTAAGTTTCATTTCTTCAAGGGTAGCACAGTTAGGGCATTTTTCCAAATCAACTTCTTGAAATGCATCTCTAATAATATTATCAGGGTCCTCTAACTCTGAGTCACAGTTCTCGCAGAAATACCACGGTACCCCAACTTGAATCTGTATAGTAGTATTATCAGGGAAAGGAACCTCAGTAACAAAATATCCTATGCGGTTAACAAATCCCCAACCGCTCCAGATGTACATGCCACCGTCGTCACCATCACCAAGCATCCATATCTTATTATTGTCTTGTGACTTAACAAATTCAACCTCATCGCCATATGTCTCAAACATGTGACCATCAAAAGAGGAGGTGACCTCAATGTGATTCTTAATAGGCTTATAAGTGTTAAACCATTCTTCTTCAGTTAGTTCAATAAAATCATTCATCTGATTCATCCAATTGAACAGGTGAAGCGTATTCCTTATTAAATATGATTTGATAGGCAGCAGATAGCCCGTCCGCAAAACCATTTGCTTCTGTGCGTTCCATTGATAGCATTGCGTCACCATAGTCGCCGTCTTCTTCTTCCTTTGCTATCTCTAAGAAATCTAAAGTAGCCTTGTCAATCATCTGTTCTAGCATTTCTTGCGGGGTCATCGCTTCTCCTCTATGTGTTTACGGTCTATAGATAAATTATAGGTCAGGGCATATACATTTGTCAAGGCCTCTAGGTACCCTTCCAAAAATCTATCGTCATTGTCTCCGTCCATGACTTCTTCTGTCTCCAGCATTTCAACCTTCAGGTATCCGTGGATAACATCAATTAATGGGATAGTTACATCTTCAAGTGACTTGATTAAATATTCGGGTATGAAAGGATACTTATCGCTCATTGATAACCTCAATCATATGTTTAACAGCGTAGATTTGTCCCTCAATATCTACCACATGGATAGAAGCAGGGTTTTCTTCAAGGTCTTGTTCAAGACTGGTTAGATGTATGTTTAGATATTCTTTGAATGTATTTAGGTCCATTGGGATGACTCTCTTAGGGCAGGGTCAAAGACTTCACAATAACATCCATGGCATAACATAAAGTTATCTGCTTCATCAACATTAAGTTTATTTCTGCATACTGTGCAGTCGTAATCAGTGAAAGTGGCAAATCGGGTATATATAACGTTGGTCATAATACTAATTATAGGGGTTGGTGTTGATTTTTACAACTTCTACGGGTGTGACCTTCGTCACATCGTAATCGGGTCTTGGATCTTCATCTACGTGTGTAGCAGTGGCATCAAACTTGTTTAATAAGATTACATGTGATGATGCATGGCAAATGCAGGCGGGATCAATCTGAGGCTCAACAGATGCAGTAATCTCTATAAGAGCATCACAGTCAGTACATAGATAAGTAAACTTAGTCCACATTAGTCAAAGTACCCTTCTGCCCATAAGCCCTGGAGAAACTCTCTTGTAGTAACTAAATAGTTATAGATAGCAGGGTGCTCATCAGAGTTAATTAATAGGATAGCGTTATCAACACCATATGTCATGTTGTTTAGATCTTCCAGGGTATATCCTAACATAATCCACCACCATACTCATACATTAAATCCATTGCTATATGTAATTTACAATCACACTCTCCACCATTCATGTTATCCATGAAATCAAAATGAGAAAAATTCTCATCATATATTTTTTGCATTAGTTCATCTACTGTGTAAGGTTTTGTTTGGGTCATGTATTAATTGTAGCCGAAATCGTGGGAAAATTCAAGTTGTACCGTAATCGTAAACTGTGTTTTATATCACAATTTCGACCCGCATTTTTATACATTCAAATGCATTTTTATTTATTGCGATCTGTACGGGACTTGAACCCGTGACCTCCACCGTGACAGGGTGGCGAACTAACCAACTATTCTAACAGACCATGCGAGCAGTTTTAATTCTTGCTCAGGAATTTTTTTTATTTATGCAATCTGCAAAACATTTTGCACAACTTTTAGCAAACGATTTTTTTCTGCGTTGATAGCAGGGTCAAAACCACTTGCAGATGCGAGAATAGACTCGTTAGAACCACCACGAGCAGAGCGGTACCAGTCAAGGCGTTCTGTTAGTGCATTGAAAGCACCCCACGCATTACCAGCAATCATTCCATTATACTCGCCTGTATAAATGTCGTTGATTGTATCAACTTTGTTTTCCCACTTCTTGAAAGCACCCTTAGCATCTGCTTCTGGCTTAGGGTATGCAGCAAGAATGATGTCGTTGAATTGCTTAGCATTGACTTCTGTTTCAATCATAGCCTTAGCCATGATGTCAAAAGAGTCCATGTACTTATGAGCAAGACCAAGAGTCTCACGAGCAACGGCAACCTTACCACTAGCGGTCTGTGTGTGGCGTATCTTGAATGATTGCTTAACACCGTTTTTCTTTTTTGTTGTGTTAAGTGCAAGATTGAGAGTATTAGCGCATACAACACGAACAGGTGTGATGCTTGCTTGAATAGCAATAGAGCCGTCATGTGATGTGTTGATAAGTAAATAAGTCTTTACCTTATCTGCAACACCGTTAGGGTCTAGGACTGTTTCACGTTCCAATGCTAACGCACCGAACACAACACGTCCACCCTTGATTGAGCCAGCGGTTTCCCAACGTCCTCCACCGTCTAGAATGTTATCACCGAATGAGAATAAATCTTCATTCTGCATTACATGATAACGCTCACCAACGACACCAAGAATGTCTGTCTGTGTTGTATCTGTTGGGTTAGTACGCAAGACGTACTGATAATTTTTGTCACTTGTTAAGTGTGATGGGGTTTCCAAATCTTCAAGACGAACATTCCAGTTAGATAGACTTGCTAGGTCTAACATTTCTTTTGTGGTTTTTTCTTCTGTGAATACGGTACCCAATCCATGCCAAGCAGGCTCACGGAAAGATGCGAATGATGCTTTTCCATTTTGAGTTTCTAGTTCATGTGCCATGAGTTTTTCTTCTTTCTTTTTGTAGTTAATCTAAGTGTAGCAGGATAGTCTGACAAATGCAAATCGGTATAGTTAGACATAGGGCAATTCGGACATTCTTAAAGTGTGGTCTTAAACACATGTGATCTTGGTCACACGGGTCGAAAATTTTTCAGGGCAAAAAGAATGAGCAGTTTACATGGCCAATGCTCAGGGCCCTTATCTAGTTTAAAGACATGCGATATGTCTATTAGTAGCCCCCTACTAAACTTCTACTCTGTCAACACTGGATGACAAGTAAGTTACCTCTTCACCATATTGCACAGTGTCAAAGTCAATATCATAGATTGCATTCTTTGCTTCTTCTTCATTACGTGCATTAACTGTAATTGAATATTGAACTTCTACTTCAACTTCAAATTCTTTTGTTAATTCAAATCCGCAAATGTTTGCAATTTCTTCTGCAGTGCTTTCATCAATTCCACCACAGTCTAGCGCTTCCAAGGTCCACTCTTGCATTTCATTACGCATACGGTTGCGCTCTGCAGCCTCTGTGTATGAACGTTGGGTTACCGTTGAGATGTGTGATTCAAGATTAGCAATGCGCTCATCTTTTTGTACTATCTGAGACTTAAGAAAGTCTTCTGTAGCATTTATGATTGTTACTGATGTTTCTGTTTGGTCCATGGGGGCCTCTTTCTGTTTGTTGGTTAATTTAATTATACTGGTGCCCACTGACAATTGTCAAGGACCCTTGCGGGGAGCCTTTTTGGATCATGCTCAGGATGTCTGCTTCTTTAGGTCTGCAGGAACCTTGCTCTATAGTATTTCTATTATCGCCCTAATCAGCCTGGCGAAACCATACACCCAGGGAACCTACGGAGCACAGGGTATAAGGTGAGCAGTTTTTCCACTTACTCAGGTGAGGCAGTTGTGTCCAACTCTGCCAACCGAGAATAATTGTTTAAGGTCTAATTAAACGAACGACCATTATCTAATTAGAGATAACGAGCAACCGCATTGTAAGTGCTTGTGCTAACTACTTCCTCATCTGTCATTTTTAGAATACGAATAGCATTAGAGATTTCCTCTTTCTGCTCACGATAACTATGAACATGAATTGTCTCATAGTCCTTCTCAGGCTCTTTAGGTAAATCTTTTTCTGCTACTGTCAAGTCAAAGTCAATGTTTAACTGATTGTTCCATGAACGATAGTTTGTGCGGAAGTTTTCTGCCTTCTTGATGTTTGCTACTGCATAATCAACAAGTTCCTTCTGCCAAGCCTTACGAGCCTTTTCATACTTAGCCTCGTTTGCTTCTTGTGAAGCGTAGTCTGACTCTAACTTTGCTAGTGCAGTTTCTAGTGCCTTGATTACCTTTGGTGTTGCTATCTTTACTGAAATTGCTTTTTGTCTTGCCATCTTTTGTTTTCTCTTTTCTTTGGTGGTTGATTTTTTAGGGGGTATGTTGAGCAGTTTTACTTCATGCTCAGGAATAAGTAATTAGATTACTTAGCCGTCCAAGTTGTGTAACGAGTCTTGCCTTCTACATCTAGGGCTACTCGTACATTACCATTAGCCTGTGGTGTAATCTCCTTGATTACTCCTGTGACCTTTGACTTCTGTGTTGTGAAAGTGTCGCCGACCTTGTATGTTGCTGTTGCTACTGACATTGTATTTCTCCTTTTTAGTTTGTTGTATGTATTAAGTATAACATTTCCTACTGACATTTATCAAGTCCATTTCCTAGATTTCTCATTATTTGAGACGCTTACGGGTGTGATTTATGTCACAAGTGGCTATTTGCCCCCTGCTATGACTAGCATGGTTAATAAGCCTATTACTAACACGATTAAGATTTCCATTTATTCTCATTTCTTAGTTGCAGAAAAAACTATGTCTGCTTTAGAGTATACACACAATGAGCAAGAAACGCAAGCCGAGCCCTTTGTGCTAATTAGTGGTATCTGTTTATTATTTTCAGGGCACTTTGCGGCGGGCTTGCCCATAAGTGCTTTCATGTCTGCTTGCCCTATTAAGAAATTCTTAGCAAGGTATGCAAGACGTATGCCATGATCTTTTTTCAATTCCACACCTGTATCTTTATTCTCGCTATCTGTGGAATAGTATAGTGAGAGATTTTCAATACCCTTAAGGATAAGGGCTGCAGATTTTACACGGGTATAAACCCAGAACTGTATGTCTGTATTATTAAGGATGACATTCTTCCACGCTTGTGTATAAGTATCATTGAAGAAATCTCCGTCCCAGTGGATACGGAATAGTTTAGTTGCATTGCGCTTGTTGCAGTCAATAATAAACTCATCTATCATTTCACCTAGTAACACCTGCATGGTGTCAAGATCTGCGTCCTTTAGTAATTCCCAGTTATGCAATAAGTTTTTCTTTACTGTTGGGAATACTTTTTCCAATTTGCCTGCATAGCAAACACTCTCACAGACAGACGTTGCGCCAGGACATGAATAAGCCTTTCCTGCAGGTAATCCGAATGTGTTGGCAATTGTTGGGGTTTTTCCATTTGGTGAGACGGCATTAGTTACTTTCCTATCTTTGCTTCTGAGTAGTTTAGTCATGGTGGGCTTACTCGCTTTCTTTCTTTAATTCTAGCAGGAGGGACTGACATTTCTTTTTCCTAGAATAGTTTTTCTTAGAGGGCACGGCAGAGGCAGCGTTAGACCTACGTAATTCCATAAGCCTACGTAATTCCTCTTTGGTTTTCTTCATAAATTAATCTTACCAAAAATGTGGGAAAATGTCAAATCTTACGTAAACCGACACGCCCGACTGCGGGGGTCGAAATTTTTATGCGGGGAAGTGCATAAAAACTTTATTCGTCACTATCTACATACACATAGAGAGAGACAAACTCATCATGCTGGAATTGAACAATGTTCTTTTCACCAAACTCATCTTTATAGGCAACGGCATAACTGTTACCTGTTGAATCAGATACAATTCCAAGTACCTCAACAATCTCATCTTCAACCATGATTAAATCTTCAGGCATCAATTGATCTGGTGTAAGGTTATCTGCAAACTTTAATTCCATGTTAGTTATTGTAACAGTCATTTTAACGTCCTCCCGCTGTAACTATAATTGATAATAAAAGAAAGCCAAAGAATATTAGCCATGTACTCATTACTCTAGCCCCAATCCTAATTCAAATCCTTCATCTTCATTGTAGTATTCAATGTTTTCAGGTAGCCATGCGTGCAAGTGGTGTTGCTCAATGATAGCCCATACAGGTGCAGCGGTGTTGCCCTTGTACAAAATACCATCAGGCATTTCAATAGTCTCATCCCACTTATCCTCATGAGCAAAGTCAATAGCCTGTACGCATACTGGCACCATGATTAGCGGTACTGGCGGATAGTGATTACCCTGCAAGTGATAACCAATAGCCTGTTCAAGGCTTATGTCAATGTTTTCTGCTAGGTCTAGCGCTGTATTCATTCCCATTATTTTGTTACGACCTTTCGTCCTTCACGATAGAACGTGCGTGTGTGCATCTTTCCACTAGGTTCAGATAAATTAACTGTTGCGTATTCATCTGCAAAGCCCCAGTCAATGTGTTTATTAAACTCATCAACGGCGCTTAGTGCATCTGCATAGCGACCTGTCCAATGTGGTGGCTTGCTATCATAGGCTACTGTTACTGCGTATAGGTATTCGTTATTCATTATGCATTCTCCAATGTGTATTCATTCATTTCATTCTCAGCATACCACTCAATGTAGTAATTTTCTAATTCTTGACCTTTAGCGCAAGTGCAAAACTCTGTATCGTATTCCTCGCTACTGTTACCAAAGAATAACACGCCTTCATCATAACACTCAAAGCAAGTACCAATTTCATCAAATAGATTTCCCATTATTATTCACCAACCTTTACTGCTACTGTTGCAAACTTATTTCTCAAAGTGCGGTCATAGACTTCAACGACATACGCCTCAGTATTTTCTCCATACCAAATTGCAGGGCGTGGAGTAGCGGAGATAATCTCACCCTCAAAGTGACGATTTCGTGAGCGATAGTTTTTTCCTACAAGTAGGTTTTCTATTGTGTATAGTTTAGTAGCCATGTGGCAACCTCTTTCTTTTTTGTTTATTTAACTTATTACTCTGTAATCCTATCATCTGAGGCTGACATTTATCAACCTACCAGCCAGTAATTCCAAATAATGAGACGCTCAAGACATGTGATAAACCTCACAAAATACTGGGCCTGTGGATAACTTACGTAAACTGTGGACGACACGCCCGAACGGGTCGAAAATTCTTGAGCAGTTTTCAATCATGCTCAGGATTTTATTTTATTTGTTGCGTTCATCTCGCAATGCAACTTGCAGTCTACGAATTTCTTTATGCTGCTCAACATTTTGTTTCCAAAATACAAGCATCATTGAAAGAGATCCACCAAGGGCAATTACAATTGCAATGAGTGTTCCAGTATCTAAAATCATGCGTTCACCTCTACATCTTGAGTACAAGCATCAAAGAATTTGTTTTCATCAAATCTTGGATTATCTGCACTAAACCATTCACTAAATTCAAAAATCAAATCTTGAAAAACGTGAGAGTCAATACTATCAGCAAAAAGATTTAGAATTTTTGCAGTTTCTACATAGTCTTTACGAGTCATCATTTAGTAAATCTCTACTTTCTCAACGTCTGCGACATTATCTAAGCGCCATGTATTGTTTACAATTTCAATAACTTTTTCAAATGAGTGGGCCTCATACGCAGGGTATGAGACCTCACCGCTTGAGTTACGCACTGAAAGTTTTACGCCATTCATTAGTCGGCCACCTTTAGAATTGCATAGGACCCGCCTGCATTAATTTCGTCTAGTGCTGGCTGAATGCGTGGTGCCAGTAATTCCTTGAGCATTGATTCAAGCATGACTACACGCATTGACTCCTCAAGTCTAAGCAATTGCATTCCTACTGGATGAGTTTCGTCTACCTCTGTGATGAAGTGAAGTGAGTGAGGGATTT
>Ga0214921_10010828_pt1 | contig 11208 bp, 4 predicted proteins | sample LL1505_MetaG_FD_177992 | JGI IMG/M metagenome (GOLD analysis project Ga0214921, IMG submission 177992) | Freshwater microbial communities from Lake Lanier, Atlanta, Georgia, United States - LL-1505 | ecosystem: Environmental > Aquatic > Freshwater > Lake | place: USA: Georgia | collected 2015-05-28
TGTATCACCTCCTCTACTTCTGAGTGCTGCACTACCGGAGATGTCAACAAATGAGAATGATGTTAAATCATCATATGTTCCATTGTTTTGATGACCATCACCACTATTATTTAAGTTAATAACTGTTGTAAATAATGGTTCACCTGATACTCCTAATGATTGTTGTTCTGTTGATATTTCGATTGGTTTGTAGAAATCGAATCTTAATATGTTGCTAATAGTTGTATGTCTTTCTACACCACTAACATCAATTATGGTAAATTTAATATCAGTATGAATTGGTGCATCTTCATTCCAATTTTCTGATTGATACACATCATAGCTTTCTCCAGGAACTAACACATTTCCGGTTTGTATAGCTGTACCATTTGGCTCGAATGATAAGATAGATGCATTGTTTGTTGTCACTTTAAATCCACTTGCATCAGTATAGCTACCTACATTATCATTTGTGCTAACGTGGATTGTAAATAGATAGGATGAAACTGGCAATGATTCTGGATATTCATCAGTCAGAGTCAATACAAGTGGCATGTGGAATTTACTTTCTAGAGGTGCTGATAAAGTAACATTTCTAATTGTTCCAGCATCTCCATTATTGTCATAAACAACAAGTTTGAATGATATTTCTTCACCACTAAATCCAGATCCCTTATAAACCATAAATGTCACTTGTCCATCTCCATCAAGCATAATTGCATCAGTTGGTAACTCATCACCTGTTTCAATAATTGGAATTATGTTGTTACCGCTATCAATTGACACACCAAAATTACCAGATGGATCGACAAATTCAATATGTGTAATGTCTCCATCTCCTCCCAAACTGAATGTTCCAGGATTCAATACATTATTGAGATCAATTGTTACTCGGAAAAGTTCAACACCTGATGGATCATATGTTATTCCATCATCACTGAGACTCAATAATATTGGTCCATACCACGAACTAACCATTGGTGCTGATGTTGTCGCATAACGTTCAACATCATCCATTATTTCATCATAACTATTTTCAATGACACGTAACCTAAATGATAATTCTTGTGTGTTATTCCATTCTGCACCCCTATAAATTTTAACAATACCAACTGAACCACTAATATCTGTTATCCATGCCACAGGAATTATTGTATTTTCAGCAATTGTTACTAATTGACTGTTATCTGAATCCCAGACAGCAAAACTACCTGACACATCAACAAATTTCAAACTAACTACATTATTAAAATTGTCTGGTCCCTGGTCTGCATTTAAATCTACATATGTATTGAACAATACTTCACTATCTGCAACTGAATCATCTAATCTAAGTAATACCGGTGTGAAAAAGTTACTAACTAACAAAGTTGATGTTGTTTGATATCTGTTTGTTCCAAATGGTCCATTTATATCAAGAATTGATACCTTGAATGATATGGGTTCATAATTATCAACAACATCTCTGTAGACTCTGAAAGATAACACATCACCATCAACATTTATTGAACCATATGGAACCGTTGTGTGTGTTTCATCAATTGTTGTGTATCCATCACCATTTACAATTCTGAAACTACCAGAAAAATCACTAATCTTGAATGCTGTAATATCCTCTCCAAAAGTTCCTGCATTTAATCCTTCTTCTCCTATATCTAAATCAATTATAACATCAAACAATGCATCATTAACTAACAAACCATTATTTTCAATTGATGTATATTGGTCTGTCAATGTAACATAAATTGGTCCATAAAATGCACTGTACAATGGTTCAGATGTTGTAGCAAGGCGCTCAACGGGTTCATTATTTGCATCTACTAAATGCAATCTAAAATTGACTCGACCTCGTTCCCAACTAGATCCTTTATAAATGGTAAATCTACCGTATTGTCCACTTGCATCAATATTTCCGGATGCATCTGTCAATATCATGATTGACTTAGATAATTGGGTTCCATCCATAATATCAACTGTTTCACCTCCATCAGATATTGCAATTGGACTACCTGAACCGTCCCCAATGTTACCAGAAACATCAGAAAAGACAAAATATGAAACATCACTCATATTACCCGAGTTATTGCCGGATGGGTCCAAATTGACAACCACATCAAATAATGTATTTTCGCCATACTGTATACCATAGTCATCAATTGTCAATCCTATTTGATCAAAGAATTTCATATCGACATAATTACTTTGTGTCACATGTCTAGTTGTTCCGGCTGTATCAACAACTTTGAATTGCAAATCGATATCATTATGTTGTCCATCTGCCCAACTGGATGATTTATAAATTTTGTATTCTGCTCTGTTTCCAGAATCATAGATTGAATATGCATCACTTGGTGTTAACATGGTATCAGTTGTGAATGGTGTTCCACCATTTGTCAGGGCAAAGTGTACTATGTCAGCTTGGGGCGAAACAATTTGTAATCCTTGCATATCAATATCACTAATTCGACCAACATTGTAATTTCCTGATACATCACTATCAGTTGAGACAATAATACTAAATAAATAACCTTCATCTCCATTATTTTCTGGTGTGACATCAGTAATACTAATACTAATTGGTTCATAAAATTTGCTAACTAATGTAACAGCCTGTGTAACATATCTTATTCCATCACGTTCCGATCCCCCAGCATTCACAGCCATTCTAATTCTAAGTGTTCTATTTGAATCATGCAAATAAAGAGGATAATTTCCACTGCTATCTGGTATTGATCCATAACTATCTGCAAAATCATTTTCAAAATTAGGAGCAGTTCCCGTACCTCTTGCAACATAAAAGTATCCCCTTGTATTATCACTTGGATCAACTGTCACATAATCAAAACCAAATTGGTTTCCGGAATATAAATTGTTGGACACATATGAACCCGAAAGATTCTTGGCTATTTTATATTTACCTCCAAAATCAGTGTATGATGTGAGTACAGAATTGATATTGTCTCGATAATCAGCTGCCCCATCATTTGGTGGTGAACCGCCTGTAAAATCCATAATTACTTTAAATAATCTCTGTGTGTTGGAATCCGTTGAATGAACCATTTCTTGTGTTATCATGCTGTCATCAATCCATGTCAAAATAGGAACAGTCCATCTGCTTTCTAATGATGTTGATTGGCGAAGACCACCAGAAGTATCAACTAATGTCATTGTAAATCCTATTCTTTCGTGTGGAACATATCCATCACCCTTGTAAACTGATACATTTGGATTGAACCCATATTGATCACCTGGAGCACCATTATATGATAAAATAGTTCCATTAGTCACATTGCCACTTGATTCATAAAATTTAAAGTTGCCTGACACATCAGTAACCAAATAATGATCCAAATAAATAACGTCATCGTATGCCACATGGGTATAATCACCATCTCGGTTTCTAATTGCCACATCAAAAATAGCATCAAATAATTTGGATCCACTGACATCAACAGTTATATCATCAACATAGCTACCAAAACTACCTGTAAATGGACCAACTCTATCAAAAATAATTTGTTGAGAATATAAAGTACCTATATCTGTCCCTCCTGCTGGTGTGTCAAACCAGTTGACATTAAACCACAGTCTAAATGTTTCTGGTATCTGACTTGAATCAACAGTTACAGTCAATGGTTGTTCATCATTAACATAATCCCAATAATTATATTTTGTACCAATAGTTAATACAGTCTCACCTCTCTTAATAATTATACTACCGCTGTAATCGACATCTATGTCTGGTTCATCAAAAGAATATTGTAAATGTGGATTTGTACCTGATGAATCGGGAGAACCATGATTTATTGAAAATGTTGCAGTTGAATGGTTAGTACCTAAGTAATATCCACTATTTACACCTATCCACCAACTACCCTCGACATATTCAACTTCATTAGGTGGATCCATACGAGGAAGTAATCTAGCATTAAATGTATGTACAACATCATCAATATCATAATCAGTATCTAAACTGTGTGCTGTAATCTTGTAACGTGTATGATTTGAACTAATATCAAGAGATGATACTGTTCTGGTCCATGATGTATACAATGCAGCATCAACTAAAGTATTTTTATTTAATACTAATGTGCCACTTGCACTACGAATACGATTTCCATAAATTGCTGTATTATCATAATGACTTATATTATCACTGCCATCTACCTTTCTCATAATGACACCATCATCATTTTCATCAAATAATGCTATATCACCACCATTTGCACGCTCAATTGAAAAAACCACTCTGGCCGGATCATATGTGTACACATCATCTATAGGAACTGTGGTGTATCCGCGTGTCCAACGATATGGTCCACCATTGTAGTCAAAATCTCGGTAATAAGCATATGCATTTGTATCTCCTGTAAATGGTACTGCTTGTGTATCCAAAATATCAGATACTGAAAACTGTATTGCTGGAACTATTGTGATTTGTAATTCAACATAATCAGGATAAAATCCATAGTTGTTAGCCACTGTTTTCCAATATTTTTGTGGTGGTACACCCACATCATTATTTGACACAGATGCCAGGGCAAAATATGAGTAAAATGTGGTTGGTCCATCAACTGCTACTTTAAATTGAAATTCTTTATGAGTTTCAAAAACTCCACTACTTGTTTCAACTTCCACATCGACCCATTTGGCATAATAACCAGAAGTATCATTTAATCGATGAGCAGAATTATCTGTACTTGGATCTGTTATATGATCATCATAAATATCAACACTTGTTGTATCAATACCAATGCCTCCTGAATTTGCATAATTATTCATCCAAACAATTTCTGTCATATCGCCATATATTTCTAATGGCGTGTATCTGCTAACTGTACTGAAAAATGCAGATTCATTTATTGCATACGGTACTTTTCCTGAATATTTTAATAAAGTTCCCGATAAAGTTCCAACTGTACCCAATTTTTCAATCTTATTGTAACTTGGATCAAATCTAGGTGGCATTTTTACAACATTAACTTGATACAAAACTACATTCAAATTATAGAATGTTCCTCCCCCTGCCTGTGGTCCAACAAATATCTTAGATCTATAAGTTTTAAATAATCCGGGAAGTAATGAACCCGATGATGTCAACAAATTTGGAATATTCAAAAAATCAGGATGTGGTGTTAAATCAATTGCGCCTCTAATTGAACCATTTCTTTCAATGGACAATACATGTAATCCCCCCGATGCATTCAAGCTACCTGTTATGGGTTGTGCACCAGATGCATCAAGATCTCTTGTAAATCCAGATGAATCACTAGGTGCAAAATATTTGATAAAATGTGTTGTGCCAGTGAATACAACATTAGCACCACTTGCATTCAATATACCACTAGCTGTTCTCAAATTTGCAACGATGTTGTTTACTTGCCATGTGTGTGTAAGATCACCACCATCGTTAGCATATGTCATATTAACAGAGAATGTACCAGAGGCATATGTCACCGTATTGTATGGATCTGTATAGTAAGCTGGTGTGCTCATGTATCAATTATATATAATGCATTCAAAATATAATTTCAAATGATGGATTTTTATAACCACAAAACACATTTTGGATTGATTAAAGCAAATCAAACTAAAACTAAATATAAAATTTATGTACTATCCTTTGATATTGTATCACTTTCTTTTTTAGCCACTTTTTTATTTACTTTTATAGGTGCAGTCTCTTTAATCTTGTCTATATTAGGTATCTTATCTTTTTTGGCAACACTTTTTGGTTCAGATGACTCCAGACCAACTGTTTGTAACTTTTCAACATATTCTTGTGGCACATGAGTAAATAAATACTGAAAACCTTGTAAAAATGCATCACACAAATCATCTTTCTTTTTGTGTCCTGTCAAAATTTCCAGATCTTTCTTGGTGATCAATGACTGGCAATATTTCACACCTAATTTTTTTGTCATTTTGTATACCTTATCTGTTTCTTTCCCTTTGGCCAGAACATTATCGGTTGTTGTCTTATTAACTTTTAGCTTATTTGATGGCGATACAAATTTTAACTCTTTAATAGTACTATTTGTCACATTTTTATCTACAAATCCCCTCATTACAAAATAACCAAATAATAATGATGCAATAGTTTTCATTGTTGGATTCTTCATTGATGGTTGATTTTCTATCAATACTTTTTCTACTTGCATTAATTCTGGTATTTTATCTAAAATAGTGTATAACTTATAGGCTGTAGTATCAACTGATTGTTTCATACAACTTGTCCCACTTATTTTTTTCTTTGATATTCTTTTTAAAAATGTCTCTTTTCCTTTCTCATAATGTTCTTGACACCAACAATACTTATCAGATCCTTTTACAATTTTTGTAGCCACACATTTACATTTTCCTGCAATACACTTAATATCTTTTTTTGTGGATATGCAAAACTCTGGATTAAACTTTTCGGCATGTGCCTTACATGCATAAAATGAACATTCTGCAGAATTTTCCAAAAATGGAACATTATCTTTATTTTTTATTTCCATTTGTGCAGTTTTTCCACAGAGTGTTCCTTTTGTTTTTCCATTAGATAATACATGTTGACATAATTTATTGTTATCTGATAAATTAATTAATCCCCATTTTTCTATTGTAAATTTATTATTCTTTTTTTCTATCACACAATATGCCAAATTCTTAATTCCAACATCCCATGATGCTATTTTTATAGTTGCTTCCACATTGTCTTCATCACTACTCATTATAATACTTTTGAGTGAAACTAAATAGATATTTTTGGGCGCATCAAATGATAAATGTTGGTGTTCGTGTATTATGACCTTTTTTGCGATGTGTTGTTTTAGTTAGTGCCAAATTATGTGCTCTATCTGTCTCACTCAAATGTGTTTCTGTACTGTTATGTGTTTTTGTATCTAGAATACTTCCAATTGACATTGCGGTAACTTTTAATTCTGATGATCTTTCTATTAATGGTTCTGATGTTTCACTTGATGATGATTTAGATGAAAGTGTAGTTACTGATGATTTGGATGATGTAGTTACTGATGATTTAGATGATGTGGTGGTCACTGGTGCAGATGATTGAATAATATTTTTTTTTGAATGCTGATGTATTTTTTTAAGAATACTATTTTGATTAATTCTTATATTTGGTTGAACAACAATTGATTCAACAACTTCATCCATTAAATCTAGTGCATGTCTGGTTGTTTCAGTATCCATTTATTTTTATAATCTTGTTTTTGATTATCTTTTGGTTATTGCTTAGTAGATATCATATTAACTTTAATATAGATGCATATAACCATGATACTTTTCTGACTAAATGCGTTTGAATAAACTATTTGTGTTACTAGTAGACATGTTTTTAGTTTACCACCAAATCCAGCAACCCGATGTACTATTATATTTTTAATCATTTTTGGTCAAATGATTAAAAAATTGATATTTCTATACAATGCATTAATTTTTATGTGCAATATGATCTAATTATAGATGTCCAAATATAGACCTAAAAACAGTATTCAAATAACGGATCAAGATTGCAACATGTTATCTGATAGTGATAGTGATTCGGATGAAAAATCAATTGATATTGCAAAAACTGCAACCCTAAAACAACCTATTGTTAAACTTTCCCAAGAAGCAATTATTGAAAAATTAAAAGGACAAGCACTTCGTGAACTTGAAATTAATAAAAAACCGGATGAGGTTCAAATATCAACAATGACTGTAACTTGTAGACTACCAACAAAATTTCTGTGTGATAACATTGCTTACTATGTTGATTTAAAACACAATGGAATTTTGAGTGTAACATGTGGTATTGCTGGTGATCCAAAAACAAACAGATCCATTATTTACAAAAAAAAAGCATCTGGCAAAAAGAAAAAAACACGTTTGATATTCTTTAATCAAGTGTCAATGTATATCACTGTCAAGGGTAAAAAAAATAAACCAGTCAATGCCAAGATTTTTTCAAATGGTTCAATCCAAATGACAGGATGTTTAACTATTGATAATGCTATTGAGGTTCTAACAAAGATTTTGCCTGAATTGAGAAATGTTAAAGCTATTGTTGATTACAAAACTAAAACTGTGATAGAAAAGCCTTTTGCAACCGATATTGAACTATTAACCATGGATAATATTTTTGATTTCAAAGTGGCAATGATCAATAGTAATTTTGTAATGCCACTTAAAATTGATAGACCTAAATTATACAATTTAATGTTGGCTGAAGGCTATGAATGTCTATATGATCCCAATAAACATGCATGTGTCAATATAAAATTTGAACATCCTGACAAAACTATTTCTGTTTTTGTTTTTGAAAATGGTCCCATTATTATCACTGGGGCCAGAAATTGTGATCAAATACTTTGTGCCTATAACTTTATCAATAAATATTTACTCACTCATGTCAAAGCCATTGTTAAAAATGATGGTCTCACTAATTCTAGCATCATCAAATATTTAGAGTCTGTCTAAAAATAAATAATCTTTCCCTGTGGAATTAATCTAGTTTGCACTTTTGACTTAACAGGTGTCTTTAATGTTCTGGCTTTGTGTTGTGTATTATTGATATATTTATTGTGCTCAAGTGTATCTTCTAATAATTTTCTATCCTCTTTTCCATCATCTGAATACCATTTAACTTGTTGTGTATGTGTTCCTTTGAATGGTAGATAGTCAGTGGATTGAATTAAAAGACCTGGTGCAGGATTCCTATCATTTTTTGTATCTCTATTCCCACCATAACTGAACTCTGTAAAATCTAATGTATGTCCTTTATTAACACCTATTAATGTTGGTGTTCTTCCCTTTGATAATTCTTCTCTTGATGTATTGACTAATCCATTATTTACATCATCTCGTGGTCTTTGTTTATCCATACCTCTTGCTGGTGCCACATCTGAATAATTATGTATTTCCCTCATAGTTACATCTGGAACATCAGTATAATCAATTGCTTGACCTTTTGATATATATGCACCCACATTACCAGCTCTGTCTGTTTTGGAGTGAATCTCTCTCATTGTTACATCTGGCACATCAGTATAATCTATTGCTTGACCCTTTGTATATGCTGATCTAATATTTCCTGCTCTATCTGTTTTAGAGTGAATCTCTCTCATTGTTACATCTGGTACATCAGTATAATCTATTGCTTGTCCTTTTGTATATGCTGATCTAATATTTCCTGCCCTATCTGCTTTAGAGTGCACTTCTCTCATTGTTACATCTGGTACATCTGTATAATCTATTGCCTGACCCTTTGTATATGCTGATCTGATGTTGCCTGCTCTATCTGCTTTAGAGTGAACCTCTCTCATGGTTATATCAGGTACATCAGTATAATCTATTGCCTGACCCTTTGTATATGCTGATCTGATGTTGCCTACTCTATCTGCTTTAGAGTGAACATCTCTCAGGGTTATATCTGGAACATCTGTATAATCAACTGATTGACCTTTTGTATATGGTCCTTTAATATTTCCATATCTATCTGTTTTTTGATGGATATCTCTCAAGGTTGGATCTGGTATATCACTATAGTCAACTGATTGACCCTTAGTATAGGATCCCTTCAAATTGCCATATCTATCTGTTTGTTGGTGAATATCTCTCAATGTTGGATCTGGTACATCTGTATAATCAACAGATTGGCCTTTAGTATATGCACCTTTCAGATTTCCATTTCTATCTGTTTTCTGGTGAATATCTCTCAGGGTGTGATCTGGCACATCTGAGTAATCAACTGATTGTCCTTTACTATAGGGACCCTTTAGATTACCATATCTGTCTGTTTTTTGATGGACATCTCTCAGTGTTGGATCTGGTACATCTGTATAATCAACAGATTGGCCCTTATTATATGCACCTTTGATATTTCCATGTCTATCAGTTTTTTGGTGAATCTCTCTCAGTGTTGGATCAGGTACATCTGCATAGTCAACAGATTGCCCCTTAGTATATGGTCCTTTAATATTTCCATATCTATCTGTTTTTTGGTGGATATCCCTCAAAGTTGGATCAGGTACATCTGAATAATCAACTGATTGCCCTTTGGTATATGGTCCCTTAATATTTCCATGTCTATCTGTTTTTTGATGAACGTCTCTCAAAGTTGGATCAGGAACATCTGTATAATCAACCGATTGACCTTTACTATATGATCCTTTAATATTTCCATATCTATCCGTTTTCTGATGAACATCCCTTAGTGTCTGATCTGGCACATCTGTATAATCAATTGACTGACCTTTACTATATGCCCCCTTGATATTGCCATGTCTATCTGTTTTTTGGTGCACATCTCTCAAAGTTGGATCAGGCACATCAGAATAGTCAACTGATTGTCCTTTAGTATATGATCCCTTTGTATTACCATATCTATCTGCATTTTGATGAATATTTCTCAAGGTCTGATCTGGCACATCAGAATAATCAATTGATTGTCCCTTTGTAAATGCACCCTTTGTGTTTCCATAACGATCTGCATTTTGATGAATATCTCGTAATGTTTGATCGGGGACATCATTTTCATTGAATGCAGTTACTTTTGTATGTTCTGAATTACCCAATGGACCTAAATAATTAGTTTCTTGCGATCTCTGTGTAAGTTTAGGTACAAAGTGTTCATGATCTGGTCTTGCTTGCATACCTTCAACAAGATGAATATTTCTTGGTTCTGCATGTTTAAAGCTTTGTCTTGATGATTCTTTATTTTTGCCATGTAATTCATGTGGTGTCACTTTGGGAACTGTATGAGTTGCTGCACCATATTGTACACGTCGAAGCAATCCTCTATTCTTGGTGGCCATTGTATTCGGATTAAATTCACCATGAATAGCAGGAGCTGTAATTGCACCACCAAAAGTTTTTACCATGTCATTCGGACCAGTTTCTCTGAACGTGACAGCTTTTCTTTTAACAACATTTCCAATTATGCCGCCTCTAGTTCCCTTTTGTCCTGGTACCACAGGAACTGTATATGTTTTTTGTTGTTTACCAATAGTTCTGATATCATCAATGGTTCTGAGAGGTGGTCTATATGGATCATGATGACCAAATTTAGCCTGTTCATTATAACCAAGACCTAAACCTGGTGTTACTTTGATGGGCTGAAATGGTAATTCATTACGACGCTCTCTTGATGGCATGTATCTAGATTCAAGATAATCTGTCATAACTGGCATGCCAAATGTATTAGTCATATTAGTAACTGGATTAAAAAGTGGTTTATGTTCT
>Ga0214921_10010829_pt1 | contig 11207 bp, 9 predicted proteins | sample LL1505_MetaG_FD_177992 | JGI IMG/M metagenome (GOLD analysis project Ga0214921, IMG submission 177992) | Freshwater microbial communities from Lake Lanier, Atlanta, Georgia, United States - LL-1505 | ecosystem: Environmental > Aquatic > Freshwater > Lake | place: USA: Georgia | collected 2015-05-28
AATAATATATTATATGCTGTTCCATATCAACATTTTACCAATTCAATTGAAAATTATTTTAGTATGTTAAAGTCAAGATTACAAAAGTTAGACGGATTAACACACGAAAAACTAAAAGAAAATATAAAAAAGGTAATAAGAGATATTCCAAAAGAAAAGTATGAAAATATATTTAAGGGAGCATATAATAGAACAGAAAAATATGTAAAGAAACCATCAAATAGAACACGGAAACTAAAAAATTATCTACCTTAAAATCGGCGGTTTAAATGTGCAAAGGTGTAAATAAGTCTATTATAAACATACCTAAATAAAAATTCATCTAAATTTAAACCTTTTGATTTTGCAATTTTCATTAATTTTTGTTTATTACGCAAAAATTCCATATTATAATTAATTATAAAATAATTTTACACCTTTGCACATTTAAAATGCCGACATAGCGACTAAAATATACATAGATGTAAAAATTTGGTTATAACATGGCGTGTACCATGTATGAAGTTTAAATTGGTAAATATAAATTATTTAGCGTTAGCGTAACCGATTATCATCGTAATAATTTAAACCAATACAAGAACAAATCATTATAGTCTTCATCTATTTATTGTTACTATATAAGTAATCATATCTTTATATTATTTTAAGTCGGTGTTTTAAATGTGCAAAGGTGTAAAATAATTTTAAAATAATTATTAAACTATTAAATTAGGAAGATCAAAAGCCTTATCATTACCGTAAAATAAATATGAATATATTTTCTTTATAATATTATCATTTTTATTCTGTGTTGTTGTTTGTATTGTATTTTGTCCTAAATTTGATACAAATGGAAACATACATGATAAATTTCTTTGAAATATTCTTATAGATTTAGGTAATTTATTTTCTTCATCTAAAATTTTATTATAATTTTCATAAAAAGATATTGCTTGTATATCATCTTTATGAGTTATTTTCATTTGGATTCTAAAATGATCATCTTTTTCATTTATTGTACCAACATGTAATAAATTTGCATTAAATATAATTATATCACCTTTTTTACATGGTAAATTTATTAATTTATTTGTAATATTTATTCCAAAACTATCTACATTTTTATGACTTTTTGGTATTACACCTAAACTTTTTTCCATATCTTCTAAATATATAATTATTGTATATGATGGATATTTTTGATCTTTATTAAAAAAATCACCATTCCCATCACGATGACATGTATGAATACTTGATCTTTTTATAACAAATATATAATCTTGAAATTGATAATCTTCACCTAATAGTTTATTATAAATTTTTTTTATTTTTTTATTTTGAATTATGAAATCTTTAATGAATTTATAGTCTTTATTTTTTGATTTTTCTAAAAGAATTTTAACTTCATTTTGTGATAAAATATTTTGAAAAGTACATAATCCATCTTCGCAAATATCATAATTATTATCACGATCATCTATAATATCTTTTGTCATCATACAAGAAATTATAATATATAGTAGTAATAATGAAATTATTATAAATACTATTTTAATCATTAATTAAAGTTACATTTTTTTATTTTATAAAATAGAAACTTGCGTTTTATAAAATAGAAACTCTTGTTTTTATAAATTATTTATTAGCATATTATCACCACCACGTCTTATTTTATTTGGGAAAGGACCTAATGTAGATAAATCAAAATCATCTTGATTTATAAAATTATAAAAATTATGTTCCATCAATTTTTTATTTTCAATAACATTATCTACCATTGGTATTAATAAGTTTTTCCTTATTCCATAATATTCTGTATTTTGCCAATTAATTTTATGATTAGTATGAATTTGAATATAAAAATCTAAATCATGAGTTACATTTTCTAATGAATTTTGTATATTAGGTAAAAAATATCGACCTGTCACTTTTAAAATATGAGTTATTTCTTTTCCAATATTAGTATTATTTATATAGTTAACTGCTTCTTTTAAACTTTGAGCTTCTAATACTGAGGATGATGAATTTTTCTCTAAATTTATTGATATTATATCTATCCTATTTATATTTTTATTTTTAATATCATTAAATAAATATCCATTACCAGTACTTTCAACTATAAAAATAAAGTAATTAGTATTGGTTAACCATTTTTCTATTTGTTTTAAATATAAATCTTTCCTATATTCTGATTGATTACCTACACCAATAGCAGTTGTTAATAGAATACACCATTTATTAGGTTTACTATTTATAATTTTTTTATGCTTATAAAATTGACCATTTCTATTATCATAATATTTATCATATTCAATAAATATTGTATTTTTATGCCATATTCCAAAAATATCTTTTAATTCTGCATATAATACATTATTTGTGACTTTATAATTTCTTGCAGAGTTAATCCAACTACCATGAGGTAATTTATTCATTAATATAAAATAGATTTTATAAAACTATATTTAATAAAATAAATTATTTAATTATGACGATAATAAAATAGTAAATAAGCATCATTTGTTTGAATTTCATCTGCTTCAGTAATTAATACTGGCTCATCTGAATCATTATAAATATACCAATGATGGTTATTTCTATTTTTAACAAATGAAATATAATGTCCTGCATTAATATTTTCTGAATTACCTAATGATAAATGTAGGTTTACACCAATTAAATCATATTTGCATTTATTTCTGAATGGACTTTTAGGATCAATATAATTTGTTAGATCTAGATCTTTAATTGGATAGTTAACATTAGTTGTTATTTTTTGATCTCCAACACCAAATCTTTTAATGTGAATCACTAAAATTTTTGGAGTTTTCCAAAGTAAAGTTTTCTTGAATGCTCTATTAGATAAACCACAGAATCCACAAGTTAATTTATTATTTATATCTAATTGTTGTTCATAACATAAATGATCCAAACAGTTATAAATATCATCATTAATATCAACTGCTAGAGTTAAAAATGGTTCAAATTTTAAATTGATTGATTTACAACATGAACACGAACAAATACTTTCAAATAAACCATCAAACATTTCAGTTAATTCTGAATATTCAAATGATTGATATAAAGTTAATGAATTAGTTGCAATAATATTATCAATTGAGTCTGAAATAGATCGGTGTTCATTTATACTTGAACCAGGAATGATATTAATTTTTTGACCAACTTCTTCTTTGAGTTGAGAAATTAAGAAACTAAAGAATTCTTGGGAATCTTGTTGATTCATTTCATCCCAGATATCATTTTTCTGACCAATAATTTTTTTAAAACTAGTTGGGGTGATAGTTGAGTTTTCATTATCAATACTTGTTTTAATTAAACGATAAAATTCATAAATAACAAAACTATTTAATTTATTACCAGATTTTTCCATATTTATATTTAAATTTTTTTCAAATTCACATTCATAAATATATTTTACAAGAATAGGTACTTGTTGTAAAATATGTAGAATTGAATTTATATAACATGTTATTCCATTAATATTATTAAATCTACTAACTCCTAAAGTAGTTTTATTTTGTTCTACTGATTCATCTTCAGTTAAAGCTTGATCACTAAGTAATTCATAGTGTTCATCATAAGTAGTATCATATTCATTTCTTTCTATTTCCATTGGTATTTTGTTTAACAACATAAATATTATAATTATCAATATTTTTATATTATTCAAATCTTGGCTTTCGACCTCTTTTTTTTATTTCTGCGTCAGCATCTCGAAATTGTAGTGCCAAAAATGCTTCTAATTGAATTTGGTTTAATTCAGCTAGATCAGCCTCTTCTATTTGTCTTCGTTTACTCATTAAATCATCGGCATAACTATCATTTGATATTAATTCGTCTATATATTTATTAATTTGTACAATTTTTTCTCTTATTATTAAAAATTCTTGTATTTTAGGTTTATTAGCATCAGAGATATTTTTTTCAACAATTTCATAACTACTCAGGTCATCTGATATCTTTATTTTTTTATCTTCTTCTAAATCTGCAAGAATTTCTTGATATTTTAGGTGTTTAGAATCAAAATCCTCTAAAGTTGTTGTTGAATTAACATCCTGTAATATAGATTCTACTATAACTTGTAATGATTCTAATATTTCTTTTATATCTGTTTTTAAATTATACTTCTTATTAAATAAAGTAGTAATTTCTAATAATTTTTCATTTAGTGTTTCATTATCTGGATGTTCGGGTGGAACCATAAGTGAATTTATTAAAATTGCATTAGGTGTTTTTTCAGTCTTAATATCAATTACTGAGGCCTCATTTATTGAACATTGTACATCTTCATCTGTAAAATTTTTAAATCTTTTTATAATTAAATCTTCTGCTAATAATGGACTATAAAAAAAATCAAAATTCACATTTTTTTCTAATTTTCTACCATTAAAATACATCAATGTTGTATTTATTAAAGTGACAGTATCATTATGTCTTGAATAAGAATTTATAATTCCAATAAAATTATAACCTTTATAACTTAATAAAAAATGATGTTTATTAGGATTAAGCGTAATAAACATTTTATTTAATTGTCCAATATTAGCTTTTGATAAATTCCTTTCAGTTATTGTTTCTGATATTTTTCCATTAACAATATTAGTTAATAAATTTAAATATTCTTCTTGATTTAATTTAGCACTATCAATATTTAAAAATTGAGTTTGACGAGTGAAATTTGGCATTTTAATATGATAATTTCCTTTAACATTAAATGTTTCTATATCAAAAGTGTAATTATCTACTGGTGCTCTTGGTGGTCCTGCTGCATCATGTGCTGCTCCTGGTGCTGCTCCTTCTGCTCCTATTCCTGTTGGGTGTGAACCTTTTGAGCCTAATAGTTTTGTTGGTCCTGCTGCTGGTGTAGTATGTGATGGGCCTGATGCTGGGTGTAGTGGTCCTGATCCTGGTGCTGCTACTGGTGCTGCTCCTTCTGCTCCTATTCCTGTTGGGTGTGAACCTTTTGAGCCTAATAGTTTTGTTGGTCCTGCTACTGGTGTAGTATGTGATGGGCCTGATGCTGCTCCTGGTGCTGCTCCTTCTGCTGCTTCTGCTGCTGCTGGTGGGTCTGTTAGTGAGTGTGGTCCTGCTGCTGGTGCTACTTTTGGGTCTATTGATCCTAATCCTGATCCTGGGGTTGTTGGTGATAAGGCTTTTGTTATTCTATTTTCAGCAACTAATTTAATGGCTTCAGCTTCTTCGATTACATCCTTCTCATCTTTTGAGTATGTTTTATATGCTTCTCTATATATAAAACTTACTTCATTAGGAGTATCTTGCTTAATCAATGTTATCTTAATTATATTACCATCAGTTAAATTAACTTCATAATTACCAAGATCAAACTCTCTACCATTTATAGTATATTTGCTAGTGGATTTATCATATTCAATAGTACCACCAACTTGATTATGTACTAGTTGTAAATATTTTTGTTTGTATTTTAAATATTTTTGTTCCCAAGACATTTGTATATATATATATATATATTTAGATATTTTTTTTTAAAATCTAAATATTCTTAAATAATGAAAATTGATTTTAAGAAAATTATTAATATTAAAAATAGAAAAAATTTAAAATATTTTTATTTTAATAAACCTTTATTCCAAAAAAATTATTTATTTCATTATTTAATTGAACTTAATAATTTAAATGGTTTAAAATTACATAAGTGGCCTATTTACATAGAAAATAATGATGATCTAAATGGTTTCCAAATAGCAGCTAAAGAAAACAATATTGATATTTTAGAATATCTAATTGAATCCTATTCTGAATATATTTATAATCGTAATAATAAAAAAGAAGCCTTCACTTTTTATTTACCAGCGAATCAATTCAATAAATTAATAAAAAAATATAATAATTTAGATTGGGAAGATCTTATTTTAAATGGGTCTCCAAAACCAAATGAAATACTAAAATTTATAATACTAAGTTTAAAATATAAAGCAATAAATGAATTTTTAAAATTATTTAATATTAAACCAACTAATAATAATAATTTTTTATTTGGAATTGTACAATCAAATATGTTATCAAGTGAAGAGAAAATAAAAATATTAGATAATTATTCTAAAGAAGAATTAAACTTAAAATCAAATATTGATGGAATTGGAATTATTTTTATTGCAATTGAAAATAATAATACAGTTTTATTAGATTATTTAATTAATAGGAATGTTGATATAAATTATTATACTCTTATTAAAACTAACTCTCCCTTATCTCTAGCATTAAATATTGATATTATGAATAATAACATATTATTATCTAAAAAAATATTTGAGAAAATAAATCCAAATTTTCTTAAAACATTTGATTGTAATCTAAATAATATTATTCATTCATGTTTAATTATTAGATTAAATAAAAATGAATTAATTCAAAATATAAATCAAACAGTTTATCCAGAATTGGAAATATTTAAAAATCTTAATAGTGAATTATGGAATCAATTAAATATTGATAAAATAACTCCATTAGAATTATTAATAGATTTAGATTTTAATGTTTATTCAAAAATTATTATTGATAATAATATTAAGATTAATCCAATTATTCTTGAAAAAATAAAAACTAATAAAAAATGGTTTAATTTATTTGAAAAACAACCTGAATATTTAGAAGATGAAAATAATAATATTATAGTAGATAATAGTAAATATTATCACTATACACTATTTCAATCAAGATTTAAAGATATTGGAATATTTACATTATATTTAAATGATAAATACAAACAATTATTAATCCCAAATATGAAAATTTATTTATTAAAAAATTTAACATTTGAAAATACTTTTCCTTTTTCAGATGATTTAATTATAAAACAAACTGTATTCCCTTGGATTATTTCATATTATTCTAATAAAGAATATTATATACATCCTTACCTAAATAATTTAATTAATGCAGAAAGACATGCTAAAAATAAAAGATTTGGAATAGTATTTTTATCAATTACATATGATACAGTATTACATGCAAATGTTTTAATTTATGATTTTAAAAATTTAACTATTGAAAGATTTGAACCTTATGGAAATACAAGTTTGATTGATAATGATATTGATAATTTATTAGAAGAAGAATTAACATGGTCTACTGGATTAAGATATTTAAGACCTAAAGATTTTCTACCTTTTGCAGGTTTTCAAACTATATCAGATGAGATGAATTTGATTAATACAAAACCTGGTGATTTTGGAGGATTCTGTTTAGCATGGTGTATATGGTATGTTGAAACAAGATTAAATAATCATGATATTGACCCCAAAATACTTGTACTTAAGATTATAAATAAATTAAATAAAATGGATTATAAATTCAGTGAACATATTCGTAATTACTCTAATAAAATAAATGAAAAAAGAATTAATTATCTTAAAAAAATTGGAATAAATGAAAAAAATATATCTAATATTAATTATACTTTTGATGATGAAACATTATTAGCAAATTTTTTAATTAAAAAGTATAATGGATTACTTAAATAGCACTAATATCAATTTCAGCTTCTTCTTCTTCATTTTCTTCTTGATTATCAAAAAGAATATTAGAAGCTTCATCTGATTTTACCTTAAAACTCACTAATTCTTTCATTTTAGTTAATTTATTAATTTCATCTTCAGTATATTTTAATAAAATATAAGAATTAAATCCATCTTTTCCTTCTTGAACTAATACAGTATCTCCTATTTGAATTCTTGCTTTATTTTTACCTTTACTTAGAGTACTTCGTGCTTTAGCAATTATTTCTTGGCCTGTTTTTATATTTTTACCATTAAATCGTGCATCACCTTTAATTCCTTCAATTAATACATAAATTTCATCTTGTTCTGGATCAGCTACAACAAGTTCACGTTTTTTATCACTTGGTTTTTGTCTTTTAATATGTGTTGCTCCAAATTTAGACATTTTTATAATATATTTAAATAAAGAATTTAATATATATATATATCAATTTTTTTTATAGTTTTTAATTTATTTTAAATAAAATATACTAATAACAATTTTTTATTTTAATAATTTTAATATATAAAATATTTAAATTTAAAAAAATCTATATTATGATATATGAGCAGTTTTTCTTTACTACAAAATAGTTTAAATAGAAAAAATAATAAACAAACAATTGAACTTTTAAAACTAGGGATTAAATCTGAAATGAACAAATTAAGTGAAGATCAAATTAAAAGTATTGTATCTGGCGGTAGTATTTCTAAATTATTAAGAAGAAATAATACTTATTCTGATCAAGATATGTCTAAATTATTGAATATTTATTTAAAAATTGTTAAATCATCAAGAACTCTTACCAAAGAAGAAAATAAACAATGTGATGATTTACAAGAACAGATTGATAAATTAAAATTAGACCTACAGGAAGCACTTGAAAAATCTCCAAAATCTCATAAAACTTCAACAACTTTCGCATCAATATCAGAAACATATACAGGATTATCTGATCTTTTAATATTTTATGCAGATAAAATTCATCAAATAGAATATAAGATATCAGATGAATATTTAGATCTTATTAAATTAATTCAAAGAGATCAAAAATCAAACCCTGATTTTGTAACTGTTAAAAATGTGCCATTTAAAAGTATCAAAGAAGAACCAAGTATACATGATAAACTTTTGTATCCAATTTATATTTATAATGGACTTATACTAAAATTAAAATCAAATAAAAACAAAAAAGCTACTTTGAAAGAAAAAGAATTAATTAATTTTTTTAAAGATTTAATTTATATTAATACTTTACATGAAGAAATTAAGGGTGATGTTAAACTAAATAAAATGTATTTAGATATAAATAAATCGATGGATGCAAAAATTAAAGAAGTTTATGATTTATTTTCTATTGTGTAATAATGAGTTACATAAAACCTAAATTAATTGAACCTAAAATACAAAAATTAATAATAAATAAATTAGAAGAAAGAAAAAATAAAATTATCTTAAAAGAACAAGAAATAATCCAAAATAATATAATAGAAATTCCAGTGTCAACAAACAAAAAAATTTTAAATTTTTTAATAGATTTTCTAAAAAAAAATTATATTTTTATCATCATCATTATTTTGACTTTTATTCTATTATACGTTAGATATATTGAAACTAAAAAACGAAAGGAACAGTTAAAACACATTTTAGATGAAATTAATCAAGATGATTAATTATATCAAATATATCATTTAATGAAATTAATCAAGATGATTAATTATATAATTTAATGAAATTAATCAAGATGATTAATTATATCAAATATATCATTTAATGAAATTAATCAAGATGACTGATTGTTTCAAATATATCATTTGATAATCTACAAAAATTTACAATATCCGCATGCGAATATTTTAAATTTATATCAGAATTTAATTTTATTTCTTCATGGTAATTCCAATAGAATTTTATAATATTTTCGACATCCTTTAAAGTTGCAAATGTGAATTCTATCTTATAATCAATTCTCCCTGATCTAATTAATGCAGGATCTAATAGTTCAGGTTTATTAGTTGTCATTATAATAATTCTTCCAGGACACTCTTGAATCCCATCCAAAATATTTAATAAATTACTTAAATTATTATCATTATTTGTTTCTAATAAACTTATTTTTTGCAGATCATCTTTATATTTTAATTTTAAAGCTTCTTCTAATATAGTTTTCTCATTTGTTTTAACCTCACGATCAATAACAATATCACTCATGCAATCAATATCTTCAAAAATAATAATTCTATTATTTTGTGATATAATTAAATCTTCATTTATTTCATCATCATAAATTATTCTTTTTAATTTATTCATATCGAATTTGTTATTTAATTTAATTGAAATTGCACTCCTTTTAGTTAAATTCATAAGTGCCTTAATAAATCCTGTCTTACCACATCCTGGTTTACCCCACAATAGAAAACCTAATGTCCATGGTATTCCACGTTCATTATACCACTCTGGATTTTCAATGAAAAATTTAATTTTATCTAATATTTGTTCTTTATTTGTAAAAAATCTATTTTCAAATTTAACATTAGATGTCCAATTATTATAATTAATTTTAACATCTTCTTTTTCCCACCCTATTTCAACTAATAATTGTTTATCAATCATTTTTGATCTAATCAAAATTTCATAATCTTTTAATTTTTCATCTACCCACTCTTGTAACTTTAATAGTGATAAATTATTAGTGAAAACTTCCAAAAATACTATTTCTTCAAATTTTGATTTTCCATTTTCATAAACAACTTCTTTATCTTTTTTATAAACAGAACCATAAATATCAGGTTTATCAATTAGGAATTTTCTAGTTTGATCAACACGATAACCAGTCTTTTTAGTTTCTTCATATGATTCTGTTTGATAACAATATTTAATATCTATAATTTCAACTAGTTTTTTAATTGAAATATCATTTTTCTTTGAAATAAAATTCATAATTGCTCTAAATCTTTTAGAGGTATCTTTTGTAGATGATGAAAAAACTAGTTTATTAGTTTTATTAAAATTAAAAAAGTCATGAAAGAATTCAGTTTTAAAATTTATTTTAGTCATATAGTAAAAAATACTAGTTAAGATTACAATTTGTAATCCTTCATTAAATGATCTAGTTTTAGTTATTGAGTTAAATAATATATTACCTATCATGACTTCGTTTATATTCATTATATATAATTTAAATTATTTTATATTTAAAATAATTTCAATTTTTATTTTCTTAATTTAGCAATAATTTGTTCGCGTGTCATACCATTTTGTTCTGAATCAACTAAGTATTCATCAATTGAATAATTATAATTAGTAATTAAATCTAATAAAAAATCGAATAAATCTTGATTTACAGCACCACTCATTTTCATTTTTCTTAAAAGAGAAATTTCATTATCTATAGAATAATTCAATGATAATGATTCTACAACATCTGGTAATTTAATACTTGTAGGTAATGAAATATCACTTCTTTGCCACCACTGTATATTATAATTTTTCTTTGATTTATCCAAACTAATTAAATGTACACACTTATAAACAGTTTGAGAACTATTAATAAAATCATGAAACATTTTACTACCGGCAGATCCTGCATCTCCAAATTGTTCAAATAATACTAAAAAAGCAAGTGGTCTTAATTTAGTAATAGCTTCAAAATCGTAATAACCATATTCAATTCCTGGATAACACCAATT
>Ga0214921_10010830_pt1 | contig 11206 bp, 10 predicted proteins | sample LL1505_MetaG_FD_177992 | JGI IMG/M metagenome (GOLD analysis project Ga0214921, IMG submission 177992) | Freshwater microbial communities from Lake Lanier, Atlanta, Georgia, United States - LL-1505 | ecosystem: Environmental > Aquatic > Freshwater > Lake | place: USA: Georgia | collected...
CCGCTGCGCGCCCGACGTGGCTGGTAAGTTTGAGGTTTTCATGGGTGATGTACGCGACGCCAACGGTGTGCGTACTGCCACGCAGGGTTGCGAAGCGGTTTTGCATTTGGCGGCATTGATCGGTATCCCTTATTCCTATCATTCTCCGGCGACTTATGTGGATACGAATGTGGTCGGTACGCTCAACGTGGTGCAAGCTGCTCGGGATTTGGGTGTGGGGCAGGTCGTGCACACCTCCACCAGCGAGGTGTACGGAACGGCTCGCTTTGTCCCCATAACCGAGGAGCATCTGCTTCAGGGGCAGTCGCCGTATTCTGCAAGCAAAATCGGTGCGGATCATATTGCGCTTTCTTACTACTCGTCCTTTGACACGCCCGTGACCGTGGTGCGCCCGTTTAATACCTATGGGCCCCGGCAGTCTGCGCGGGCCGTGATTCCGACCATCATTACGCAGATCGCCAGCGGTCTGCGGCATATCAAGCTTGGTGCGGTGACTCCGACGCGTGACTTTAATTTTGTGAGTGACACGGTAGCGGGGTTTGTTGCGGCGCTCCACTGTGAAAAAGCGCGGGGTGAGGTGATCAACCTCGGCAGTAATTTTGAAATCTCCGTGGGTGACACGGCCAGGGCGATCGCCGCACAGATGGGCGTCGATGTGGAGTGGATGTGCGATGAGCAGCGTCTTCGCCCGGAAAAGAGCGAAGTTGAGCGCTTGTGGGCGGACAATACTAAGGCGCGGGAGTTGCTGGGCTGGGTCCCTGCGTTTGGCGGTGTGGAGGGTTTTCAACGGGGGCTGCAGCAAACGATTGCCTGGTTCCGTGAGCCTGGGAACCTCAGCGCTTACAAAGCATACCTTTACAACGTTTAGGGACCCAACCGATGCACGCCACATCCAGCCTGTGCGCAGAGGTTGTTGCCGCAATACGAGGCGTTGTCGGGAATGATAAGCAGCAGTTGCATGAGCCCCGCTTTCAGGGAAATGAGACGCGCTACTTGCAGGAGTGCATTGCCTCCACTTTCGTCTCCTCCGTGGGTCCTTTTGTCAACCGGATTGAAGATGAGTTGTGCGCATTCACGGGTGCCCGGCATGCCGTGGCGGTGGTTAATGGGACTGCTGCACTCCATATCGCCTTGCTCTTGGCCGGTGTGAGACCGGGCGATGAGGTTTTGGTCCCCGCGCTGACTTTTGTAGCCACTGCAAACGCCGTAACGTATTGCCAGGCCGTTCCCCACTTTGTGGACAGCGAAGAGTCAACGCTGGGTATCGACCCAATCGCACTGCGGAAATACCTTTCAGCCAGCACGGTGATCAAAGACAAGGTTTGCTTCAACCGGGCAACTGGACGCGCAATCCGGGTGCTGCTACCGATGCATAGCTTCGGACACCCCGCTGATATGGACGCTCTGCTTGCCGTGGCCTCAGACTTTCACCTGATAGTGGTCGAGGATGCGGCCGAGTCCTTGGGGAGTTTTATTGGCAAGCGGCACACCGGCACCTTCGGACTTTTAGGCACCCTCAGCTTCAATGGCAACAAGACGATCACTACCGGTGGTGGCGGGGCTATCCTGACAGATGACACTAATTTGGCTGCCAAAGCTAAACACCTTACGACTACCGGCAAGCTTGCGCATCGGTGGGAATACACCCACGACAGCGTGGCATACAACTACCGCATGCCCAATCTCAATGCTGCCTTAGGCGTGGCGCAGCTGGAGCAACTGCCAGGATTTTTGTCGCAAAAGCGGGCCCTTTTCAATGCCTATTCGTCCGCCTTTGCGAGCGTTCAAGGCGTCAGGCTGGTGCGCGAACCAAGATTCTGCACCAGTAACTATTGGCTTCAGACGCTGCTGCTCGATAGGCCCGACACGGCAGTCCGCGACGCACTGCTCGAAGCCACCAATGCCGCAGGATTGATGACCCGGCCCGCGTGGACCTTGATGCACCATTTGCCCATGTTCCGCGATATGCCGTGCGCGCCCTTGCCCGTTGCCGAGTCGCTCGCGCTTCGGCTGATCAACATTCCCAGCAGTGCCGGTTTGGTGGAAGCGTCAGCATGAAGCGCCAACCGATTTTGCTGATAGGGGCCGGTGGACATTGCCGGTCCTGCATGGATGTCATCGAGCAAGAAGGCCGCTGGGATATCGTTGGATTGGTGGCGCAAAAGGCCGAGATTGGTGCTTCGGTGTTGGGCTACACGGTCATCGCCAGCGACGCCGAGTTGGCCGACCTGGCCAAGGACTATCGGCACATCTTGATCACCGTTGGTCATATCCAAACACCGAATTTGCGCGCCCAGTTGTTTTATGACGCCCGCCGCCTGGGGTTTACCTTGCCGGTGGTGGTTTCGCCGAGAGCCCACGTTTCACGCCATGCCAGCATCGGGGATGGGACTGTGGTTTTTCACGGCGCCATTGTTAATGCGGGCGCGCGTATCGGAATGAATTGCATAGTCAACAGCCAGGCTTTGGTGGAACATGACGTGACGGTTGGTGACCATTGCCATGTATCGACCGGAGCCATACTTAACGGCGATGTGCGCGTGGGCTCTTGTAGCTTTGTTGGAAGTGCCAGTGTGGTCAAACAGGGGCTGACACTGGGCGAGCACAGTTTTTTGGGCATGGGTACCGCATTGAAAAGGGATTTAGATCCCTTCAGCCGCTTGACCCAAGAGGAAAGCACATGACGCCTAAGACCTTGATCATTGCCGAAGCGGGTGTCAACCACAACGGCGACATGGCTTTGGCAAAGCAGTTAATCGACGTCGCTGCGGATGCAGGCGCAGACTTGGTCAAGTTCCAAACCTTCAACGCGGACCGCCAGGTAACCCAAGCCGCTGCGAAGGCTCATTACCAGTTGCAACAGACCGATCAAGGTGAAACCCAGTACGCTATGCTGCGCCGCCTTGAGCTCTCCGAAGCCATGCACTACGCTTTGATCGCGCATTGCGCGACACGGGGGATTGGCTTCTTTTCCACGGGCTTCGATATTCCAAGCCTGGACCTTCTGCGTGGACTGGGCCAAAAACTGTTCAAGATACCGTCCGGAGAGATCACCAACCTGCCCTATTTGCGCCATGTGGGGCAGTGGGGGGGGCCCTTGATTCTCTCGACCGGTATGGCCACCTTGGGTGACATTGAGGCGGCTTTGGACATTTTGGTCCGCTCGGGTACGGCGCTATCCGCTATTACTGTTTTGCACTGCACCACCGAATACCCGACACCAATGGTCGACGTGAACCTACGGGCCATGCTCGGGATCCAAGCTGCTTTCGGTGTTGCGGTTGGTTATTCCGATCACACACCAGGTATAGAAGTGGCAACGGCGGCTGTGGCATTGGGCGCTACTGTCGTCGAGAAACATTTCACGCTCAGCCGCAACCTGCCGGGGCCTGATCACCAGGCCAGCCTAGAGCCCGCAGAGCTCTCGGCCATGGTCCGCGCCATCCGCAATATCGAAATCGCATTGGGCGATGGCGTCAAGCGCATAAGCGCCAGTGAAGCCAAGAACCGCCCCATTGCCCGCAAGTCCTTGGTTGCCAGCAGAGCCATACGGCAAGGCGAGCGTTTCAGTGCCGATAACGTGACTGCCAAGCGGCCAGGCAGCGGGCTCTCGCCCATGTTGTGGAATGAAGTGATAGGCCAAGTCGCGCAGCGTGACTTTGATCCCGATGCCCTGATCAGTTTATGAACCGCAAGATTTGTGTCATCACTGGCGGGCGCGCAGAGTACGGCTTGTTGCGCTGGGTCATGCAGGGTATTCGGGATGACCCTGTTTTGGATTTGCAGTTGGTCGTCACCGGCATGCATTTGTCCCCGGCATTTGGATCCACCTACATAGACATTGAGCGCGATGGTTTCCAAATTGACGCCAAAGTGCCGGTACTGACCGAGCTGGATACGCCAGTGGGTGTAGCCCGCTCGATGGGGCTGGGACTGGCCGGTTTTGCGCAAACTTTTGCTGATTTAAAACCGGACGTCATTGTGGTCTTGGGCGACCGTTATGAAATTTTTTCTGCAGTCGCCGCCGCTCTGGTTGCACGTATCCCGGTAGCGCATCTGCATGGCGGCGAGCTGACGGAGGGGGCTTTTGACGATGCGCTGCGCCACGCGATTACCAAAATGTCGCACTTGCACTTTGTCGCTGCGCAGCCCTATCGGCAACGGGTCATCCAGCTGGGGGAAGCGCCGCAAAACGTGTTTCTGGTTGGTGGCCTAGGGGTCGACAGCATGCTGCACGAGCCGCTGTTGACTCGAACAGAGTTAGAGCAGGCGCTGGACTTTTCTTTTGGAAACCGCATGGTGCTGGTGACGTACCACCCCGCCACACTCAGCGCAGCATCGCCCGGCGAGCAAATGACCGCGTTACTGGTCGCTCTGGAAGCCATGCCGGAAACCCACTTCATCTTTACCCTACCGAATGCAGACAATGGAGGCCAGGAAATCACTGCACACATTGACAAATTTGTGGCCCGCAACCCCCGTGCGAAAGCCTTCGCCGCGCTGGGCCAGAAGCGCTATTTTTCCTGCTTGGCGTATTGCGACATAGTTGTCGGTAACTCTTCCAGTGGACTTACGGAAGCCCCGAGCTTCAAAAAACCCACGGTGAACATTGGCAACCGGCAAGGCGGCCGGTTAAAGGCGTCCAGCGTGATCGATTGCGAACCGACTGCCGCCTCCATTAGCGCGGCCTTAGACCGTGCCTGCTCTGCCGATTTCAAGCAATCCCTGGAAAACGCGATAAATCCCTACGGCGATGGCGGGGCAGCGGACAAGGTGCTTGCTACACTGAAGGAACACCCCTTGGAGTCGCTGATTCCCAAAGTATTTTTCGATTGGAACGTGCCATGACCACTACCGAGGCCCGCTGGCGTGGCGCATGTTTGGCCCTGGAGTCGACTATCGAGCAAGCCATTCGCAACCTGGATGCGGCTGCTGTGAAGATCGTCATGGTCGTTAACCCGCTGGGCCAGTTGGAGGGCACGATCTCGGATGGTGACATCCGGCGGGGACTGCTGCGTGGACTGACCCTTGAGAGCACGATTGCCAGCGTGATCCACCGCACGCCTATGGTGGTGGTACCCGAGATGGGCCGCGAGTTGGTGCTGCAATTGATGGTTGCGAACAAGCTGCAACAGATACCGGTTGTTGACGCCGATAGGCATGTGATGGGACTGCATTTATGGGACGAAATCTCGTCGACTGCGAGCAGGCCGAACCTCATGGTGATCATGGCAGGCGGTCTGGGTACGCGGCTGCGCCCGCATACCGGAAATTGTCCGAAACCGATGTTGCATGTGGCAGGCAAGCCCATGTTGGAGCACATCATTGAGCGTGCCAAGTCCGAAGGGTTCAACCGCTTTGTCATTGCCGTGCATTACCTCGGGCACATGATTGAGGACCACTTCGGGCGTGGTGAGCGCTTCGGCGTTGAAATCGATTACCTGCGGGAAGACAGCCCCTTGGGAACCGCTGGCGCTTTAGGTCTGTTAGACCCCCGACCACAGACCAACTTTATTGTCACCAATGGCGATGTGATCACGGACATCCGCTATGGTGAGCTGCTTGACTTCCACGAACACCACCAGGCGGCTGCGACTATGGCGGTTCGCGTCCACGAATGGCAACACCCGTTTGGTGTGGTGCAGACGGAGGGCGTGGAGATCATCGGGTTTGAAGAAAAACCGGTGTCCCGCAGCCGTATCAATGCCGGTGTGTATGCCTTGCATCCTGACGCGCTCAACAGCCTGCCTCAAGGAGCGCGCTGCGATATGCCCACTTTGTTTGAAAGTTTGCAACACGGCGCACGGCGCACGGTTGCATATCCCATGTACGAGCCCTGGTTGGATGTCGGCCGGCCGGAAGACCTGCAGACTGCCAACAGCCAAGCCGGCTGAAGTAGGCCACGCACGCACATGATCTCGAACAAACGCGTCATCGCCATCATTCCCGCGCGCGGTGGTTCCAAAGGCTTGCCAGGTAAAAACATACGCCCGCTCTGCGGGAAGCCCTTGATCGCCTGGTCCATTGAGCGGGCGCGGCAGAGCCACTATGTGGATACCGTGTTGGTCACAACCGATAGCCAAGACATTGCGGATGTGGCCCTGGGCTGCGGCGCAGAAGTCCCTTTTTTACGACCTGCCCACCTCGCGTCCGATACCGCCAGCAGCGTGGACACGGTCTTGCACGCGCTGGACTATTACCGGGATACCTTGGGGCAAACATTCGACTACGTGGTTCTTTTGGAGCCGACCTCGCCTTTGCGTGAGCCGGGTGACATTGACAACATGTTGGACAAACTGCTGGCCCATGCGGAAGACTTTGATGCCATCGTGAGTGTGGGAGAGGTGCATGAGCATCCATCCATCATGAAGCGATTAGAGGGCAACACCATGCTGCCTTTTCATGCGGATTTACCGATGACGAGCAGGCGCCAAGACAATGTGCCAGCCTACTTCCCGTATGGTGTTTCGTATATCGTGGCCACAGAGACGCTGTATTCCTTGCGGACTTTTTATCCCCCGCGAGCCACTTTTTTTGAAATCAAACGCCACCAATGTTTTGAAATCGACGACCTGTGCGATTTCTTGTTTGTCGAAACGGTGATGAAGCAGGAATGGAATCCGCAATGAAGTTTCTTGTGATTGGTCTGGGCTCTATGGGTAAGCGGCGCGTGCGCAATTTGCAAGCCTTGGGCGTCGACTATGTTGCCGGCTTTGACGTTCGCGAAGACCGCAGAGTCGAGGCCCACACAAAATACGGAATTCCGGTCTTTGCAGATATCGAAACGGCCATTGCCGAGGGCAAGCCCGATGCAGTGGCTATTTGCACTCCACCTGACTTGCACATGCACTACGCATTTTTGGCGCTGTCGCGCCAATTGGATTGCTTTATTGAAGCCTCAGTCGTCCAGAAAGAAGAAATTTTGCGGCTCGACCAGTTACTGCAGAGCAGCACTACGCTGGCCTTACCTTCGTGCACCATGCTTTTTTATCCCGGCCCTAAGAAGATCAAGGAATTGGTGGCTGCAAAAGCCATTGGTGAGGTCGTCAGCATCAATTACCACACCGGTCAGTATCTGCCGGACTGGCACCCCTGGGAAGACATTGCGGATTTTTATGTTTCTAAACGAGAGACCGGCGGCGCGCGGGAAATCGTGCCCTTCGAGTTGACCTGGTTGTGTCACATATTTGGTGTCCCCAAAGCGCTTGCCTGCTGGAAGGGCAAACTCAGCGCGATCAACGCAGACATCGATGATCTGTACCACTGCATCATGCGGTTTCCGAAATCCGGCATGGTTTGCAATATGACGGTGGAGGTGATTTCGCGACCGCAGGCCACACGTGAGATGCGTATTTTGGGTACCGAGGGTGAAATCGTCTTCAGCGGTGACGCCAACAGCGTGCGCTTTCGCAATATCCATATGCAGGACTGGACGCACTTTGAGTTCAAGGCGGGCACGGTTGAGAACCTGTATATCAATCCGGAGGAGCCGTATATCGACGAGATGCGCGCCTGGACGCAGTCTTTGGTTTCCCGCGACGCCGCGGCATATCCCAATTCATTGCGCGAGGATTATCAAATTCTGAAGGTCTTGAGCGACTTGGAAGCCTTGGCAGAGGGTGTGGCATGAACTACCAGCAAAGACTGTTATCCGCGATACCCGGGGGCGCGCATACCTACTCGCGTGGCTACGACCAGTACCCCTCGAACGCACCCCCAATACTGGAAAGCGGCAAGGGTGCCTATGTCTGCGACCCGGACGGCAAGGCTTTTCTGGATTACGGCATGGCCTTGCGCGCTGTGCATATTGGTTACGCGGAAGACGCCATTGACGAGGCGGCGTTTGCGGCCATCCGCCAAGGCAATAACCTGACACGCCCATCCATGGTGGAGCTTGAAGCCGCGGAGCGTTTCATCGGCCTGATCGATTCGGTGGACATGGTCAAGTTCACCAAAAATGGATCCACAGCGGTTTCGGCGGCTGTGAAGCTGGCGCGTGCGTTCACAGGCAGGGAAGTCGTAGCCCGTTGCGCCGAGCAACCTTTCTTTTCCTTTGATGACTGGTTTATCGGCAACACCCCATTAACACGCGGCATCACCAAAGAGTCCATTCAGAACACCACCAGCTTTCACTACAACGACATTGCTTCGCTGGAACGTTTGGTAGAGCAATACCCCGGACAAATCGCCTGCGTGGTGCTGGAGCCTTCGGCTACTGAATGTCCCAGCTTGGGTGCGGATCAAGCAGGATGCTGCGGTTTGGAGGTGTGCAACCGGGCATACGCAACGCAGGGACCTAATTTTTTGCAGCAAGTCGAAGCCTTGTGCAAAAAGCATGGAATCGTATTCATCCTCGATGAGATGATTACCGGCTTCCGTTGGCATCTCAAGGGCGCGCAACATCTGTACGGTGTGAAGCCCGATATCTGTACCTTCGGCAAGGCGATGGCGAATGGTTTCGCGGTGGCTTGCGTGGCGGGACGACGCGAGATCATGCAGCTGGGATCTATCGAATTTGAAGGTACCGAGCGCGTGTTCCTGCTCTCCACAACCCATGGCGCGGAAATGGGCGGCTTGGCTGCGTTTAGCGCCACCATGGATTACATGGAAAACAAGCCCGTGATCCAGCATCTGTGGTCGTATGGAGCCCGCCTGGTCGCCATGCTCAACCAGCAGGCGGCTGCGTTTGGCATAGCGCACAGCTTTAAAGCAGCCGGGGTGGCATGCTCGCCGTATTACACAACCGCCGATGCCGAAGGCAAGCCCTCACTTGCCCTGCGAACCTTGTTTTCACAAGAGATGATCAAGGCTGGGGTGCTGATGCCTTGGATAGCGTTGAGCTATCGGCACCAAGAGGCGGAATTTGCCAAAACCGCGCAGGCCGTGCAGGGTGCATTTGACGTTTATCGCCGAGCGCTCGCCGAAGGGGTGGACAAATATCTGGTGGGCCCGGCAATCCAACCTGTTTTCAGAAAGTACAACTGATGGCTTCGGACACCAATCAGGCGCGTATGGTCGAAGGCAAGGTGGTGGTGGTCATCGGGGCAGGCGGCCTGCTAGGCCGGGACTTTGTCCGGGGTATCGCAGAACACGGAGGCCACCCGGTGCATGCCGATATCGTGGAGCCGCAGACCAGCGAACACTTGGCAATAGGTGTGGACATCAACTCCAAGGCGTCGGTCATGGCCTTGATTAGCAAGGTGCATGCGCGTTACGGCCGGATTGACGCGGTGGTCAATAGTGCCTATCCGCGTAATACGCAATATGGGAAAAAGTTTTTCGACGTAACACACGAAGACTTTTGTGAAAACATCTGCTTGAATCTGGGCGGCGTCTTCTTGGTCTGCCAGAAAATGGCCGAATACTTTCAAAAGCAAGGTCATGGAAACATCATAAATATCGCTTCGATCTATGGTGTAACCGCTCCCAAATTTCAGATTTATGAAAATACTGCTATGACTATGCCGGTTGAGTATGCGGTGATTAAATCTGCCGTCATCCACTTAACTAAATATATGGCGCAGTATCTCAAGGGCTCCCATATCCGGGTTAATTCACTCAGCCCTGGCGGAATTCTTGATAAACAACCGGAAGCCTTTCTCGCCGCTTATAAAAAACTTTGTACTGACAAAGGTATGCTCGATCCAGTGGAAATAACCAACGCATTATTATTTTTAATCGGCGATATGTCGCTGAACATTAATGGCCACAATCTGATTGTAGATGATGGATTCACTTTGTAATTTTGCATTTGCCAGTGCCGAATTGGCTTAGTTATATATTAAAGCAATGAAATTATTTATTATATATACCGCCCGCATTGGTCACTTGGCAATGAATACGGAGTTATTTCTACGACGTGTGAATGCCGGGATGCTCAGCGGTGCGCTAATTCGGCTCGTCGACCATGAATCCGGAGAGTTTGTCGCTAACCAACAGCTCTATGAAATGATCAAGCGCAGGCATCCTGTCTTTGAAATGACGGTGGCTACTTTTACAAAATTAATTGAATCAGGGCACGAAAATGCCGGAGTATTGTTCAGTGGTAGCAACGAGTTTTTAGAATTCAATACCATGCCGCCGCAGCTTTCTTTCTTGCCGGAGGAGCACGAAAGCGGGAGAAAAATACTGTCGCAACTCGGCATTGGTGATAAGCCGTACGTCTGCATCCATAACAGAAGCAGTGACTACCTAGCGGGTACATTTCCCCATTCCAATTTTCGACACCACAACTACCGGGATTGTTCAATACATAACTATATGTTAGCGGCCGAGTGGCTCACCACTCAGGGCATATACGTTGTCAGAATGGGGCAGGTGGCTTCAGACCAGATGGTTACGGATAACCCGATGATTATTGACTACACCAATGAGCATCGGACTGATTTTGGAGACATTTATTTGCCGGCACACTGTAACTTCTTCTTGGGAAATACGGCTGGTATTTGGTTGATAGCGACAATTTTTGGTCGAAACAATGCAACAGCTAACAATGTCCCATTTGATATGACGCCATTATTGCAAGGCGACCTGTTCATCTATAAAAATATCGACATCGCTTTTACTCAGCAGTTAGATATCGACATCCATGCATTTGAGGCGCATGATATTCCGGTAAAAGAAAATTCACCAGAACAAATTTTGCACTTGGCGATGGAAATGGTTTATCGCTTGGCAAAAGTCTATGATGAGAAGCCGCAAGTTGAGGCGCTCCGAGCCAAGTTTCGCGCGCTTTGGACGCCGAAGATGCGCTGCTATGGAACAGTCGCAGAAATTGGCGACCAGTTCATTCTGGAAAAGCAGTCTCTTCTTTGAGTTAACGCTCCCGCGGAGGCGGCCCATGATGAGAACTTTGGCGCGATTTGTGCTTAGAGTCCGTTGCTATGACGGAAAATCGACTTAACCCTTCGCCTATACATGATTACCTGAGCCGCGCGCTCTCTGGCTTGAGGCCGGAGACCGAGGCACATTGCGAAAAGCTGGTAACCGCCTTGCAAAAGGCATGGGACCAGGATCGCAGTGTGTACCTTTGCGGTAATGGCGGCAGTGCTGCCAACGCCATTCACCTTGCGAACGATTTTTTGTACGGTGTCGGAGTCCGAAAAGGCAGAGGGCTCAGGGTTGAGGCCTTGAGCGCCAACCCCGCTGTCGTGACCTGTCTTGCGAATGATTTGGGCTATGAGCATATTTTTTCCGAACAACTGCA
>Ga0214921_10010831_pt1 | contig 11206 bp, 8 predicted proteins | sample LL1505_MetaG_FD_177992 | JGI IMG/M metagenome (GOLD analysis project Ga0214921, IMG submission 177992) | Freshwater microbial communities from Lake Lanier, Atlanta, Georgia, United States - LL-1505 | ecosystem: Environmental > Aquatic > Freshwater > Lake | place: USA: Georgia | collected 2015-05-28
GCACGTAGTCTGACCCCTTTTTTTAATTGTTGCCCATGAAACGATTCAGATCAACCCGTCGATCGATGGCGCGTAATGGCGGTTTAGAATCCGAACCAAAATATTTCGACCACGTCTCGCATCCGCTAAACAACGTGGCCAGCGCAGCAACCAACAACGACCGCCCAGCATGCACTGTGATAGAACTTCGCTTGTTTGTATTAGTCATAATTCAAAGATTATGACTCAGGGGACAAGTTGGCAAGGTGACATAGGCAGGTGCTGTCGCGACACAGTCGCTACTCTATACTTTAATAGATTATACACTACCCATTGCCAACGTGTCACCGTGTCCCAATGTCACCTAAACTTTGATCGGGGCGAAGCCCTGAAGCGAAGCACAATCAATCTCCGATAGGAACTTTTCAATATAGAGCCTATTTCGCCAAAGATTTACTGTATAAACTATATACAAAATAGTTAAATCAGAAGCTCAATATGTATTTAGCAGACGGTTATATTTAAAAGTTCTTTCAATGTAACACAATCTAACTTAATCATAAGTTATGCGTATATTACTTTTTCTTGTTACAGCACTTTTTCTCTCAGGATGCCAAAATTCTTGGGAGCAATTTTATACACCCAGCACAGATGTTTCACCTAATGCCTTACCCTATAGCGGCGCAACAAAGTGTTTTTCTACCTCAGGAAATCCAGATAATGATGTTAAGGAATGCCTTAGAAATGGTTATGGTATAATGGGTTCGGCTTCATTTAATTCTGGAAAAAATGAGAACATTGATCAGCTGAAGTCCTTTGGTGAGAAGATTGGCGCAGATTTAGCTATTTATTTTTCTGGAAATGAAAAAACTACTCAAAGTGCTATGGTTGTTCCTGAATATCACCCAGGGCAAAATCAGACAACTTTCATGAACGGCTACAGCTCGAACGGCTCCAGCTTCTATGGTACAGCTAATTCATATAGCAGCGGAACCTATACTTCCAGTGTTGTTCCTGTGACGATAACACGTCGAGATTACAGTGCTGTTTTTTTCAGAAAACTAAGTCCACCATCTATCGGAATATTCTATGCTAATTTATCTCAGGAGCAGATTAAACAAGCAGGCACTAATAGTGGTGTGTGTGTAACAATTGTTAGGAGAGATTCCCCAGCATTTTTGGCAGATATATTCGAGGGAGATATTATTACTGAAGTTGATGACGAAAAAACTTCCAGTGATACTGTTGCTCGCTCTATTTTTCGTCGAAAAAAAGGATGCAAGGTTGCAGTTACGATTTTACGTAACGGATCAGTTATTAAAAAAGTACTGCAATTAAATCCTTAAAAATGAGAAGGGTCAGGCACCGTCGGCGTAGTCTGACCCCTTTTTATTCTTAGTCTGTTTTTTTAAACCCATAGTTTTCAAGAATAGACAAGTTTGATTTGATAAGCGCATCTGTTGTTCCAAACATGCTATATTCATTTATATTCATTAAGTTGAGATCCGCGATTGCCTCCTTGGCGTCTTTTGCTGGTAGTACTAATTTAGTTAAAAACTTCTCGTTTTGATTCTGGTGAGAATCAAAAAAACAAATTTCATCCTCTACTTTTGAGCACCAAGTATAGCGAGCTTGTTGATATGAATGACGCTTTCCTCCTGCTATATAGCGTCCCACTTCATGTAGTCCGAATCCAGCTTTACCGTATTTCCATCTTGGATGCTCAAAGACTGTTATAGATACATGTGACGAATCCTTGGGGATATTATTAAATGCAAAAAATGCGGCTACATAAGCAGATTCAGACCAGTCTAATAAAGGTGATGGAAAGCCGTGATGACGAAGATAAACTGCTAATTCAATATTTGGTAAACCGATGTATTGAATTGTCTCAGGTATCGAAACAACTACTTCCTTTTCGTTGATAGACGGTAAGTCTGGCGCGAGTGATTTAATTAGGTTACCAATTGTAAGAACTGCCGCATTGTAAGTTGTCACCGACATTTGATCCTTGGTATAGCGCTCAAGCGTTGTAAGTAACTCCCACTCGGCATTAGATTGTCCACGAAATGAAAGACCTTTCAGTGTTTCCCCAAGATTGGCTGAATGAACTTCGTTTTGTTGAGTTAGTTGCTTAATTAACAAACTAAATTCTGACCATCTACACTCAACGACTCGCATCGGCTTCGATTTATGGCGGGAAGAAGTTATACTTGGTACTTCATACTTATTTTCTTGGTGGGATGTAATTTTATTTCTCATAATATAGACTAGTCTATACCTGTAATCGTGCCAAATGGTGGTAGGGAATAGACATAATGTTTTACCACAAGTTGTTTAAAGGCATGGCTTTAGGTAAAAACACTAGAGGGTAGTAGAAATCTATAAGACTCCATCTCTAAATAATGTCTCAATTAAATGCACCCATGTGACAACCTGTCCTTCGGGTCTAAAATTTAATACTGGTAGATTTTATTTATCGTCTGATGAAACCCAGTCCTTGCAAAGAGTCTCTGCCTGTAGAAGCACAGTCTGCACCGCTTCGTCTGTTAGATCTGGCGGGTAGCCGTAGTGCCTTAGGATTCGTTTAACCATGACCTTAATCTTCGCACGGGCACTTTCTCTCAGTGTCCAATCGATTGTTACACTCTTTCGAACCTTAGTGACGAGCTCAGCCGCGATCACTTGTAGCTCCTTGTTGCCCATTGTACGTACGGCGCTCTCGTTAGTTGCTAGAGCATCATAGAATGCTAGTTCTTCTTCTGAGAGTTTTAGGGTTTCGCCACGTTTCTTGGCCTCATCGATAGAACGAGCTAACTTAATTAACTCATCTATAACCTCCTGTGTAGCGATGGTGCGATTATGGTAGGCCATCAAAGTCTTCTTTAACATTTCGCTAAACAAACGACTCTGGATTACATTTCGTGAGGATGTCGCTTTAATTTCTCCCGCTAGCAATTTGGCTAAGACCTCAGCCGCGAGATTCTTATGCTTCATGCCCATGATTTCCTTTAAGAACTCCTCTGAAAGAATCGATATATCAGGCTTCTTAAGTCCAGCTGCAGTAAAGACATCAATCACTTCACCTGGTGCCATGATTGCACTAGAGACTAACTGCTGTATTGCGTGATCTAAATCACTCTCGTCGCGCTCACTGATGCTCGACTTCTTGAGTGCTGACTGAATCGCTTGATAAAAGCCTATACTATCCCGGAGCTTAATAGCTTCAGGTCTGGTCGCGCAAAGGGCAAAGGCTCGTGAGATTTCTGTGACGATAGAAACGAAACGTTTTTTACCATCCTCTTGCTTTAAAATGTGTTCTTGAGCGGGTGGGATTAACTGCAGTCTCTGATTTCCGTTTCCTGTTAACCAAAGTGACCAATCAAATCCGTGTAACATGGCAGCAGCGACTTCGCACTTTTCTTTAAGTATAGCTACTGCTGCATCAGTTGTCTCGTTAGTTGAACCTCTACCACCACTCGCAGTGTATGTTGCGAGTGCTTGCTTAAGTTGATCCGCCAAGCCGAGATAATCGACGACTAGACCTCCTGGCTTGTCTTTAAAGACGCGATTAACCCGTGCGATAGCCTGCATGAGTCCGTGGCCACGCATAGGCTTGTCGGCGTACATAGTGCTTAAGCAGGGTGCATCGAATCCTGTTAGCCACATGTCCCGCACAATTACGATAGAGAAGGGGTCGCTCGAGTCTTTGAACCTTAAAGCTAATTCCCGTCTACGTTGCTTATTTCGAATATGAGGCTGCCATTCCACGTCGTCGTCTGCTGAACCTGTCATGACGATTTTGACTACGCATTTCTTCTTACGCTCGGTTTGCTCGTCATCGTCCTTGGCGCTGGCCCAGTCAGGACGTAGTTTTAAAATAGCGTTCATGAGGTCGTAACAGATTCGACGACTCATACAAACAACCATAGCTTTTCCTCGCACTGCTTCTAGTCTTTGTTCGAAGTGTTCGACCAAATCTTTCGCAATCAGTGCGATTCGCTTTGGGTCTCCCACGAGGGCCTCTAGTGCTGCCCACTTCGTCTTAAGTTTTTCACGAGTATTTTCTTCTTCCTCTTCGGTGAGCTCCTCAAATTCAGCATCAAGTCTTGGGAGTTCCTTTTCAAGTAAACCAAGTTTAGCTATCCGGCTTTCATAGTAGATAGGTACAGTCGCACCATCTTTCACTGCCTGTTGGATATCATATACAGAAATATAATCTCCGAAGACTGCTCGAGTATTGGAATCGGTCTTCTCAATCGGAGTGCCCGTGAATCCAATAAACGAAGCATTGGGTAGGGCATCGCGCATGTGACGAGCCAGGCCATCGATTAAATCATACTGACTGCGGTGAGCTTCGTCTGCGATCACTACAATATTCTTCCGGTCAGATAGGCAGGGCATACGGTCACCCTTTTCATCCGGCATAAATTTCTGAATGGTAGTGAACACTACACCGCCACTAGCAACCGTCAGTAGTTGTCGGAGTTCGGTCCGACCACCGGCTTGTTTGGGTTTCTGTCCGAGTACATCGCTACAACGGAAGAACTGTCCGAAAAGCTGGTCATCTAAATCATTTCTGTCGGTTAATACTACCACGGTTGGATTTTCCATGTCCGTATTCCTCGAAATGCTACCTGCATAAAATAGCATCGAGAGGCTCTTGCCCGATCCTTGGGTGTGCCACACAACACCCGCACGTCGGTCACCATCGGTCTTACTCGCACGTACGGTTTGTTCCACGGCCTTGTTGACGGCATGGAATTGATGGTACCCAGCTAATATTTTAGTGGTGCGTCCTTTTTCGTCTGACTCAAAGGCGATGAAATTTCGCATCATCGAGAGCAGGCGTTGTCTGTCGAACATACCACGCAGAAGCACTTCGAGTTCTAGGCTATTAGCTGAGACCTCTTTCTCTCCCTCAATAGTGCGCCAGACCTTAAACCATTCCCAGTTTGCCGTCAGTGAGCCTGCACGGGCTTGTAATCCATCAGATATTACAAGGATTTGGTTGAACCTAAAAAGCGTCGGAATCTGTTCCTTGTATGTTTGGAGTTGTTTGTAGGCGTTACGAATGGAGGCGTTTTCATCTACTGCATTCTTTAGTTCTAACACGGCAACAGGTAGCCCGTTGAGGTATATCACCACATCAGGGCGGCGATTGTGCTGACCTTCAACAACGGTAAGTTGATTAACCACGAGCCAATCATTGGCGTCTGGATTATTGAAATCTGCTAGCAATATTCTGTCACCTGCTATTGATCCATCGGGACGACGGTATTCAACCTCTACGCCTTCGGAGAACATTCGGTAGAAGGCTTGGTTAGCTGCGATCAGCGAGGGGCCTTCGACGCGTAGCACTTTACGTAGTGCTTCCTCTTGAGCCTCTCTGGGTGACATTGGATTTAAGCGTGCGATGGCATCGCTTAATCTGCGTTCAAGTACAACGTCCCCAAATGAATCACGTTCTGCGTTTGGTTCACCAGGAGCCAGGGTGCGAGCGTCGATGTAATTATAGCCGAGAGACTGAAGCCATTCGATGGCCGCATATTCAACTGTGTCTTCGGTTATAGTACTCATGCAGAAATTTTAGAGTTTAACTCTTTAACGCTCAACTCACCGCTTAGCAGTTTTGGTAGTAGAGTGTCACGTAGGGCAGAGAGAGTGCGGGATTCAGCGAGGTTATGGTTTATACGGTCAAACATCGGCTTTGTAATTTCTTTGAAGGCTCGAGTTATCTGTTCGGAGGAAATAACAGTCTTCATTTCTATCACACTCTCAGGGCGAATACGCTGGTGGCTACCAGTGGTACCTGTGACGAGCGTACCATAAATAGATGCGAAGGCGTTGCTGGTGAAGAGCGAGAAAAGGTATTCGCGCGATACGCCAGGCTTCGAGGATACAACCATAAATTCAGTCGAACAGACAGAGCGACGCGAGGCGTTAAGGTCTGGCAGCCAAATTCGTGGGATGTGAGGATTGAGTTTCGATAGTAGCACTGAATTCGACGTGACGATGAACTTGTTACTCATGATTACACTTCCGAGTTCCGTCTTCGGTCTGCGACCATCGTCGAAAGAGGGTAGGCTGAAGTGGTCAAAAGTCTCTGTTGGAAAATCACCCGGATTGACCGCGTCACGGTTAAGCTTGGCCAAGTCTCCGACTTTACCAACTAGCCACCCCTTCGGAATTTTGCCTAACTCTGAATCTACAAACGAGTCCGGGAAAAGGTCGGCTGTAGCTTTGTCCATACCGATAGGCTGACGACCAGCAGCCTTTGCGTGGACCGGATCGAAGTCCACGAACCAACTCTGGAATAGCGCTCGAGCCATCTGCTCCAGCGTCGCATTCATTTTATGATTTAATTCAATCTTGTCGTCGAGAGCTCCGAGAATTTCTACGATGCGCTTTTGTTCGGCGAGGGGTGGAAGCGAAAAAGTGAAGTTCTCAACTGAGTCCTTCGTGAGCATGACGATGGTCGTTCCCTTAGCCGAAGCGATTATTTGATTCCGGTATGCTGGCGTCTTCATTAGCCAGTAAATAAACTCGGTTGGCGACTTGGAGTGATTTGCGACCAAGTAAAGATTCGTGGCTACGATTATGGCCTCACCCGGCAAGCCTTTTGGAACGAGCGCAGGGCTGCCAAGGAGTTCTCGATTTTGCGTAACGTCTCGAGTGGCTATTACCATGTCCCCAACTCGCAATCGATGGCGCTCCGTGAAGTCGCCACTGTATCTTTTTAGGCCAGACATCTTAAACCTTTCGGACGCAGAAACACATCCCATCGTGACTAGAGAATTCCCTGAGTCAGACAGGAACTCGCCCTTGTAGGAGAGGCCGCCCCGAAGTGAAATCATGTCTCCCAGGCGCGCGGTCTTCCATCCCTGTGGCAAGTTAGAGAGGTGATTTTCTGATCCTTCACCCGCCATAACCTAGTCCCTTCAGATTTGTTTTGATGGCTTGCACGAGTTTAGCCGATTCGGCGAACTGTGCGTTAAGTTCCGCAACGAGTCGTGGCATCTTTTCTTCGAATGGATCGCCGTCATCTGCTATTTCCTCTGCACCCACATAGCGACCAGGCGTAAGCACATGTCTGTACGTCGCAATTTCTGAAGTCGTGGCAGATTTACAGAAGCCTGCAATATCTTCATATTTGCCTGCACTTTTTTCTCCGCGCCAAGCATGGTATTTATTGGATATTTTTAAAATATCTTCTTCTGTTAATTCACGGTGCTTCCGGTCAATCAGTGTACCCATCTTCCGTGCATCGATGAATAGGGTTTCTTTGCGACGGTCGCGACGCTTTCCATCGTTCTTGTTTCGAGTCAGGAACCAAAGACAGACAGGAATCTGGGTGCTGTAAAAAAGTTGTCCTGGCAGTGCTACCATACAATCGACCAGGTCGTTCTCGATAAGTGATTTCCGGATTTCACCTTCGCCCGAAGAATTAGACGACATACTACCGTTAGCTAACACAATACCCGCAAGGCCAGCTGGTGCTAGGTGATGTATCATGTGCTGAACCCATGCGTAGTTGGCATTGCCAGCGGATGGTATGCCGTACTTCCAGCGCACATCAGATTCATCAAGCGACCAGTCGCTGATATTAAAAGGAGGGTTGGCGATGATGAAGTCCGCCTTTAGGTCCTTATGCAGGTCACGTCGAAACGTATCGGCTGGCTCCGGACCTATGTCTGCTTCAATACCACGAATAGCTAGATTCATAATCGCGAGTCGTCGAGTGGTGTGGTTCATCTCCTGACCAAATACAGAGATGTCGCCAACCTTTCCTCCATGGCTCTCTACGAACTTCTCACTCTGCACAAACATACCGCCTGAACCGCAACACGGGTCATAGATACGTCCTTTATACGGTGCTAGCATTTCAACGATGGTGCGAACCACGCAAGAGGGGGTGTAGAACTCGCCTCCACCTTTACCTTCAGCACTAGCAAATTTGGAAAGAAAGTATTCGTAGATGCGTCCTAAGACATCTTTTCCTTTGTGCTCAGTCTCTGTTAAGCCGATTGAAGCAAGAAGGTCGATGAGTTCACCTAGGCGCTGCTTGTCGATGTTAGGCCTTGCAAACTCTTTTGGTAAGACACCTTTGAGGCGCGGGTTCTCTTTCTCGATTGCGACCATCGCGTCATCGATAAGTTTTCCAATCTCAGGTTGCTTGGCCTTAGCCTGCAGTGAAGACCAGCGTGCAACTTTGGGAACCCAGAACACATTGTTCGCCGTGTACTCATCAGAGTCTTCAGGATTAGATCCTTTGTATTCGCCTTTGCCTTCAGAGAGTTTGCTGTGGAGTTCCTCAAAGGCGTCGGAGATGTACTTTAGGAACAGAAGACCCAGCACGACGTGCTTGTACTCACCCGAGTCCATAGTCCCCCGAAGTTTGTCAGCAGCGAGCCAGAGCTTAGCTTCAAATCCTAAATTAGCCGTGGATTTGGATTTCTCATCTTTCTTTGCTTTAGCCATAGGGGATATACCTAGGAAAAACAGAATAAAGACACCAGTGCAAACTCCTAGTCAGGCATTCGACCTATAATTACCCCGAAAACTTATAAGGAGGCTTTGAGTGGTGTAGTTACAGGTCAGTTATTCTAGCATAAATCACATAAACTGTAATGTGATAAGGGGGTGTAAGTATTTACCTCCTTAAACAAAAATGTAATATAATTTTATAGTAAAATATTGCCTAAATGTTGGTATCAAAGTAGTATAAGTTATGTCTGAATTCCATAATTTTAAAGAAGTATTCAACGTAAGTGGTATGAAGCAGGCAGCTATTCAACATGGTATTAAAATAGGCGAAATTTATGATGATATTAAAGTCGAAGATTTAACGGAAAGCACATGGGGATATATTGTTGAAAATCTTTTCAAAGAAGAGGGTGTATGTGTTTTTTATCTAAACGCTGAAGATAATCAGCAGTCAGCAGAGAGAGTTTACTTTCTACTTGGTAAATTCTTCCAGATGGATGGAAATGATTTTATTGGTTACCCAGGTGATGATCTTAAATCCGAAATTGAAGAGATTTTTGACATGCTCGATTCTCATCGTTATTTATTCCCGGACGGTTACACACCTTCAGTCAGTGGTGATGTTGAAACTGAATATCTTTTAAATCTTTGCTCTAAATACACAAAGATTGGAAACGCCGTTGAAGTAAATGGAGAGAATTATCTGAGAACTACTACTGGTTTTGAATTAAAGAAATAATTAAAAATTATGTCTGAAGGATATACTAAGAAGAATCACCCATTTGCTCTTAAGGTTTCAGATGAAGAGTCTGCTGAGCTCAAAAAGTTGTTCGCACGCTCTGGTGCCAAGACTGAATTTCTGGAACGTTTCAGTTCTTTTGGCGCAACGGAGGCAGAATTAAATCAATTAGTTAATATAGGCGATATGTATACCTTCTTTGGTTATCTTGTGGCCGCTGGTCCAGTTTTTCGTGTTGAGTGGAATCGGAACAATTCATTTTCTGCAAGATCTGTAGTATTCTATCAATTCGCAGGTAGGTTTTTCTCCTCTGCATTAACGAGTCGTCTCACTGTGTTAGAAAATTATCCTACTTTGAAAAAAGCTGCTCAAATGCACGCTGGAAAACTCAACTTTAGCGATGTAAATTATGAATCAGGCTGGAATGCATACGGAGTTTATCTTTCGGAGCGTACTACAAAGGGTTTGAAGCTTATATCACCGAAGAAAGCAGATGAAATTGTTAGTATCCTGTCCGGCTTAAATAATATTATCGTACATTCCGATGAGGCTCTGAATACGGCTGACTGGGGCGATGTCCCTCCTGATAAAATGTATTTTGATCCCGCACACGACAACGTGGGAAAGGCAGTTCGTAATCTGCAAAATATATGGGCTACGCATGGAAAAAAAGATGTTTATTTTGAGGCATCGCGTAAATTTAGGGAATTATTAGAGTCTGACGGTTACGTCGAAATGATGTTTCCTAGAGGGCATCCCGGATTCAGGGGTGTTACGGATTCGGTTGTTATGCGTGTTGGATTAAAAGCCCTAGGTAATCTTAAACGATTCCGTGGAAAGTGGATTCGTATGTGCTTTGGCAAGTTCTACGGCTTTAATGTTTTCTTACTCGTTAAAGAAATTAAAACTCCACCAGAACGAATTACAAGATGGGGACTAACGTCTGCTACTGGTCCGTATTCTGAAGATGACTTTAGAGATTATAACTCCGATAAATTTCCACCTCATTGGAAGCAAATAGTTTCAGAGGATGTAATTTATAAACGCGAGGGAGATAAGTGGATAAAAACTAATTCTAATGAAACAGAAAAATAATAAATCACCAGAGTCGGAAGGTGAAAATACTTCTCCCGTTTCTTACGGTCAGTCATATGAAGACATGATGCATGATGCTGTAGGACGGATTATAAATAAAACATTTAATGTTAGGGCTGAGTTTGGCATGAATAGCACAGAGTATCGAAGGGCAAAAGATAGACTCGGAGATGATCTTTATAGACTCGGCTATGTGTACGTGCCAATTAGGCATTCGCGTTATTCTATTGGCTGCATCGGTGATACGATTCTAATGAAATTACCGCTAAACAAGCGTGGTATATTGAAGGCTCTTGCTGGTAAATGGGTAAGAATACTCCATTTAAATTCTGGTGGATTAACCATGCATTGTATGGCCGGCTACGTTCATGTACCTGAAGAAATTGAAAAGAAATTAGTCCCGCGTCCTTAATGCTATGACAGTTATGACATTCGCATGAATTGCGGATGGGGAATTGGGGAAATAGTTTCAGTGAATCATGAATATATTCTCTGATTCGAACGATGATGGCGACGACACTGAATCCCATCCAATCTATGATAACCCTTCATATAATGTGATAGACCCAGAAGACGGTCTTAGCAGTAATCTTCCCAGTTGGGTTGAAGCTATCATCAGCGAGCGTAAATCTCTGGCTGATACTATTAGAAAGTTGAGATTAATTCCTTCGCTTTTTATCGGCTGGCCGGATGAGGAAGATAATACCGAGCTTCGTGATTTTCTTTTAAATTTAGGTTTTTCAGTCGATTCGCAATTTGTAGATCGCGGCCCTGGTTCGTCTCATGACTCATTAATCTACATCAGAAGGTCTAAGATTCCTAAGGTTAAGGAAAGAGAAGCTAAGCTATTACGTAGTGTGCAAAGGGATGCCATCAAAGCAGCGAAGGCTAAATTAAAAAAAGATT
>Ga0214921_10010832_pt1 | contig 11206 bp, 9 predicted proteins | sample LL1505_MetaG_FD_177992 | JGI IMG/M metagenome (GOLD analysis project Ga0214921, IMG submission 177992) | Freshwater microbial communities from Lake Lanier, Atlanta, Georgia, United States - LL-1505 | ecosystem: Environmental > Aquatic > Freshwater > Lake | place: USA: Georgia | collected 2015-05-28
CTCTATTTTAAGTGAAATTAATTTTTTTAAAATTAAAGAAACAATTTACACTTTAGGAAGTAAGATAAATAGCGCAATGTCTCCCAATGAAACGAATAACAATAAAATCGAATTATCGGGCGATTTCGATTATTTAAAAATATATAGCTCTGCTTACAAAGTTTTTTTAATGAGTCCTATTGTTGGATCCGGAGTAAAATCATTCGGGATTAAATGTGGCCAATTGGAAAATAAAAATCAAAATATAAAATGCTCAACACATCCGCACAATATTTATTTAGAAATATTAGTAAATCAGGGAATTATTGGAATGTTAATATTTTTAACTTTTTTGACTATATTACTAAAAAGAAAAATTTTTGAAATTTTATCAAATAAAGGCTCTGATAAAACAAAATTATTAAATTTTTTCTTTTTAACAGTATTAGTTACTGAGTTACTTCCATTTCGTTCTTATGGCAGCATATTCCAAACAGTAAATGGCACTTTTTTTTGGTTTTTTTTGGCTTTGTTGAGTTCAAATTTATATATTAAAAATAAATTTAATAGAAAGTATTATTAAATAATTTTTAATAGATTCGAATATTAAGTAAAATCTTTTAAACTTCATTAGGTTTTTAATATCGATATTATATTTTTAATAATATGTCGAAAATTCCACCAAAACTTAATAAGTATTAATCTCGATTAGGTCTCACAAAGATCTCCTCAATTTTGTGGTTTTTTTTTTTTGTTAGTTATATAAATAATTAATTGATAAAAATTAAACTTTTTTCAGTTTTTTTAATTCTATGAATCATGCAAATTTTAATATTCAAAACTATATAATGTCAGGATTTTATATTGGCAATCACGAAATTAATAATAATAAAATTCAATATTTAAGAAAATTAATTTTAACTAATTTCAGAGATGGTAAGAAACAAAAGCTTATAAATTTTATTGATTTTAATGAAGAATTACGATCAGAAATTATTAATTTACTATGCTCAAATTTTATTAAAACTTTTTTAAAAAAATTAGCATCTAAGTTAAATACGAATATTTCTATTCTACCTAGGATTCATATTATGAAAAATTATCACGTAAATAGGTTAAAAACCCCTGGTATTGGTTGGCATCGGGATTGTGCTGGAGAATTTAAACATACATATTGCAATAATTTATTATCAAAAAAGGAATATGTATTCGGAAAAATTGGAATTTATTTGCAAAAAAATTCAGAAGAACTAGGAGGTGGAATTGATTTGATACCAAAGTCTCATATTTACATTAGAGATAAAAAATTTTTTAAAAGAAAAATTTCTGCAATTCGTTTAAGAGTAATAAAAATAATGCAAAAAAATTTTAACATTATATATAAATTAATTTCAGAGAAATTTTATATAAAATTTTTAAAAGCAATAAAAATTAATGCACATCCTGGGGCGCCGGTTTTTTTTGACAGTAGAATAATTCATAGGGGCAGTCCGATAAATGATTGTTTGATAGATAATTTTAAAGAAATTGATAATATACATTACGAACTACCAGACAAAGATGCTAAAATTTCAATTTATTGTGAATATGGATCTTCAACTGGAGTGTTATCAACTCTATACGACAGATCAACAAGAGAAGAATACTCTAAAGAATATGAAAATTGGCTAGAAGAAATAGAACTATATAAAAAATATTCCCCTGAATTACACTCTTTAGCATTAGAAATAATTCATAAAGCAAATTTAGATAAATTAAAACAAGAGCAAATCTAACTATTTTATAATATTGTAAAGTTGTCGAATAAAAATATTTTTTTTTGGGAAGTCGTTCTTTAATATTTTTTTTTGTATAAATTTGTAGTTTTTTATAATATAATTAATTTTTTCTAAAAAATCACTTAAATTTCTTTTAGATACATAAATACCTTTCGAATTCTTAACAATGTGTTTAATATCATCGAAAATTAGAACAGGTCTAAGTCTTGCAAGAGCTTCATGGACAACTTTAGGATGGGACTCGGTATAAGAAGGCAAAATAAGAATATGACTTGCGTCATACTGATTTATTAAACTATTAATATTAGAGAAAAATTTTAAGTAATTAATATTTTTAAAATTAAATTTTTTATTATATCTATCGCCAATTATAGTTAGATGAAATCTTTTATCTAATTTAATAAATAAATTTATAAAATTTAATATTCCCTTCTCTACTCTAATTCTTCCCACATATATGAGATTAATCTTTTTATGAGATAAAATTTTTTTTCTATTTTGAAACCAACGTTCATCTAACTCTGAAGGGTTTACTAAAAAAAAATTTTTTTTATTTACAAGTGTTTCCTCACAAGAAATAATTTGAGCTTTTTTTATAAAAACAAAATACATTAAAGAATATAAAAAAACCCATTTTTTTCCTAATATTTTTTCATATTCTTTAAATCCATTACTTCTTAAATATAAATAAATTTTATCAGTGAAAAAAAAAAGAATTAAAAATGCAACAAAAGTATAAGGAGTAATTGATACAATTAAATATTTATTTTTTTTAATATCTTTGAAACTTAAAATAATATTAAATACATATGTAAAAATATTACTAGCGAGTATAATTTTATTATGCTTGATGTTAAATACTCCCTTTTGGGAAGCCCGTCTTGCCAGTAAATGTAATTCGAAATAATTTGACAAACCCTCGGTGATACTTTTGAAATCTACATTTTCAGATAAATAAATATTTTTATGGTAGCTAATTTTTTCATTACCTATAATAAATAACTTCTTCATCGATAAATTAATTTAAAAAAAAATTTTTAATTAGTCTAAGAGTGTTAATTGAATACATTCTTACAAGCAGAAAAAAATTATATTTATTAATTAATGAATTTTTTATTGACCAAAACAAAATTTTTAAATTTTCAACAAATATATATTTTTGTTGATATTGAGAATTAGAAAGTTGCATTTCATGAAGTCTATAAAAAACTAAAAAACTTTTAATTAATTTAATTTTATATTTTACTAAGATTTTTAACCACAATATGTATTCTTGCGAGAAAATAAAATCTTTAGGATATCCGCCCAACTTTAAAATGAATGACTTTCTATACATCACGGAAGAGTGACAAATTAAATTTTTTACTGGCAGTTTATAATTAAGTTCAAACTCACTGATATTATCATTAAATGTTCTTTTGACTTTTCCAAATTTATCGATTGCTTTATACCAAGAAAAAACTAGTGCTAATTTTTTATCTTTACGCAATATATCAACTTGATTTTTTAAACGACTACTAATTGATAAATCATCAGAATCTTGAATTGCCACATATGTCCCTTTGCAGTTTTGCAGCCCTATATTCAGTGCTTTAGTTCTTCCAACATTTTTTTTTAAATTTATTAAGTTAATTCTTTTTTCTTTTATACTTTTTATAATTTTTAATGTTCCATCTGTTGATTTATCATTTATAATTACTAATTCCCAATTCTTATAAGTCTGTTTAATAATACTATTTATTGATTGTAAAATATATTTCTCACCGTTAAATACGGTCATTAATACGCTAACTTCTGGAGTATTTATTTTCATAATAAAAATTATTAAAAATTAAATTTTATTTCTTTTTTAAAATTAGACATCGTTAACCTTTGACTGAAAACATTCTTGCATCTTAACTTTGCTGAGTTAGATAATTTTTTTAAATATCCTGGTTTTAAATAAATTTTTTTAATGACATTAAATATTTTTTTTTCATTAATATTATTAATTAATATTCCATCTTTATTATGTCTAATAGCTTCAGAGATACCCCCGACATTAGAAGAAATAATAACCTTCCCATAACTCATTGCATCTAAAATACTGTAAGGCAATCCTTCCCAATTAGACGGAAATATAAAAAATTGAAATTTTTTATAAAATATTCTGAGTTTATTTTCATTAACGAAATTATAAAATTTAACATATTTTTCTAATTTATTTTCATTAACTATTTTATTTAATCTAGATCTATCATGACCAACACCAGCAATAAGCAAATAAAAATTAAATTTTAGATTGGTATTTAGTAGATATAATGCACGAATAAGCTTTTCTATTCCTTTACTTTCTACAAGCCTGCTAACAATGCCTATATAATAATTTTTTTTATTAATACTAGATATATTTTTATTAATAATTTTTGTTCTATTATATATAACTAAAATTTTTTTTTTATCAAAATTTCTTCTTAAAACTAATTTTTTTTTTTGAAATTTAGAATTAACAACAACTTTTGTAACTACTTTACATATAATTAGATCCACAAAAAATTGTATAATAAAATAATATTTATTACGTTCCTGCGGAGTGCTTAAAACAAACAAAATATTATTTATATTCAATAGATATGCAGCTACACATAATGATAAAGATGAATAAGAGCCAGGATACCCGCCATTAAATGATAATACTAGTTTGGTATTATTAAATCTTAATAAAATTAAAAACCTTATGATATTCAAAAGAAAAACGAGTGGGATGGAAAAAAGAATAATTTTTTTAATAAAAAAATCAAGATATGAAATTTTAATACTAAATTGATTTCCTAAACTATAGGAATCAAAAATAATAAATTTATTTTTTGGAAATTTTTTTTTTATATATGCTTTTTTGAAAGTTTCTTTATTGTAACAAATGATACTTTCATTTTTGAATATCCGCATAATATCCTCAAAGTATCTATGACCTCCTCCAATCCCCGCTGCGGTCTCAATAAAAGAAAAAGTATGCATATCTAATTAATTAATAAAATAATTTATAAAATTAAAAAAAATAAAATGCTTTTTTCATTTTTTTTAAATTAAAACGCTTTTTTTTATTTCTAACAATCCTTGATTTATTGAGTAACTTGGGGACCAATTTAAATCTTTTTTAGCTTTAGTGAAATCGCCATAAATAACTTTATTCTCTTTTTTATTTTTTCTATTAATTTTTAAATTAATTACAAAATTTTTTATAAATATTTTTTCTATTTTTTTTACGATTGATTTTATAGACAATGGAACACCACTACATATATTAAATATTCCAAAATCTATTTTTGATGTGTACGCCTTGTAAAAAGCACTTACTACGTCTTTTACATAAATAAAATCTCTTTTATATATTAAGTTATTTAATTGTAATTTTTTTTTTTTAATTTGACATATAATATTTCCAATTAAAAAATTATTGCTCTGTCCATAACCATAAACATTTGAAAGTCTTAGAATAATTATTTTTGTCTTAAAGTTTAAATTGCTAATTAAAAAAATTTTTTCTGAAATAAATTTAGATAATATATTAAAATTACTTATGAAAAATGAAAAATCATCTTCTTTTATTGGCGATTTACTATCTTGACCATAAACCAAGCTACTTGCATAAATTAATTTACATTTTTTTTTTTCACAATATTTAATAACATTCATATTTATTAAAATATTATCTTTAACGATTTCAGAAAAAATATCATTACTTTTATTAATAGAAGCCAGATGTATTATGCATTTAGCATTAGGAAATTTTTCCCAAACAATACTCTTTCTTAAATCACCAAATTTTCTTCCTACAGAAAATATTTTGATTTTTTTTTTTTTAAATTCATTTACTAAATACTTACCTATAAAGCCATCTGCGCCTGTAACAATTAAATCAAACATTTAAAAATTTTGATTTTATTAAACTAAAGTCATTATTTGCCTTCTCAAAATCTTTTGGTCTACCAATGTCTAACCAATAGCCTTTGTGTTTAAATACGTTTATAGGGATTTTTTTATTAATTAAATTATCAATTAAATTATCTAATCCGAATTTTCTATTAGGTATAAATTTTATAATTTTTTTATTAAACAAATAAATACCCATGCTAACATTAAATTTGTTCAAAGGTTTTTCATGAAAATCCACTAAATTACCATTTTTATTATATTTAATAATTCCATAATCTAACTTTGACTTTCTAGTTGTCACAGAAATTGAAATTAATTTTTTTGATTTTTTATGATTTTTAAAAAATTCTTTTAAATTAAGATCTGTTAAAATGTCTCCGTTTATTACTAAAAAATTTTCTGGTAATTTTTTAATTAATTTTAATGGACCAATAGTCCCTAAAGCTTTTTTTTCAAAAGAATAGTCAATTTTAATTGATTTATTTTTAATATTTTTTAAAAAAGATTTAATTAAATCTCCTTTATAATTTAACGCTATGGTAATATTTCTAAAATTATATTTTGATAAATATTTTATTACTAAATCTATAATTGGATATGATCCTACTGGCATTAATGGTTTTGGGATTGTTAATGTATACGGTTTTAATCTTTTTCCTTCACCGCCTGCTAAAATAATTGCTTTTTTAAAAACCATAAAATTATTAAATATTATATCTATTTATATCAAAAAAATTTATGTCTTGATTTTTTATATACCAGTCATAAGTCTTCGAAAGACCACTTTTTAGACCCTTAATTCCAGAAAATTTTGGAGACCATTTCAATATTTTTTTTGCCTTATTATTGTTACATAAAAGATTGTCAACCTCACTTATTGCAGGTCTTGTTCTATCTTTTAAGGAAAAAATTTTCATTTCTTCTTTATTTGCTATCTCAAGTATTATTTTTATAAGGCCTTTTATCGAAATATTATAATTTGTACCTATATTTATAATTTCTCCATTTGTATTAACATTACTTTTTATTAGTTTAATAAATGCGTCTACTGTATCATCGACAAATAAAAAATCTCTTTTAGGATATAGCGATCCAATTTCTATATTTTTTTTTGATTTTATGACCTGCAAAATAATAGTTGGTATTATTGCTCGCAAAGATTGTCTCGGTCCGTAAGTATTGAAAGGCCTAATTATTGTAATAGGGGTGTTGAACGAATAAAAAAAAGACTCTGCAAACCTATCTGCAGCTATCTTGCTTGCTGAATAGGGTGATTGACCTATATTTGGATGAGACTCGTCAATTGGCAAATATTTTGCCGAACCATAAACTTCGCTAGTAGATGTGTGTATAATTTTTTCAATTTTTTTTTGCTTTGCGGCTAAAAAAACATTCAAACTTCCATTAACATTAGTTTCTAGGTAAGAACGAGGTGATTTATATGAGTAAGGAATACCAATTAGTGCTGCTAAATGAATTATATGCGAACAGTTATTTAATGCTTTATATACAGTTTCATAATCTCTAACGTCGCCAAATACACTTTCATAATGATTAGATATATCTTTACTCTCCTGATCTAACCAACCTTTTGAGTTAAAAGAATTATATTCAAAAAAAGCTTTTACCTTATATCCTAATCTTACCAATCTTTCAGTAAGATGTGATCCAATAAAACCTCCGGCGCCTGTAATTAATATTTTTTTCATAATGTTAAAATTGATTATAAACAAAAATTACAATCAATGATATACAATTTAAAATCTACAATAATTTATTTTTGCTTAATACTACCAATACATAACTATTTAGAAAACTAAATTTAAAAAATTTAAAAAAATAAATCTTATTAAGAAAATTTAATATCTTAAAAAAAAAATAACTAAAGAAAAATGCAATGACAGAAGTATTTTTATTTTTATTAAAAGAAATCATATTTGGCTCATAGCCAGATATATTTTTATAAAAAAGAAGATTGCATTTAATTTTTTTTGCTAAACGATTAAAAAAAAGATTAGACATAATTTTAATATTATGTTTATTAAACAAATCGTTATTCAAAAATCTTAATAATATACCATTTAAATTTGAAAAATTTGGGAAACCAATAATTAGAATTCCATTATTTTTTAAAAATTTAAAATGAGTTTTAATGACACGTTCCGTGTTAGTAAAATGTTCTACAAAACCCAATGAATAAACAAAATCATATTTTTGCTTTGCTTTATACGAAAATATGTTAGCATTAATTATTTTATAAGATTTGATATTATTAATCTTAAAATTTGATTTAAGTAGTTTATTTCCATTTTTACTATAATCAATAGAAGTTATTTTATATTTACCAGAAAAATAAACATTTTTTAATATTTTTCCGTTACCTGCTCCGCCTATTTCTAAAACTTTTAAATAACTTTTTTTATTTACATTATTGTTTTTTCGATATTTTGCAAAAATATCGCAAACATTGTATATGATATCTTTCTCTTGCTGCAAAAAAGTCTCTTTAATATTAAAAAAACTTTCGGACCAATAATTATTCCAAAAAATTTTATTTGTTAAGTTACTTTTCATAAAATGAATCTTTTTTTATTTAGTTTTTTCTAATTTTATTTTAGATTTATTTATATTAATTACAAAATCACAATATTTAAGTAGGGATCTTTTATGAGTAATTAAAAATATTGTTTTATCTTTCATTAAATCTTTAATATTTTTTATTAATTTAATTTCCGATATTGCATCTAAAGAATTTGTTGATTCATCTAAAATAAGAATATTGGGATTTTTATATAGTGCTCGTGCAATACTTAGTCTTTGTTTTTGTCCGCCCGATAAATTATTAGCTAACTCACTAAGTCTCGAATCAATTTTTTTTGGTAAGCTATTTACGAAGTTTCCTAGACCAACTTTTTTTAAACAATAATTAATTCTATTAACATCAATAAAATATTCATTAGACGTCATTGCAATATTGTTTTTAATAGAGTCTTGAGTAAAATATGAAGCTTGTTGTACGTAACTAATATTACTTCTCCAAGACTTTAGATTTTTAAAAATATTTTCATTATTAATTAAAATATTTCCTTTCATAGGCTTAATTAACCCCAAAATGATATCTATTAAAGTGGTTTTTCCCACTCCACTATCACCGACAATAGCTATTGTTTTTTTTAAAGGAATTTTTAAATTTACATTTTTAAAAATACTTTCACTATTTTTATATTTAAAATATAAATTTTTAATAAGTAAATAATTTTTAATAATTAATTTTTTTTTTGTACTTGATAATTTATTTATTTTATAATTATTTTTTAAATTAATTTCTCTATAAATAGTTTCAACTGTTGAATTAGAGTAGTTAATTTGAATTAGTGAATTCATAATTCTATTAATGGAAGGTAGTATTTTAAAGATAGCTGCAGCGAAAACTGTTATAATAATAATAATTTTTTGACTGGAAAAGTCCAAATAATTTAAAGTCCAATAAATCAAAATAAATACAATTACACTTATAAACTCTAAGATATATTTTGGAATTAAAGACAAAACATTTATATTCTCTTGAATTTTTACATTCTCTCTTAAAGCATAATCAAAATAATTAAAAAATTTTTCTTCTACTCCATATACTTTAATATCCTTGATATTCTTAATTCCCTCTTGAACATATTTTATTGAAGCAACTTGATGTTTTTTTCTTTCAAAACTCCATTTTTTAAGAAATTTTTTGGTTACAAAAATAAATATTAATAAAAAAAAAATAGATAAAATTAAAGTTAAAAAAAAGGTAATTGAACTTACTAAAATCAATAAGATTGATATTGATATAAAGATTAATAACTCATTAATTAAAATTATAAATGATGCAAAAAAACGAGTTATTAGTGTCTCAACTTCATTATTAACATTCTGTATTAGTTCTGAAGATGATCTTGAAATATAAAAATCATAATCCTGATATAAGTAATTTTTAAAAATTCTAATTGAAATGTTTTGATAAAGATTACTAGAAAATTTTGAAATTATTTTAGAAAAATATATTAGAAAACTAGTTTTAAGGAAAAAATATGTACCTAAAAATATCAAAAAGAAAAATAATGTATTATTAAAAGAGCTTACAAAATTATAAAGGTAACTAGTTAAATAATTAATGGTAAAGATGTTGGATTCTGAATTAGAATTATTTAAAAAAGTTATTATTGGTATAAATAAACTCAATCCTAACATCTCTAATATAGCCGCGACAGAAGATAAAAATATTAAAAAATATAATTTTTTTTTTTGATTTGGCTCAAGAATTAATATGAATTTAGATATAATTTTGAACATTATTTTAAATTGTTTTTAAAAAAAGATGATACTTCATTAACAGGACTGTCAGTTCTTCTCGAAAATCTGCTACAAAACAAATTTACAGCATTCTGAGTTTTTTTATTATACCACCATTTATCGACTTGTTTCCATATATTATTTAAATGTTCTGCGGCGGCAGTACTATTATCAAAATAAATATTAACTTTTTTTAAAAGATCAAAATACAATTTGGCATCTTTTCTTATTAAATCTTGCTTTGGATCAAAATAAATAATCGTAGGTAAATTTAAATTTAGAGTTTCTAAAAAAACAGTACTGTTTAAATTCACGACACAAACTCGAATATTATTCAAGGTAATATAAATATTTTTATTACGATCTATTTTAATAGAATTATTTATTTCTTTTAATCTATCAAGAGTGCTCCATCCAAGATCCTGAATATAAGTTCGGAAAATTAATTTATCTAGAATGTTGGAATTTAAATTTTTTATAAAATTTAATTTATTATTCAAATGGGATAAAAAGGAAAAATTATTATAAATTAAAGAAGATCCAGGAAATCTTGATAATTCATAATCGACCATTAAAAGATTTCCTTTGTTACTAAATTTAATTTTTTTAAAGGATGTTTTAAAATTAAACATAGGTTTATAGATATTTTCTTTTTTATATCCCCATGTTAAGATTTTATCTGAAATTTTTCTTTGATGAACTTCATGAAAATGAAATTTACTAATAAAAAAGCTTCCTCCATGTTGTCCTGATATAAATTTTGAACTAGAATTTTCTTTTTTCTCTACAAGCCAAATTTTAAAAAAATCGTCATGAACAAAAGAATTGGAACTAAATATAATTTCAGGATTTTTAGGCCATTTAATAGTTAAAATTTTTTTCCTATATTGATCAAAGTTTTCAAGATACGAAACTGGAATATATTTAAAAACTAAATTATTTAAAACATTTAAAAATTTATCATAAGAATAATCTAATTTTTGTTTTCTATATTCTCTTTTTAACGGAACATGGTTAAATAATGGAGATTTACAAAATGAAGGGAATTGCCGAAGTGTAATCCCTAATAAAAATTTTAAAAAAATATCAAAATAAGACTCATGAAAAAAAACTTTTTTATTTAGAATTGAATTATTAAATAACAATATGGAATCTAGAAATCTAATAGTAAAATCTAGAAATTTATTTTTTTGTTTTTTTTT